>Ga0194125_10001630_pt1 | contig 38021 bp, 31 predicted proteins | sample TA2KigC250mmetaG_FD_148626 | JGI IMG/M metagenome (GOLD analysis project Ga0194125, IMG submission 148626) | Freshwater microbial communities from Lake Tanganyika, Tanzania - TA2015034 Kigoma Deep Cast 250m | ecosystem: Environmental > Aquatic > Freshwater > Lake | place: Tanzania: Lake...
TCCCCGGGCGAGATCATTGACATAACTCTGCCGCGGCCCCCGCGGATGGATGCCCAACCCGAGAACATCCCTCTCGACATCGTCCATGAAGATGACCAGCTCCTCGTTGTGAACAAACCGGCTGGCATGGTAACGCACCCGGCGTACGGAAACTACGCGGGAACACTGGTCAATGCATTGCTGCATCACTGCAAATCCCTTTCGACCGTCAATACGGAAATGCGGCCGGGGATTGTTCATCGGCTCGACAAGGACACGTCGGGGCTCCTGGTCGTAGCCAAGAACGACGCTGCGCACCACGCATTGGCGAAGCAGTTCTCGAAGCGAACCATCGATCGTGAATATTGGGCGCTGGTCTGGGGAAGGTTCAAACAGCCTCAGGGAACCATCGAGGCGAGTCTGGGGCGCAGCAAACGCGACCGCAAGAAGGTGACCGTGACGGCTGAGGGGAAACCGGCTGTTACGGAGTATGAGGTGATGCGGGAATATGACTTCCTTTCTCTGGTTTGCCTCAAGCTCAAGACGGGGCGAACGCATCAGATCAGGGTGCACCTCGCCCACGTCGGTCACCCCGTGTTCGGTGATCCGTCGTATGGAGGTCGAAATGCAACCTGGGGAGGGTTGGAGGGAAAAAGAGCTCGGCGAGCTCAGTACCTATTGAAGCTCATCTCACGCCAGGCGTTGCACGCGAAAACCATCGGGTTCGCTCATCCAGCGACGAGGCAATTTGTGAAGTTCGACTCCGAGATACCGGAGGATATGCAGAAGGTGCTGGCGGGTTTACAGGCAGATTCGCGAAATCTCTAAGATTTCGGGAATCTATCCAGAAAGCAGAACGGCGTCCGGATTGACGGACGCCGTTTCTGCACGAGTGAGTCCCCATCGCTCAATCCCGTCTCCTCCCACCATCCCTTCGTCCTGGCTCACTTCCTCGGGGACTCTCTCTTTTGACTTCAGGCTTCGACCGTGGCGCCTCGATCCTCGTTCGAGGCGGTGTGATCTGACGCCGCTGCTCCTGTTGAGGTCGCTCACGAAAGATCTCCCGGCGTTCCGGCTGGGGGCGCACCTGTTCTCGTTGCGGAGACGGATTGCGATCCTCGGAGCGTCGCTCCAATGTGCGTGGCTGCGGAATCTCCCATGTTCTGCTTTCACGCGAGCGGTCTAATGCCTCATCACGTCGTCGGCGTTCAACGTCAGGACGGTCCTCGGGCCGTTGGGGGAATTCCTCACGGTTTATCCGCCGTTCTCCTTCGCTGCGCTCCACCGTACCCGTACCCTCACGGCGCAGTCGCTCCACGCGCTGGAGATCGAGGGATGTTCCCCGCTCGGCTCGCCGAGCTTCGACCCGATCGGGAGTTCTGTCGAGTTCAGACCTGTTCGGCCGATAAACCTCCACCCGCTCCCGACTGCGGTCACGGATCAGCCGTTCTCCGCGCTCGGTCGCGTCACGCACTTCAACACGTTCGATCCTGGTATATCCCCGTCGTTCGATGAAGCTGCGATCGACTCCGCGATTGATGACTCGGTCTCCTTCGATGTCATAGCGGCCTGCTGAACGGGCAGTTCTGATCAATCGTCGCGTGTGATCCGCTGCCACAACGTTACGCACGACATACGGTGAGCAGAAGTGCCGGTGTCGCACGAAGCTCCAGTAATGAGCAGGGGCAAACCAACGTGTCGTGAACCGAATCCCAAAACTGAAGCTGAAGCTTGCGTATGGCGGTAGCGGTGCCCAACCGATGTAGTCGTTGTCATATCGCCACTCAACCCACGCGGGACCCCATGTGCGATCTGGCACCCACAGCCAGCCATAGTAGTCGTCATAGTACCAGCGGCCGTAGTGGAACACGGCCCAGCCGAACGGCTCCGATGAAACCCAGTACCATCCATAATCAGTCCACACCCAGCGACCGTAGAGATATGGACGCCAACCCACGCGGACGTGCCGGGGTCTCCACGCATGAAAGCCTGCATCGAGCTCGAGCCAGTCCCCATAAGGGGAGAGGGCACTGTAGAAATACCCGGCATGGCCGAATGAAACGGAGATGCCAACCGCAAGTTGAGCCGCTTCGGATTTCGTTCTCGCCTGCAGGGATTCGCTCCCGCAGATTCCGAGAACCAAGAGTATGAGGCTAAGCCGTTTCATTTCGCACCCCTCCATATTTCTAGTTCAGCACCACTGTAGTCATTTCAAGTCATATGCCAGCGAAAAGCGCCATTTCTCGCCCGAATTCGCAGCCTTGTTGCCCCCCATTGTCCTAAACTGACGCCAAACCGTGTCCTGCAGCGTACAGCCGCCACCGCGCACCCAAGTGAGCCCCGAGCTGCAATTGGGATCGACGCTCATCGGCTACTTGCCTATCGGTTGCCGGAGAGCGGGCCTGGCCTGCCTCGATTGTGACGCCTTGATTCCGTGGCCAAAAATCTTCATGTTGACCGCGCCATTGCGATTGTGGTCACTATGAAATCTCCGGTTACTTTCACTTTGGTTGTCTTTCTCCTCGCAGCAGGATGCGCAAAGGATGATTCGGCGAGCACGGAGCCGGACTTGACTCTGCATGCTCCCTCGGAACTGAGTGTAGTTCGCCTGGACATAACCTCTCTCCGATTAACGTGGAAGGACAACACCGGGGCAGAGGAGGGTTTCGTCGTAGAGCGGCAAGAAGGACAGGCAAAGTTTGTCCCCCATCTCTTCACTGCGCGCGACGTTACGGTGGCGATTGACTCGGTCGGTTTGCTGCGGGATAGCACGTACTCCTATCGCGTGCAGGCCATCCGGTATTCCGACCGGAGCCTGTTCTCCAACGTAGCGAGAATCAGCCTCACGATGCCGTTTCCGTAGCGCTTCAGAGACACCCGCTTTCATGCAAAGGACCGACCGTTCCTTCGTTTCCTGCCCTGACAAGCCACCGCTTGGCATGCGTTCTTCTTCAACTCTCTCGAAATGACCTGTTCAAACCTGACCTCGGTGTTCATTCGTACCATTCACCTATTCATCTCAACCGCACGAGGAGGAATCCCTGTTTATGTCGGCACTTGACACCTTCGACTGGCTCGTGCATCAGGTGTGGCCGAATCCGGATGCCGAAACGAAGCGGTTCATCAACGAGCAGCGAGATCGTCTCCTGAAAATCCGCAACGAGAATGAGCGTGTGCGATTCGTCGAGGAGCTGATGCACCATGTGCGTGAATCCAAAAAGAGAAAAACCTCCTAGTGTCGAGTCCCGGAGATTTCTTTAGGAAGTCATCGACACTCACTTATTCGCATTCATCTTGTTTTGTGCGGCTTTGGTCCACAGACTTGTTCTGAGCCGGAGGTCGTCAGACTCCGACGGACTCTGTCGAGCTCACCCGCCAGAACGCGTAGCGGGCTGGTAAGCCTTCGGCTTAAAGGTACTTGTGGGTGGAGAGACTAGTGGAGTGTTACTTAAATTTTCTGACACTGATACCATCCACCGACAAGGTTAAAGCTACGATGACACACCCCTACACCCCTCTCTCAACCCGCTTGCTCTCACACGAAAGGGGACTAGATGAACCTTATGGGTGAAGTGGGTCGGAGAGATGGGATAAAAGGGTGTGTGATTTAAGCATAATGATCAATGTAACAGTCCACTAGCTTTCTGATGAAACGCGCGGGCTCGCTTATGAAAAGGCTTCTCGGTGCTGTCTTTCTTTGTGCGGTTCTGGTTGGCACGCTGCTGGGGCAGTGGCGCTCACTGGGTGACCTCGATTCATACCGGGTCGAAGGGGAGAGGATTATTCTCGCCTCGGGGTCGAGCGCCGTGCAGGTCGGGGTGCTCGCGCCGGACCTCATCCGCGTTCGGCTTGCACCGGATGGGGAGTTTCAGCCGGACCATTCGTGGGCCGTCGTCAAGTCGGAATGGCCCCCCGTCCGCCCGGTCGTGTTGGAAACCGAGGACGACCTGCGCATTGCGACGCCGGAGCTTGTTCTCATCGTAGAGAAGAAACCGCTCAGGCTTACGTTTCTGGATTCAAGCGGAACTCTCTTGAATCGAGACGATGAGGCTCGGGGAATGTGCTGGGATGGCGGGGCAGTGCGTGTGTGGAAAGAGATGCCGGAGTCTGAGAACTACTACGGCTTCGGCGAGAAAGCCGGTGCGTTGAACCGGAAGTTCAAGCACATGACGATGTGGAACTCCGATATCCCGGCCTACAGGGCCGATACCGATCCGCTCTATCAAACGATTCCTTTCTTCTATGGCATCAATCGAGGGATCGCGCACGGTATCTTCTTCGACAATTCGCACTGGTCATCGTTTGACATGGGGAAGGAGTTTCCCGATCGGTACTCATTCGGTGCGGTGGGGGGAGAACTGAACTACTATTTCTTGTACGGGCCGTCTCCCAAGAAGGTGCTCTCGCGGTTCACCGAGCTTGTCGGCCGCATGCCGCTGCCTCCTCGTTGGGCGCTCGGCTACCAGCAGTGCCGTTGGAGCTATTTCCCCGAAAGTCGCGTCCGCAAGCTGGCCGGTGATTTCCGATCGAGGCGGATCCCCTGCGATGTGATCTACCTTGACATCGACTACATGGAAGGCTACCGCATCTTCACATGGAGCAAGAAGAATTTCCCTGATCCGAGGAAGATGATCGCTGATCTGGGCAGGGACGGATTCAAGATCGTCGTGATCGTCGATCCCGGTATCAAGGCCGACAGCGCGTATCACGCGTACCGGTCTGGACTCGCAGGAGATCACTTCTTGAAGTATCCTGATGGGAGAACGTACATCGGCAAGGTATGGCCGGGGGCATGTGCGTTTCCGGATTTCTCGAAAGCCACGACCAGGGAATGGTGGGGGAGGAACTTCGACGTGCTGACCGAGGCGGGAGTCAGAGGTTTCTGGAATGATATGAATGAACCTTCAGTCTTCGACGTGCCGTCGAAGACGATCGATATCGATGTTCTCCACGATGACAACGGCTTGCGAACGAGCCATGCCAAGAACCACAATGTTTACGGTCTGTTGATGACCCGGGCCACAATCGAAGGCGTCCGCAAGCTCCGCCCGACCGAACGTCCCTTTGTTCTGACAAGGGCTTCATACGCAGGTGGCCACCGTTACTCAGCGGCGTGGACAGGGGACAACATCGCTTCGTGGGAGCACCTGGAGATGGCCGTGCCGATGATGCTCAATCTGAGCATCTCAGGTCAACCGTTTGTCGGAACCGACATCGGCGGGTTCGTCGGGAATCCGGATGGGGAACTGTATGCCCGCTGGTTGCAGCTCGGTGTGTTCTCGCCCTTGATGCGAACACATACGGAGTGGGGGTCCAAGGATCAGGAGCCCTGGTCCTACGGCCCAAAGTTTGAGTCTATCAACAAAGCGTCCATCGAGCTCCGCTACAGGCTCCTGCCGTACATCTACAATGTGATGGTGCAGGCATCGGAAACCGGCCTGCCTGCCATGAGACCTCTTGCGTTCGAGTATCCCCGGGATCCGCGGTTTTCGAGGGACGGCACGGCGTTTCTTTTCGGTGATGATCTCCTCATTGCTCCCGTCCTCTGGCCGGGGATGACGAAACGGGACGTCCAGCTGCCCAAAGGATTGTGGTTCGACTACTGGACGGGTGAAAGGTACGAGGGAGGCACGAACGCTACGGTGGATGCTCCCATCGATCGGATACCGATACTGGTCAAAGGCGGGGGGATTATTCCCACGCAGCAGATTGTTCAGTATTCCGATCAGGCTCCAATCAACCCTCTAACATTCAGCTTCTATCCGGCTGACATCTCTGTGCGCACATGCTACGAGGACGACGGACACACGTTCGGCTATGAACGAGGTGTTTATCTCAAGCGAGTTGTCAGCCAGAAGAGGACACTCGGCTCGATGGAGATCTCTGTGGGGAACTCTGAAGGAAGCTACAGGCCGCCGGCGCGCTCGCGCGTTCTGCAGATTCTCGGTGCCCCGGGGCGCCCGAGCAGTATTCGAAGTTCAGAGCGACCGCTCCCCCCGGTTGCATTGTCCTCCCTCCGGAGAACGAAACTCGGATGGTCCTACGACTCTGCCTCGAAGACCATCTGGGTGAAAACCCCGGACGTTTGGGAGGCGCAGATATATTCGATAGCATTCTGAGGAAAGAGCGACCGCAACGGATCGCTCTCACTCTCATATAAGGAGTACACACCATGAAACTCTCCATTCGGATCAGTCACGCTCTTGTGGTTGCGATGCTTCTGCTGCTGATGTCTGCACAACTACTCGGCCAGTCGCGGTCGAAGATCGCAACGCCGTCGGAATTTCTCGGGTTTGAGGTCGGTGCGGATCGGACGCTGGCAGACTACAAGCAGATACGTGAGTACTTCAAGTCGCTCGCAGCAGCTTCAAAGCGCATCGAGCTCGAGGAGCTCGGAAAAACGACGCTCGGGGAAGATATGTTCCAGGCCGTGATCTCGTCCGAAGCGAACCTCAGGGAGAAGAAGAAGTACCAGGAGATTGCGCGCAAGCTTGCCGATCCGCGGGGGCTTTCTCAGACTGAGATCGATGACCTTGTTCGTGACGGCAAGGCGATCGTACTCGTGAGCTGCGGTATCCACGCGTCGGAGATCGCTGCAACCCAGATGGCTATGGAGTGGGCTCACGCGCTGGTGACGGCGGATGATTCTGAAACCAGGCGTTTGCTAGATGAGGTGATTCTGCTCCTCGTGCCGTCGTTGAATCCTGACGGCCAGCTCATGGAAACCGAGTGGTATCGCAAGAATCTCGGAACGCGCTACGAAGGTGGACGGATGCCCTGGCTCTATCATCACTACGTCGGGCATGACAACAATCGTGACTGGTACATGCTGACGCAGAAGGAAACGAAAGCGATGAACCGGGCGATCGTTTTCGAGTGGCATCCACAAGTATGGCTTGACGAACACCAGATGGGATCGACCGGCCCGCGCTTGTTCGTCCCGCCTTTTGCCAGCCCTGTTGGCGCGAACCTGAATCCGATCATCTGGCGCGCGATTGACCACATCGGTACTATGATGTCCTGGCGGTTGGAGCAGCAGGGGAAATCAGGAGTGATCTACGGATACGTGTTCGACGCCTACTGGCCAGGGGGAACGATGAACACGGCGTGGTGGAAGAACATGTTCGGCCTGCTCACGGAAGCCGCCTCCGTGCGGCTCGCGACGCCCATCGAAGTGAGCCCAGGAGAGCTCTCGGGTGGCGGCAAAGGTCTCGTCGAGTACACGCAGCAGACGAATTTCCCCAATCCCTGGCCCGGCGGGATCTGGCGACTTCGGGATATCATGGACTACGAGCGCATCGCCTCCGATGCTCTTCTCGAGGTCTGTGCGACGCTTCGGGCAGACATCCTGCGCGGCGCAGCGACGATGGCGATGGATGCCATCAAGTCGGCACCGGCGAACGAGTATTACGTGATCCCGGCGGATCAGCGAGATCCCTATACGGCAGCGCGTCTCGCCCATCTGCTGCGCGAAAACGGAGCGGACGTCCGGATTTCTCCCGACAAGCAGGCATTCTACATCCCGATGGCTCAACCCTCTGCGAAGTTCCTCGCGGAAGTGCTCGGCATCCAACGATATCCGAAGGTGAAGCTGGTGGCCGGCGCAAACATCGTCCTGCCGTACGATGTGACCGCCTGGACCCTCCCTCTTATGATGGGTGTGGAAGTCAGGCAGGAAGCCCTCTCCACTGACCGGCAACGGTCGCTTCGAGTGATCAGGGAGACCGACTGGCCGGAGGGTTCTGTGGATCGCGCGGGCGCGTCGATCTACGCGGTCTCGCACGAAAGCAACAACGTCACGCGTCTGATCAATAACGTGCTCAAGCGGAAAGGGCAGGTGAGCCTTGCCCGCGGGCAATTTCAAGCGGGAGCCGTGACCTATCCGGCAGGAACTGTGCTTCTCGCGTCTGTTGCCGATGCGTCATCATTGGCGAAGGCCTACTCGCTGAAGCTGTGCGCGCTGGATGCACCGCCGAAGGTTCAAACGGACAAGCTCCGGCAGGTGCGCGTCGGCCTCTACAAGCCGTGGACAGCTTCGATGGATGAAGGATGGACACGGTGGATACTCGAGCAGTACGACTTCACCTACAAAAATGTCCACAACAAGACCGTCAAAGAGGCGAAGCTCGGTGACGAGTTCGACGTGCTCTTGCTCCCCTCCGTTTCCAAAGACGTGATCGTGGAAGGGAAATACAAACCCGAAGAGGGCCAGATGAAATACTTCCGGGAGTTACCACCTGAATACAGCGGAGGGATTGGCAAGGAGGGAACAAAGAACGTGAAGGATTTTGTTGAGAACGGCGGAACGCTTGTGGCCCTTGGGAGTTCCTGCAATTTTGTGATCGATGAATTCAACATTCCAGTCTCAAATGTCTTGGCCCGCACGCGATCGGAGGACTTTAATTGTCCCGGTTCGATTCTGCGCGTACACATCGATCCGAAGCACCCGGTGACATATGGAATGCCGGAGAACGCGGCTGCGTTCGTCAATGAGCGCATGGCTTTTCAGACGACCCTTCCCGGAGGCGAGTTATCGCGCACAGTCCTGGCGTGGTTTCCTTGGGATGCTGAAGATATTCTGCTCTCCGGCTGGATCAACGGTGCGGATCGACTGGAGCGCCGCGCGGCAGCCGTTGCGCTGACGTATGGTAAAGGGAAGATCGTTCTCCTCGGGTTCCGCGTTCAGCATCGTGCACAGACCGAAGGGACGTACAAGCTGCTCTTCAACGCGCTGCACTGGTCAGTGATGGAAGGAACGAAGTAGGAACGACAGGTCCGGGTGGCCGCCCCCCCCGGCGCACGGCGTCAGGTAGCTTTTTTCTCGACCTGCGACGACCTCGAATTTGACGAATTGGCTATAATCAACCTCAGTCTATGAAGATCGAGTATTCTCTTATCCTGGCAATTGCCCTTGCGGGTCCGCTCGTCTTAAGCTTCAGCAAAGAGCTGACGATATACAGATCGGCCCGAAGGTTGCTCCTTTCGGTCGCCCTGCCTTTGCCGGTCTTCCTTGCATGGGATATGATTGTCACAGCCCGTGGGCACTGGAGCTTCAATTCGTCGTATGTCATCGGCGTGTACGTTGGGAATCTCCCCCTCGAAGAGGTGCTGTTCTTCGTCGTCATTCCTTTCTGCGCGATTTTCACATGGGAGAGCGTGAAATACTTCCTGCGGGAGAAGAGATGAAGGAATATACGCTCCTTGCCGTGCTTGGCGCGGTTGCGGCAGTGGCTCTCGATCTGCTTCTTCGCACGTACCTGGTGCGGCAACTGAGGTTCTGGATATTCTGGGGAGTGATGGGCTTCATGACTTTCATCATTAACGGGTACTTGACCTGGCGGCCGATCGTGGAGTACGGTGAGAGCTTCTGCCTTGGTGTCCGGATCTTCACTATTCCGGTCGAAGATTTCCTCTTCGGTTTTGCCCTCATTACCTCGAACATCGTCTTGTGGGAGTATTTCACTCGACGGTTTTGCGTTCCGGAACGACCCGGGCAAGCGGGCTCAAAGAGATGAAGCAGAGAATCACTATCATTGGAAGCGGCTTTGGCGGGCTTGCCGCCGCGGCACGCCTGGCTGCGAAGGGACACAGCGTAGAGCTGTTCGAGAAGCGTGACAAGTTGGGCGGCCGGGCCTACGTCTATGAAATCAACGGCTTCACGTTCGACGGTGGCCCCACCGTTATCACTGCGCCGTTCATGTTTGACGATATCTTCAAGGACGCGGGAAAGAATCGTCAAGAGTATTTCGAGATGGTGCCCCTCCATCCCTTCTACCGGATCTTCAATCACGAGGGTCGATCGTTTGACTACAATGACGACTTGAGCTTCATCCTGAGCCAGATCGATGAGTGGAATCCCGCAGACAAAGCCGGTTACGAAAGGTTCATCGGTACAACGAAGGCGATCTTTCAAAAGGGATTCGTGGAGCTCGCGGACCGACCGTTTCTGAAGTTCTCCGACATGCTCTCGATAGTGCCCGATCTCTTTCGCCTCCAATCTCACAAGACGGTCTATTCGTACGTCTCTCAGTTCATCAAGGACGATTTCTTGCGGAGGGCGTTTTCCTTTCATCCGCTTCTGGTTGGCGGCAATCCGTTTACCACAACATCTATTTACTCACTCATTCATTACCTGGAGCGGGAGTGGGGTGTGCATTATGCCCTCGGTGGTACAGGCAGCGTCGTGCAGGCGCTCGGTAAACTTCTCAAAGATCTGGGCGGAAGGATCCATTTGAACTCAGAGGTTCAGGAGATGCTCGTGGAGGGGCGTCGGGTCAAGGGCGTGAGGCTGAAAAATGGGGGAGTGTACGAAGCCGATATCGTCGTCTCCAATGCCGATGTCGCCTTCACCTATCGCCATTTGATTCCTCAGCGCTATCGTCGGAAATATACAAACCGCAAACTCGAGCGAATGCGATACAGCATGTCGCTGTTTGTGATTTATTTTGGAACAAAACGTCGCTACACCGACTCGAAGCTCGCTCATCACAATATCATTCTGGGGGAACGGTACAAAGAGCTGCTCACCGACATCTTCATGCGCAAGCGCCTCGCCGAGGATTTCTCTCTCTACCTCCACATGCCGACGATCACGGATCGTTCATTGGCGCCCGATGGGTGTGAAGCCTTCTACGTCCTTTCACCTGTGCCGCACCTTGGATCAGACATCGACTGGAGGAGAGCGGCGAAGCCGTACCGCGACAAGATCATACAGTTCCTGGAGAAGAACTACCTCCCTGACCTTCAGGCCAATATCGTTGCCGAGCAGTACATCGATCCGCTCCACTTCCAGAACACACTCAACAGCTACCTCGGTTCTGCCTTTTCGTTTGAGCCGATCTTCACGCAGTCAGCCTGGTTTCGCCCGCACAACCGCTCCGAGGATTTTGACAATCTGTACTTTGTAGGTGCGGGAACACATCCTGGCGCGGGGTTACCCGGCGTACTCTCCTCCGCAAAAATCGCACAGGATCTCATCGAGGCTTCATAAGGCCCCGATCGCTTCCAGGCGACCTATGCCGTGCACACCTGGGCCCTTTTACTTGAGGTGGATATTTTCTATATTAAGGTGTGCATCATCCTGAATTCATCCTCGTTCTCGATTTCGGCTCTCAATACACGCAGTTGATCGCGCGTCGAGTGCGTGAGCTGGGTGTCTATTCGGAAATCCATCCCTTTGGCATCCCCGTTGAAAAAATCCGCCAGCTCCGACCGATCGGGATTATCCTGTCCGGCGGACCATCGAGTGTCTATGAACCCGGCGCGCCGAAGCCCTCACCTGAGATATTTCACCTCGGTGTTCCAGTTCTGGGAATATGTTACGGGTTGCAGCTCATCGCAGATCAGCTAGGTGGCAGGGTCGATGCGTCCGCGCGTCGAGAATATGGCAAGGCGATCCTGGAGGTTGATAACGCAGAGGATTTGCTGCAGGGTCTGAACGGCTCCACCACGGTCTGGATGAGCCACGGTGATGCGCTGAGTCGGATTCCGGCTGGCTTTGAGCCGATCGCTCATACCGACAACGCGCCCATCTGCGCGATACGGAATCCGGCAAAGAAGATCTACGGGGTTCAATTTCACCCCGAAGTCGTCCACACGCCGGATGGCAAGAAGATCCTCTCGAATTTTCTCTTCAGGGTCTGCAGTGCGAGTGGAGATTGGACACCGGCGCATTTCGTCCAGCAGTCGATCCGCGAGATCCGGAATACCGTCGGATCGTCACGCGTCTTGTGCGCGCTGAGCGGCGGCGTTGATTCGTCGGTCCTGGCGGCGCTGCTCCACGAGGCAGTTGGCGATCAGCTCCATTGCATCCACATCAATAACGGCCTGATGCGCAAAAGGGAGAGCGAACATGTCGTGGACACGTTCCGGAAGACCTTTCACATCAATCTGACCTCTGTCGATGCGACGGAGACTTTCCTTTCGAGACTGAGCGGTGTAACTGATCCGGAAGAAAAACGGCGGATCATTGGAGAGACGTTCATTGAGGTTTTCGAGACCGAATCCGTGAGGCTCACAGGTGGTGACGGCGGATTCGAGTTCCTGGCCCAAGGGACTCTTTACCCGGATGTGATCGAGTCGACGTCGTTCAAAGGTCCTTCCGTCACGATCAAGACACACCATAATGTTGGCGGATTACCGGCGGAGATGAACTTCAGGCTCCTCGAACCGTTCCGGGAGCTGTTCAAGGATGAAGTGAGGGAAGTCGGTCGGAAGCTTGGGCTGCCAGAACCGTTCATCGAGCGTCACCCGTTCCCAGGTCCTGGCCTTGCAGTGAGAGTCCTGAGCGATATCACCCGGGAGAAGTTGGATTTGCTTCGGGAGGCAGACGAAATTTTCATTGAGGAGATCAGGAAGGCGGCACTCTACAACGAGATCTGGCAAGCTTTCGTTGTTCTGCTGCCCGTGAGGTCTGTCGGTGTGATGGGGGATGGAAGGACATATGAATACACCGTGGCCCTCCGTGCGGTTACGAGCGTGGACGGTATGACAGCGGATTGGGCGCGCATACCGCCGGAGGTGCTGGCGGCTGCCTCAAACCGGATCATCAACGAGCTCCGCGGCATCAACCGGGTGGTGTACGATGTCAGCTCGAAGCCGCCAGCCACGATTGAATGGGAGTGATTGGGGGTACTGAATGTTGGCAAGAAGATAGGTACTTTGGAGCGTAGCTGCTGAACTCTAAACCCTGGACTCAGAACCCAGAACTTTCTTCAAGATCCTTCATGATCGAACTTCGCAACGTCATAAAGAAATTCGGCAGTTTCACGGCCGTCGACAACATCACCCTGAGTGTTCCTAAGGGTGAACTCTTCGGTTTCCTCGGACCGAACGGTGCGGGCAAGACGACCACGATCAAGATGATGGCTGGATTGTTTGCGCCCACCGGCGGTCAAATCCTCATCAACGGGTATGACGTCGTGAAGAATCCGGTGCAGGCAAAGACGGTGATCTCGTACGTACCCGACCAGCCGTTTCTGTACGACAAGTTGACGGGCAGGGAGTTCCTCTACTTCATAGGCGGCCTGTACAAAATGGAGAAAAAAGCTCTCGCGGAAAAGATCGACGAGCTCGTTGAACACTTCGAGATCGGTGAATGGGTTGACAAGAGGACGGAGGATTACTCACAGGGGATGCGGCAGCGCATAACGATCTCGGCCGCATTGGTGCACGACCCAAAGGTTTTCATTATTGACGAGCCGATCATTGGTTTGGACCCGCGGAGCGCGAAGATCGTTCGAGAGACATTACAACAGAAGGCACGAGAGGGAGTTAGTATCTTCATGTCAACCCACAGTCTCCCCATCGCCGAGGAGCTGTGTGACCGGATAGGTTTCATCAAGAACGGCCGCCTCGTGTTTCTTGGAACGCAGGAAAATCTCCAGGTGTACAAGCAAAAGTACGACGGCAAGTTTGAATCCGTCTTCCTCGAGCTCACAAAATGATGCGCGCTCATTTCTCCACGATGATCCCCCGATGATCACAGGCACTCGATGAGCACGTTGCTGCACATCCTTAAGTACAAATTCATTGCCTTCATGAAGTCCACGTTCGCCCCCGAGTTCGTGACGGCAGTTCGTGGATTCGGTTCGCTGGTAGTTCTTGGCGGATTCTCCGTTCTGGCGTACGTCTTCTCCCTTGGTGTCACGCAATTTGTCCTGGATCAGACGAGGGTCGGTCTTTTCCTGTATCACCGCTTCATCTCGATGCTGCTGTTTGTGTTTTTCGTGGCGGTGAACATGGGCAACATCATCGTTTCCTACGCCACGCTGTACAAGTCATCGGAAGTCGGCTATCTGCTCACCAAGCCCGTCCCGTATTCCCAGATTTTCGTTCTAAAGTTCTTCGACAATTTTCTGTACAGCTCCACAACGCTGTTTCTTGTCGCGTTTATGGTTCTGCTCGGGTATGGTACGTACTTCGGCTATCCGTGGTACGCTTTTCTCGGCGTGATGATATTTGTTCTCGTGCCATTCATGTTCCTCTCGGCTTGCATCGCGGTTCTGATTCTCATGTCGCTAATGAAGGTTGCGAGCCGGTGGGGTTTTCGGAAAGTCGTCTCGGGGCTGGCCGTAGTCTATCTTGGGATCGTCGCGGTTTTCTTTGTCTTCTCCAATCCCGTCAAGCTCGTCCAGGAAGTCAATCAGTTCTATCCCAACGTTGATGCGTACTTCAAGGGGCTGGATTCGGGGATCTTATCGTTCTTGCCCAACAACTGGGTGGCGGACTTTCTCTTTTTCATGGCTCGAGGCGAAATCCACCTTGCCGTCTTGTCGGCGGCCCAGCTTCTGACGGTCACCCTTGCCGTCTTCCTGATCGTCTTGTATGTAGCCAATCGATTCTACTATCGGAGCTGGCTCGTCACGTTTGAATTCCAGGCAAGGGCAAACACCGTTGAATCAGGGAGACGCATCAAGCTCTTTGATTTCCGCAAGGGGTCCCGTCTGTCGCCGCAGATCGAAGTGCTCCTCAAGAAGGAGTTTTTCCAATTCTTCCGCGAGGCCAGTCAGTGGATTCATCTCACACTGTTGGTCGTCCTTGTTGCGGTTTTCGCGTTGAGCGTGCGAAATCTGAACCTGACTCTGCGAGTGACCGAGGTGCAAACAATGACCTACCTCATCCTGTACACCTTCGGGGGATTCCTGATCTGCTCGCTCGCACTGCGGTTTCTGTTCCCAGCCATCAGCCTGGAAGGTCTCGCCTTCTGGTCTCAGTTGAGCGCTCCGCTCGATATGCGGAAGGTGTACTTCACCAAATTCCTGATTGGCTTCGTGGTGGTCGCCTTGCTGGGTCTCCTCGTCGCGGTGTTCTCGAACGAGCCCTTCATCAGGTTCACCGAACGGCGGCCGCTGCTGATGTACTTCGGCATCTTTAGCGCATTCTGGGTCTCGGTGACCATGGTTGCGCTGAACCTTGGATTGGGAGGATACTTCGCGAACTACCAGGAGAAGAATCCGATCCGAGTTGCCTCGTCGCAGGGCGCAACACTCACGTTCCTCGTTTCGCTCGTCTATTTGATTGTTCTCGTCTCGGTTGTTATCATCCCGCTCACACAGTATTTCCAATCGCTGTTCCTCTTCTTTCCGTTTGACATGAGGACCATCGTTGTCCCCGGTACGCTCATGGGGGTTCTCTCCGCTTCGTTGACAGGGTTCGCGGTGGCCATCGGTTTGCGCTCTCTCACTCGGGATTTCTGATTGCAATTCATTCTGTCTCTCTCTATCTTGTTGCCGTATGGTCGATGAACCAACCCTCTCGCAGTGGCTTGAGCAAGCGCGCGGATTTGTCGACGATCGGAAGTTCCTCCACGCGCTCCAGCTCTATCACAAGATTACTGCAGCTGCTCCGTCGTTGGACCTCGCCTGGGTTGAACTGGCCTATGTGCAGTTTGAGTTGAAGCAGTACGGAGCTGCCGAGAGAACCCTTCTGAAGGCGGTTGCCGCAAGCGATCAGCCGCAGGAAATCCTCTTTCTCGTTGGAAACCTCTACCTGAAAATCGGACAGCACTCGAAAGCACTCTCGTACTACAAGAAGTTGCTCGGGCTTCAGCGGGCTCTGAGTGCTGATCTGCGCGCCCATTTGAATTTCAATACAGCTCTGGCGTACTACGGGCGGGGGAATCCGAAGTTGGCGGAGATCCATTTCCGCGCAACGCGCAAAATCGATCCCCGGTTTCCCCGGATCAACGAGTCACTCGGAGAGCTCCTGGTAAGACGAGGAGCATATGCCGAGGCCATTCAATGTCTCAAACAGGCAGTAGCTCTTGAACCCTACAGCTGGATAGGGCATTTCTTGCTTGGGACCGCCTATGCAAAGGTTTATGATCACCGGAACGCGCACGAGCAGTTCGTTGCCGCGATCGATATGAATCCTAAGGAACCGCGCGCGTGGCAGATGTGCGGTGAAGTCCTGCTTTCCCTGCAACGGCTTGGTGAAGCAGAACGCTACCTTCACAAAGCGCTCGAGCTCAATCCGCTCCTGACGGACGCCGCTGTCGACCTCGGCTATCTTTTCCTTCAGCGGGGCGATTACCAGCGTGCACGCGAGTGCTTCGAACACGCCTTGCAGCTGGACCCCGGCAACTCCAAAGCGCTCCAGGGTACCAGAGAACTGAAGCTCGCCCAACATTCGATCTCCTGAGTCTTGAATGTCTCCCGTCAACCGTCTCACGCTCCCTGCGGTTGTAGCCCCCTTCCTCCTTCTTCTGCCGTTTCTGGCGCCAGCGCAACACGTGCGACAAGACTCCGTTCTCTTTCGACCGGAGGTCGAGCGGATCTTCACCGACGCGGTAAGCCTCTTCAAGCTGGGGGAGTATGGGCAGGCCGCGGAACAATTTGATCGCATCCTTTACCGCTATCCGGGAACACAGCGGGAGACCGCCGCGTACATCATGGGCGCGAAATCACGGTATGAGCTGGGCAGGTTCGAGGAAGCACAGGAACTGCTGCGCGAGCTCTTGTATCGCTATCCCGGTTCCACATACATCGATGACGCCCATTATACACTCGGTCTTGTCTGGTATCAGTTGAAGCGGTACGAGAACGCGGCGCGGGAGTTCCTCGCAGCCTGGCAAACAACGGGCAAACCACAGCTCAAGGATCGGGCGGCGCAGATGCTCGCAGTGCTCACATCAGAGCATCTCGCGATCGATCAGGCGCGACGACTCATCCTGGAGGCAGGTAGTGGCGAAATACGGGCGATGCTCTCCGTCCGACTGGCTGAGAAGGTACTCACCAGGGGAGATGTAGAAGGGGCAAGAGAAATCCTTCGTCCCGTCGTTCGGATGCCCAGGACGGTAGGCCCGGTAGATGCGGCTATCGAGCTGCTCGAAAGGATTGAAGCCAGTGCCGCAGTCAAGATTGGCGTCGTGCTGCCGCTAAAAACCGCGTCAGATCCGTTCTCCGTCAGCGGGGTGGGTGAGGAGATCCTGATGGGGCTGCAGCTTGCCGTAGACGAACATAACGCTGAAGCGATGCCGAAGGTCAGCCTGGAGGTTCGCGATTCCGAACGAGATGCGACGGTGGCCGCACGACAGGTTTCTGAGCTGAGCATGGAGAACCGAGTTCTGGCAATTGTTGGCCCATTGTTCAGCCATGAGGCTTTCGCGGCTGCCGAGATTGCCAACGCCCAAGGGGTACCCCTTATCACACCAACCGCAACGGCAAATGGCATCGCTGCCATCGGTGAGTACATCTTCCAGGCGAATCCTGACTACGCTGTGAGAGGGCGTGCGATGGCGCAGTATGCGTATCGCGCGGCCAACGCTCGCCGATTTGCTGTGCTCTCTGCCAGCGACACTGCCAACAAGCAGATGACCGCAGCCTTCCTCGGCGAAGTGGAGAAACTCGGCGGCGAGGTCGTCGATGTTCAATGGTACAATCCTGGTGAGACCGATTTGCAGGCGCAGCTCTTTGCTATACGGCAGCGCGCGATGGAGATCTCCGAGCCGGTCGTGGTGAATTTTGCGACGAGGTTGCGGAGCGGCGAGCTCAAGAAGCTCGTTCAGTGGGGGGTGCCGCAGCGCGTGCTGGACTCACTGCTGGTAGCGAACGCCATGGCACCGGTCGAGTTTCTCTTCGGGAGTGACGGCATTCGAATCGCAGATTCCTTGAAGATCCCGACACAACGGGTCAAGGCAAAGTTTGACAGCCTGGAGATCCCGGTAACGTACATTGATGCGATGTTCGTGCCGATCGCGAGTTCGAGCGAGATCGCCATCGTGACATCCCAAATTCGGTACTTCAACTTCCAAACACAACTGCTCGGGACGGGTAACTGGAATGACTTCGACGAGCTCGATCAGAATCGGCAGTATGCGAACGGTGCCGTGTTTACTACCGATGTCTACTGGGAAGAGATCGATCAGCAGTACCGGAGTTTCGCCAGGGGCTTCCGAGCCGCATACTCACGGAATCCTACTGCGAATGCTATGATCGGCTATGATGCCATGCGGCTCATCCTCAGACTCGTCCGCAGCGGCGCAACGCGTAGGGACGAAATCGTCTCGGCGCTCAGCACGGTGAGGAACTATCAGGGCATCCACTCGAAGATCTATCTCGCCGAGGGCCGAGTCAATTCGTGTATCACATTCCTCCGGTTCAAGAACCGATCGATCAGGCGAATTGCTGAGGTCGACGTCAGCCGAGACGATGTGAGGATGATGGAGTGAAGATGATGCGTTCGAAGAAAGTCCGAAATCGCTCCGTGTTTGAACCCGCGTACTATCATACCACGATAAAGCAGTGGCCGGAAGGGGAGCGGCCGCGTGAGAAGCTGGTCGCCTACGGACCTGCCTCGCTCAGTGAAGCAGAGTTGTTGGCGATCCTGATCAGGACCGGCTCAAAGGGTGCCACGGCTGTTGATCTGGCAAAAAAACTCTTCACCGAGCAGCGGACGTTGAGAGATGTTGCGCGAATGTCGGTCGTTGACCTGGAGCGCTTCGGGATCGGTCGCGCGAGGGCGACAGCTATCGTCGCGGCGTTTGAGTTGTCGCGGCGCCTTCCGGGGAGCGATGGTGAATCCAAACCGGTATTCCGCACGCCGGAAGATGTCTCTCGACGATACGTCCCGAGGTTGCGCGACCATAAGCACGAGGAGTTCTGGGTTCTCCTGTTGAGCACCTCCAATCAGCTCCTCCGTGAAATCAAGATCACCCAGGGTACGCTGAACTCATCTCTCGTTCACCCGCGAGAATGTTTTTCGGAAGCGCTCAAAGAGAAGGCGGCGAGCGTTATCTTCGTCCACAATCATCCCAGTGGTAATCCGGAGCCGAGTCAGGAGGACATGGCGATCACCAAGCAGTTGGTCGAAGCGGGAAGGATTCTCGGCATTCCCGTTTATGACCACATTATCGTGGCCGACTCATCGTTCACGAGTCTGGCGCAGCGCGGTGCATTCTGAAAGATCCCGACTTTGCTGCACGGGCGGGAAAAATCTCTATGACTCTGCCGGTTTCCCTTGACTTTCTTGGCTCAAATATTTATCATACCGAGGCCAAAGTCGCAACTGAACACAAAGGAGAAGAACACATGAAGAAATCAATAGGCGGACTTGTTGTGGCAGGAGCCATGGTCGCTGTGCTGGCCTCGGGCTGCAGCAGTAAACCCAGTGCGGACGAGTTGAAGCAGCTCGATGACCTGAAGGCCGAGGTTTCGTCCTTGGAGCGGGAGATTTCCGCGAAAGAATCAGAGAAGGCTGCTCTGATGAAGGCCATCGCGGACAAGAATGCTCAGTTAAGCCAGTGCGAAAAGGACAAGGCGCTTGTGCAAGAGCGTCTGAAAGGAATGTAAACCTGAGGTCTACTAGCAAGGAGACATGACCATGAAGATTTTGAATCGTTTGACTCTCGTTGCGGCTTTGGTCCTTTTCATCTGCGCCAGCGCCGCCGCCCAGGAGATGACCAAGGAAGAGTGGCAGAAGCAGATGACGGAGTTCACGGCCAAGCGGAATGACCTCAGGAACAAACTCACCGCGCTGCAGGCTGAGGTCGATAGACTGAAGAAGGAAGACGCTGATAAAGCGGCTGCCCTCAAGAAATGCAACGACGACATTATGGCCCTCGTCGGCGCCACACCCGAGGCCGAGCGTGCCTTCGCGGCAAAGCTGGATCAGATCGATGCCAAGATCAATGAGCTCTCTCGCTTGTCCAACCAGGACCTTTGGGCGCGAAAAGGTGAAGTGGACGATGTCCAGAAAATGCTCGATGAGGTGGAGCAGAACAAGATGAGTGCGCTGCCCAAGTACTATAATAGGATCAAGGAGCAGCAGAACCGAATCGATGCTCTGAAGAAGAGTCTTGAGGCAGCTCAGATTGCGATGACGTACACTGTGGGGACGTGGGCAAAGGACCGGGACTGCCTCTGGAACATCGCGAAGAAGCCAAAGATATACGACAACGCCTTCTTGTGGCCGAAGATCTGGCAGAACAACCGTGAGCAGATCAAGAACCCGGACATCATCAAGCCGGGCCAGAAACTGAAGATCCCGCCAAAGGCGGATTTGACAAAGGAAGAAAAAGCAGCGCATCGTTCGTATTGGCAGCGGAAACAGGCAGCGGCTGTGCAGCAGTAACTCGCTGCTGTGGCCAAAGAGTAGAGGAGGATCACGGCCAACGAGCTCGCCGATTGGTCAAGAAGTTCGCATTGCATGACGCCCTCGCCGCACCGGTGTGCGGTTGTGAGGGCGTTTCTTTTTCATAAACGAGAGAATTGAGGAGGGACGACGCTGTGGTTGAGCGAAGGATTCAGCTTGCAGGTGTGGATACTGTTCAACTGCTTGGATTCAACGATGCAAACCTTCAAATGATCGAGGGTCGGTTTGACGCCACCATCACGGTCCGCGGCGATCAGATCATGGTTCGCGGATCGGAGACGGATGCTGTCAAGATTGAGAAGATCTTCAAGGAGCTCATCTATATCCTGAACAAGAACGGCAATCTGACGCCGAACGACGTTGACACTGTCATCGATCTTGTGACAGTGAATGGATCATCCTCTGAGATCCCACGTGAAGTTGCGGCAGAAGACACAGACTTGGCGATTCTCTACACCAAGGTCGGCATCATCAAGCCGCGCAGCCCGGGCCAACGAGCTTACGTCCAGCAAATTCGCAAGAATGACATCGTGTTCGCCATCGGTCCAGCCGGTACCGGAAAGACCTATCTTGCCGTTGCCATGGCTGTCGCGGCACTCAAGAACAGAGATGTCACGAAGGTTGTCCTTGCACGCCCGGCCGTTGAAGCTGGTGAGAATCTGGGGTTTCTACCCGGGGATCTGCGGGAGAAGGTTGACCCTTATCTTCGACCGCTGTACGACGCGCTCGACGACATGCTGACGTTTGAGAAGCTCCGCGGCTACATGGAAAAGCGAATCGTCGAGATCGTTCCTCTGGCGTACATGCGCGGCCGCACGCTCCATAACTCGTTTGTGATTCTCGATGAAGCGCAGAACGCGACAGCGATGCAGATGAAGATGTTTCTGACCAGACTCGGACCACATTCGCGGACTGTGATCACCGGTGATATCACGCAGATCGACCTCCCTCAAACCACCGTTTCGGGTCTCGTGCAAATCCGGGAGGTGCTGCGATCCATCCCCGGTGTTGCCTTTGCTTACCTGGACCGCAACGATGTCGTCCGCCATCGGTTGGTCAAAGATATCATCGACGCGTACGACCGGTTCAATTCCAACAACGGCGCAGCCAAGAACGGAGGGGAGTCGTAGCAGAGGGAGGAAATCAAGCGGATCGACGACGGACTCGTTTCTGCGGTCTTTTCTCTGAGCGTTTTCCTTCATTCCAGATCGTATCCATTTCCTCGAGCGTCGCGTGCTCGAGCTTCCTGCCTTCTCTCTGCAGCGCCGTCTCGATGCGCTGAAATCGCTTTGTGAACTTCCGGATTGACCGATTCAGGGCGCTTTCGGGATTTATCCGCAGAAAGCGGGCGTAGTTCACGAGGGCGAACAGGAGATCGCCGAATTCCTCTTCGAGGGATTCGTGAGGGCCGGCTGCTTCCGCAGCGTGCAGCTCCCTGATTTCTTCCTTCACTTTCTTCCACACATCCTCCTTCCGTTCCCAGTCAAAACCCACCTTCGATGCCTTTTCCTGGAGACGATGCGCTCGCAGGAGGGCCGGCATATGCTTCGGTATCCCCTCCATCAGCGATTTCCTTCCTTCGCTCATTTTGATCGTCTCCCAGTTCAGCTTGACGTCCTTTGCGCTGTAGACCTCCGCGTCACCAAAGACGTGCGGGTGACGGCGGATAAGCTTCTTCATCGAATCGGCAAGGACCTCGTCGATCGCGAACGCCTTCGTCTCCTCCGCCATAATCGAATGTAGAACCACGTGAAGCATCAGGTCACCAAGTTCCTTCTTGAGCTCGCTCGCGTTGTTGTGGTCGATGGCTTCCACTGCTTCGTACGCCTCTTCGATCAGACTGTGGCGGATCGATTGGTGTGTCTGTTCTCGATCCCACGGACATTCCTTCCTGAGCCGCCGGACAACGGCAACGTACTCAGTGAACAATAACTGGGTGCTCGGTTTTGTCACGGTCTTCTCCTCAGATGACGGACAATCTTAGCAAAAAGACACAGGAGAATCAACGATGCAATCCTTGCTCCCGACACGACGACACGTGCCGTCGATACGCGCCGATTCATTTCCCTGAGGCCAACTTATCGTTGTTTTTTAAACCCTTTCTCCTTACATTATTCCGGGACTCGGGGCTGTAGCTCAGTTGGGAGAGCGCTTCGTTCGCAACGAAGAGGTCGGGAGTTCGAACCTCCTCAGCTCCACGAAGTGGTGATGAGTTCATGGTTAGCTGGTGACGAGATAGGCAAGTGCCAGATGAAAGCCGAATCACCGATTAGCCAATCACTCAATGATCCGAGTTTGCTATCCATTGGAGAGTTTCGTCGTTGGCGGTTCTGAATTCTGAGGTCAAGTCCTGTGCAACAAGGCATTGCTCAACCCCGCCAGGTCCGGAAGGAAGCAGCGGTCGGCAACGAGCCGTGTGTGACACAGGGTCGCTTGACCTCATTTTGTTTGCAGCAATTAGCGGAGATGGTTTCATTGGAACGTAAGGCCTTCATCGTAGGCTTTTCACCCTGCACCGATGGGATGAATAAATACGATGCATAATAAACCGATGCTCACAAGCATCTATCTCATCATATCATCTGTTACCACCAGGCTTGCGCTTCTTGGATGTGGCTTTGTTCCCGTCGTTGGCGGCAGCGGCGATGCTGGCGCCGAGGCGTCAGGAGATTCTGGCTGCCCATCGGCAAGGCAAGCGCAACGCGTCGGTCGATTTGGACGAATGCACACACGAGTGTCTTCCCGGCCTGAACGACCCGCCCCGAAACGTTTGGGGCTCAGTCGGGCAGGCTACGGTGCTTCCGCGCACCTGATAGGGCTGCGTCCATCTTCGTCTGATGCGATGTGTGCTGATTCCAGTAGGTGGAGGCTGAGGTGGACCCTATGCCCGTATGAAAAAGGAAATCATTATCAATTCCACGGCGAACGAGCACCGTATCGCCATTGTTGAAGACGGCAGACTTGCCGAGCTCTTTGTTGAAACCCCCGGAAAGGAACGCATGGTCGGGGACATCTACCTTGGTCGTGTTGCCAAGGTGATGCCCGGCATACGCGCTGCGTTCATCAACATTGGCCTCCCGCAGGACGCATTTCTTCATTTCTCCGACATCGGTTCTTCACTGTCCGAGTATAACGCCCTGTTTGAGGAGGAGGACGAGGAGAACGGATCCTCTGCTCCGGGAGCGGCGCGGGTTTCCTCCGGATTCGCCGGGAGAACCGAGGCGACGGTCGGGACGCTTCCAGCTGTCGACACGGGAGCTCCCCGGCCCACGAACGGTGGCGCGCGGGCCGAGCCTGAATCGAACTTGGCGAAGGGCCATGACATCATTGTGCAGATCACCAAGGAGCCGGTTGGGAAAAAGGGAGTTCGCGTCACCTCGGAGATCTCGCTCCCCGGTCGCTTCCTCGTCCTGCTTCCGTTCGACGGCAAGATCGGCGTTTCCAAGAAACTCACCGAATTCAGAGAGAAGCGCCGCCTGCGGCGGATCGTGCGATCAATGCTCCCGCAGGGGTTTGGTGCCATTATCCGGACAGTGGCAGAAGGAAAAGAAGAAGTCTTGATCCGACAAGATCTCGAGGAGCTGCTGCGTGTATGGCGGAACATCGAGAAGGCCGTGAAGACCGAGGATCCGCCCGCGCTGGTGTACAAAGACATGGCGACAACCTCCAGCGTGATCCGTGATCTCTTCAGCCACACCGTGGAACGCGTCGCTGTTGACGACAAGAAGCTGTTCAAAGAAATCAAGGCGTACGTGCAGTGGATGTCCCCCGACATGCTCAATCGGCTGGAATACTACAAGGGGAAGGAGCCGATCTTCGACAGGTACGGAGTGGAAAAGGACATCCAGACGCTCATGAGCAAAAAGGTCTGGCTGAAGAGCGGCGGCTACATAATTATCGAGCGCACCGAAGCGATGACGGTCATCGACGTCAACAGCGGGCGCTACGCGGCGAAGAAGGAGCAGGAACTCAACTCGCTGCGCACCAATCTGGAGGCTTCGCGTGAAATCTGTCGGCAGCTCCGGCTGCGGGATATCGGCGGCATCATCGTTATCGATTTTATCGATCTTGAGGATGAAAAGAACAGGAAGAAAATCTACGATGAAATGAAGAAGGAGCTCAGGAAGGATCGGGCGAAGATGACGGTTCTGCCTCTCACGGAGTTCAGCCTCATGCAGATTACACGGCAAAGGATCAGGCAGAATGTTCAGCTCAGCTTGAGTGACACGTGCCCGACCTGCGGCGGCACCGGTCTCGTTCAGTCCAAAACGACCACGTTGAACCAAATTGAGCGCTGGATCCGGCGTTTCAAGTCTGAATCCCGCGAATTCCGGCTTGAACTGCGAGTCAATCCCAACGTTGCATCGTTCCTCTCGCACGGCGCCATCAGCCGGCTGACGAAAATCATGTTCAAGTTCTTCGTCAAGATAAAACTTGTGCCCGATGCGGCCTTACCGATGGACGAGTTCCGGTTCTTCTCAGTGAAGCAGAAGAAGGACATCACGGATCAATTCGACCTCTAGCCTGTACCTGCTGCAAGGAAACGTACCATGAAATTCTTCATCGATACCGCGAATATCGCTGAGATCAAGGACGCCGCGAGCTTGGGGGTGCTGGACGGAGTGACGACCAATCCGAGCCTCGTGGCAAAGGAGGGAAAGGACTTTCGGAAATTGCTGGAGGAGATCTGCGCGATCGTTGACGGACCGATTAGCGCCGAGGTGCTCGCCACAGACTACGAGGGGATCATGAAGGAAGCGCGGGAGCTCTCGAAAATCCACCGGAACATCGTTGTCAAGGTTCCGCTCATCAAGGAAGGTCTGAAAGCCGTCAAAGCTCTGAAAGGGGAGAGTATCCGCTGCAACGTGACCCTGTGTTTTTCCCCGAACCAAGCGCTCATCGCTGCCAAGGCAGGTGCGCACTTCATCAGTCCCTTCATCGGCCGACTCGACGACGTCAGCCACACGGGGATGGATCTCATCAGGCAGGTTGTCACGATCTACCGCAACTACCACTATGATACGCAGGTTCTGGTGGCGAGCGTCCGACACCCGCTTCACGTCGTGGAGGCGGCCCTGATCGGCGCGGACATCTGCACCATGCCGTTCAAGGTCATTGAGTCGCTCATCAAACACCCGCTCACGGATATCGGCCTGGAGCGTTTTCTGGCCGATTGGAAGAAGGGCCAGCAGAAATGACGGCGAAGAAAACAGCCTTCAATGATATTCATGCCTCGCTCGGCGGGAAATTGGTCGAATTCGCCGGGTTCGAAATGCCGGTGCAGTACAGCGGCATCATCCAGGAACACCTCGCCGTAAGGACTCGGGTCGGTGTCTTCGACGTGTCGCACATGGGGGAGTTCGAGGTGAGAGGGAATGACGCGCTCTCCTTCCTGCAACGGATGACCATCAATGATGTCTCCAAGCTCACCGAGGGACGCGCGCAATATTCGGCCCTGTGCTACGAGGATGGCGGGATCGTCGATGACCTGCTCGTGTACCACTGCGGTTCGTCCTTTATGCTCGTCGTCAACGCGTCGAACATACAGAAGGATTTCGAATGGCTGCGGGCGCACGTGAAGGGCGGGGTGGAACTGAGCGATGTCAGCGATGCTATCTCGTTGCTGGCGATCCAGGGCCCGCATTCCTTGGGGACATTGCAGAAGCTGACGGCGATCAATCTGAAATCGATCGAATACTACCACCACGTGCGAGAGAAGCTCGCTGGCGTCGAGATGCTCATCTCTCGGACAGGCTATACGGGGGAGGTCGGTTTCGAGTTGTACTTCGAGGCGAAGGGCCATCTGGCCCGCACGGTATGGTCCGCCGTCTTCGACGCTGGAAAGGAGTTCGGCATCCTCCCCGTCGGACTCGGAGCGCGAGACACGCTGAGACTGGAAATGGGATACTGCCTGTATGGCAACGACATTGACCAGACGACGAATCCGCTTGAAGCCGGCCTCGGTTGGATCACCAAACTGAACAAGGGTGACTTCGTCGGCCGGGATGCTCTGGTGAAGGTGAAAGAGCAGGGCGTCCGAAGGAAACTGATGGGCTTTACCCTTGCGGAAAAAGCCGTCGCTCGGCATGGCTACCCGCTGTCAATCGACGGATCGGAGATTGGGCACGTGACGAGCGGGACATTCTCACCGTCACTCGAGCAGGCGATCGGTATGGGATATGTCGCTGTGGAGCACGCGCAGGTTGGGGGCACGGTCACCGTCGGCATCCGGGGCAAACAGGTCCCCGCCTCTCTTGTGAGAGTACCCTTTGTGCACAAATCCTAGGTTCACGACAACGGGCATCGTATGAGAATTGACCTCTGTTTCAACCCGGTAGACCTTGACGAGCTTCAGCTCCGCGACAAGAATGTTGTGGTCATCGATGTCCTCCGCTCGAGCACAACGATCGCCGTGGCGTTAAGCAATGGGGCGCGGGAGATCATTCCGGTCGAGAGCATTGAGAATGCCGTTAAGATATCCGGCAGTCTGTTTGGCGAGGTGACGCTGCGCGGCGGAGAACGCAACGGCAAGATGATCCAGGGATTCAATCTCGGCAATTCGCCTCTTGAGTACACCGAGGCGATGGTGAAAGGCAAGTCGATCATCTTCTGCACGACGAACGGTTCCGTGGCGATGCACCGGAGCCGCTTCGCTCGGCATCTCGCCGTTGGATCGTTTGTCAACGTCTCGACGGTCGTTGGATTTATGAAAGCGGTCAATTCGGATTTCCTGCTGGTTTGTTCGGGTCGAGCGAATGCGTTCAGCAATTTCAGTCTTGAAGATGCAGTTTGTGCCGGGATGATGGTGCACAAGCTCTCCCAGGAGGAGTCGCTGAACCTTGAACTTACCGATTCGTCTCTTGCTGCTTTTGCGCTGCACAAGACGTATGGTCGAGCGATTCTCAAAATGATGAAAAACGCAGATCATGGTCGATACTTGATCGAGATCGGATTTCTGGAGGATATTAAGCTCGCAGCACAGGTGGATTCGTACCCGGTCCTCCCGGTTCTTAGTGGAAACGTGATCAGACTCCGCAAGGACGAAGGCGGAAGCTGAAGGCAGCCCGGGCTCGAATCCGCGCTCGTTTCTTAGCATTGTCGCTACTGGTTCTGTATGCCTGATTCTCTCTCCACGGATACTCCGAAGAAGAATTCTCATCGGCGACGCCAGATATGGTCCTTCCTCGGAATCCTGTTTTCATTCATGCTTCTGCTCAGCCTGATCTCGTACACGCCGGCTGACCAGGCGAGCGGCGACATCGGCGTGTGGGATCTCTGGAAGGTCTTTACATCGGATGAGGTAACCCAGGCTCGTGCCGATCGGACACAGAATCTCCTCGGACTTCTCGGCGCTGCTCTCTCCAACTGGTTCATCAACTCAACCCTCGGGTACGGCGTCATCGTTCTCCCCTTCCTCGGATTCGCATGGTCGTGGTTCATCCTGCGGCGCAAAGAACTGCACAAGCTCATCCTCGCCACGAATTACATCCTCGCCATTGCCCTGCTGTTCTCCACGCTCATGGGATCCGTTCGGCTCACTGCCGCTGCCCCCGTTCTCTCCATGGAATGGAGCGGTGTCGTGGGTGATTTCGTCGCCAATTCCCTGTACAAGCTCATCGGTCTGACCGGAAGCTTCCTGCTTCTGCTCGGACTCCTCGCCATCGTGTTGACCCTGCTTGTCGATCTCGATATTCAGCTCACCGTTGAACGGTTGAAGGAATTGCGGGTTCGGTTGCGCTGCTGGGTGGAGCGCAGACGGGCGGATCTCCGAGATAAGGCCGCGGGAAAGGGCAGACGACGTACCGACAGGGTGCGTCCGGTGGAGATCAAGCGTGATGTCGAGGAACCACCGTTACCCGTGACTGCGGCACGAAGGCCCGTTCATCCTGAGGAGCGGACCGACGTCGAGCCTCCCATTCTGCATGAGGAAGAAACCCCTTCGGCTCCGGCCCCCAGAGAGATAGCACTGGACATCAATGAGCCAATACGAGAAGAGGAAGCGGATTTCGACCAGCGTGCGGCTATCGAAGAGGAGATAGAGGAAGAAATCGACTACGTGTTTCCATCTGTGGAGCTTCTGGATCCCGCGCGCGCAAGCGAGGTGGTCGACGAAGATGAGCTCAAGGGCAACGCCGAGCTCCTGCGGTCGAAGCTGGCTGACTTTGGGGTGGAAATCGAGAGCGTATCCGTGACCCCGGGGCCCGTTGTAACGTTGTACGAGATTGTGCCTGCCACAGGGGTGAAGATCAGTCGGATCGAGAGTTTGCAGGATGACATCGCTCTTGCGCTGAAGGCTAAGGGGATACGGATCATCGCGCCAATTCCGGGAAAGGGGACGGTCGGTGTGGAGATCCCCAACCACAATCCTGCCCTCGTGACGTTGCGGTCGATTATCAACTCGACGAGGTTCCGCGACTATAAGGGGACACTGCCGCTGGCGATCGGGAAAACAATCACGGGGGAGATTTACGTTGATGACCTCGCCAAGATGCCGCACTTGCTCATCGCAGGTGCGACGGGCTCGGGGAAGAGCGTGGGCATCAACACAATCCTGACCAGTCTGATCTACCGACTCCACCCGAGCGACGTCAAGTTCGTTATCATTGACCCGAAGAAGATCGAGCTCTCGCAGTATGCGAAGCTGAGAAAACACTACCTGGCGGTTTCTCCCGACGTCGATGAGGAGATCATCACCACGCCCAACAACTCGGTCCTCGCCCTGAAGAGCGTTGAGATCGAGATGGAGAGGCGGTATGACCGACTGGCCGCCGCAGGCGTTCGGAACATCACAGACTACAACGAGCGTGTCAGGAGCGGCCGCCTCCATGACACGGAGACGGTGAAACATCGCAAGCTACCGTTCCTCATCATTGTCATCGACGAGCTTGCCGATCTGATGATTACAGCCGCGCGCGACGTTGAAGAACCTATAGCACGCCTCGCCCAGCTTGCCCGCGCCGTGGGCATCCACTTGGTGCTGGCCACGCAACGGCCATCGGTCGACGTTATTACCGGCGTAATCAAGGCAAATTTCTCGGCGCGGATCGGGTATCAGGTGGCATCCAAAACGGATTCGAGGACGATCCTGGACATGAACGGCGCGGAGCAGCTCCTGGGTAATGGCGACATGCTGTATCTCCCGGCCGGCAGCCCGAAGCCCATTCGAATCCAGAACGCCTTCATTTCGTCGGACGAAGTAGAGCGTGTGGTCACTCATATTGAGAAGCAGCACGGATACAGTCATCCGATGACGCTGCCATCCGTATTTGAGAAGAAACGTTCGGCGGGTATTTCCGGCGAAAGCTCGCGCGATGAGTTATTCGAAGAGGCTGCGAAGATCGTCGTGCGCCATCAGCAGGGCTCTGTATCGTTGCTGCAGCGACGCCTTAAGGTCGGTTATTCCCGTGCCGCACGCCTCATTGACGAGCTCGAAGCGGCCGGTATCGTCGGTCCATTCGACGGCAGCAGAGCACGCGAAGTTCTGGTAGAAACGGAAGCTGAACTTGAAGCCATCTTGAGGAGCCTGGAATGAAGCGAATTGTCGGATCACTGATCGTCTGCTGGGTTGCCCTTGCCGTCGGTCAGCAGCGGGAGTGGACAGTGCGGGAGGTAACTGAGAAGGTACAGCGGCGATATCAGGCCATCCGCGACGCAACCGCTCAGTTCACTCAGCATGTGAAGTTCGGATTCTCGCAGATCGAGCAGAACTTCGCCGGCACACTGACGATGAAGAAGCCGAGCAAGTACCGCATCGTATCCGAACATCAGACATTTGTCACTGACGGCTCAACCGTGTGGGCATACTCGCCCGTCAACAAGCAGGTGCTGATCGACCGGTACAAGGAGAACGAGAACACGCTGTCACCCGAACAGTTCCTTCTGAACCTGCCCGCGAACTACTACTCGACGCTCCTGGGCGGCGAGCGATCCGGTGATTCTTACCTGATTACACTGAAGCTAGTTCCGAAGGACGACCAGTCGTTTGTGAAATCGATGAAGGTGTGGGTGGAGGAGGGAAGCTGGATGGTCCGGAAGGTCGAGATGGTCGACGTGAACGATACCGAGAAGACTTACACCGTGCAAGATGTGAGAATCAACACAAACGTCAGAGACGACGTTTTCGCATTCACACCGCCCCCCGGGACCGAGGTGGTGGATCTCCGGTAACGATCGAACGCCCTCCTCATGCCCTCGAGACTCACGAAGCCCTTCCAGATGGTCCTCGGTTTCCTGCTCGCCGCGGTCTTTCTCTACCTGGCGTTTCGCGGTGTGAACTTTGCCGATCTCTGGAACTCACTCCGCAGCGTTGACTATATCTGGGTGTCTTTGCTTATCCCTATTGTCGTCATCAGTCATTGGCTGCGCGCTGTCCGATGGGCCTACCTGCTCTCCCCGGTAAAGGAGAAGATGTCGCATCACAAGCTCTTCTCAGCCGTGATGATCGGTTTCTTGGTCAACAATGTGCTCCCGAGGGTTGGTGAGATTGTGCGCGCATTCGCCATCGGACGGTCGGAAGGAATCTCAAGGAGTTCAGCGTTCGGTACCGTCGTGGTTGAACGCATCATCGACATGCTCACCTTTCTTTCAATCCTGAGCGGGGTACTGTTCCTGTACCCCCATTCCCTTGACCCGTTCGTTGATGATGTTGAAGCTGTTCGGCCTTTCTTTCTTGCCGGATCGCTCTTCTTTGTGGCAATTTTCGTTGTCTTGTTTTTCAAAGCCGAGTCGCTTTTTGGCGTCTTGAATCTCGTGAAGCCGCTGGTGCCGAAGCGGTACAAGGAGCGATATCAGCGGCTTGTTGATTCGTTTCTCTCAGGTTTCAGCGTCGCCCGGAGGCACGACAAGTTCGCGGCGATTGTTGGGCTGAGTTTTCTCATGTACTTCTTCTATGCCCTTGGCCTCTACGTGCCGATTTTTGCTTTCGAGGATCTCGCAGGTCACAACCTCGACTTCGGTGCGTCCGTGATTATGCTTACCGTTTCTTCGATCGCGTTTGTGCTTCCTGCTCCCGGTGCTCTGGGCACCTATCATTCCTTTCTGACGGTGGCGCTCGTGAAGCTCTATGGGGTGGATGATATCACGGCGTTGAGTTTCTCGATCGTCACCCATGAGACCGGGTACATCCTCACGACGGTTATCGGATTGTTCTACTTCGTCAAAGATCACCTGAAAGTCTCCGACGTGGCTCTCGAAGCTACCGATGGGACACGGTCGAACGTATGAAACAGGTTACTCAACACAACAAAACGGGCGAAGTCCGCGTTGAGCAGGTACCGGTTCCCGCTATGAAGGCCGGGCACCTGTTGGTGAAAACGCGATTCTCGGTTATCAGTGCCGGCACCGAGAAGGCTTCCGTCAGCCAGCGCAAATCTTCCTTGCTCGAAAAAGCCAGAGCGCACCCCGAGCTCATCCTGCGCGTTCTTGAGCAGGTCAGGCAGTACGGGCTGCTGGCGACTTACCGCAGAGTGAAGTCGCGTCTCGAGGCATCGGCGCCGATCGGATACAGCGCCTCGGGCGTGGTGGTCGCGGTCAGCGACGAAGTCTCCGAGTTCAAACCGGGCGACCGCGTTGCCTGCGCGGGAGGCGGGTATGCAAATCACGCGGAGTTCATGCTCATTCCGAAACATCTCTGCGCGAGAGTACCCAAGAACGTCGATTTGGAAGATGCTGCGTACTCCACGCTTGGTGCGATCGCTCTGCAGGGTGTTCGACAGGCGGAGCCGACACTCGGGGAAACCGTTGTCGTCATCGGCCTCGGCCTGTTGGGACAGCTCACGGTCCAGCTTCTCAAAGCGAATGGCTGTTCGGTCATCGGCATCGATCTTGATGCCGCCGCCGTGAAGCTCGCCAAGGAGTGTGGAGCAGATGTTGCATTGCACCGGGAAACCAGCGACGTGAAGAACGTCGTTCGAACCTTCACGAACGCTCGCGGCGGTGACGCGGTGATCATTACGGCAGCGACGCGGAGCAGCGACCCGGTCGAGCTCGCCGGTGAACTGTGCAGGGAGAAAGGTCGCGTTGTCCTTGTGGGTGATGTCGGCATTCGGCTTCCACGCGCGCCGTACTACATGAAAGAGCTTGATTTCAGGCTTTCGCGCTCCTATGGACCGGGCCGGTACGACGTCCAGTACGAAGAGCGGGGACACGACTACCCCGTCGGCTACATCCGGTGGACGGAGAAACGGAACCTGGAGGAATTCCTCCGACTGGTATCGGCGCGTGCCGTCGACGTCAAATCATTGACGACACATCGCTTTTCGATCGATGAGGCAAGATCTGCGTACGGCTTGATCACGGAAAGCAAACCGAAGAAGCGGGAGCACTACGTTGGAATCGTGCTGAAGTATGGAGACGTAGAGAAGGAAGATGTTGAATCTCTCCAACGCACCGTCGAGCTCTCCACGGAAGGCGTTGCACGAGCTCCTGCGGATGTCAAGATCGGATTTCTGGGTGCCGGGAGCTTTGCGCAGGGGTATCTCCTGCCCCATCTCCAACGGGCGCGGGAGATCTCGCTCGTCGGGGTGTGCACCGGGAACGGACTCAACGCAACAAACGTCGCGCGGACTTTTCGGTTCGAGTTCGCGACTACAGATCCAAGAGAAATCCTTGGAAAGGACCCCATCAATTCCGTCTTTATCGCTGCTCGCCACAACCTTCACGCCCCATATGTCGTCGACGCGTTGAAGGCGGGAAAGCATGTCTTTGTCGAGAAACCTTTGGCGTTGACGTCCGACGAGCTCAGATCGATCGAGAGAGCATATCGATCGGCGAGGGGCCGTAACCCCCAGCTCATTCTGATGGTTGGCTTTAATCGTCGGTTTTCACCTCACGCGCAGCACGTCAAGCGTTTCTTCGACGCCGCTATCGGCCCGTTTGTCATCCAGTATCGTGTGAATGCCGGGTTTGCTCCAAAGACACACTGGACGCGCGATCCGGTGGAGGGGGGTGGGAGGATCATCGGTGAAGTGTGCCATTTCGTCGACCTGATGCAGTACATCACCGGCTCGATCCCGGTGAAAGTCTCTGCGGAGCCCCTCGTAGCTGACGGCGGCAGGTCCGCTGACGACGACTCGCTCGTCGTGACGTTGACATTTCGGGATGGTTCGCTCGGCACGATCGCGTATCTTGCGAACGGAGATACCTCGATGTCGAAGGAACGAGTGGAAATCTCATCCACGGGTCGGAGCGTGGTGATCGACAATTTTAAGCATCTTACCCTGTATCAACAGGGCAAAGAACGCACCTTCAGACTGCGTGCGGTTGACAAGGGACACCGCGAGGAAGTGCGGTTGTTTCTCCAGGCGGTGCGACTTGGGATGCCTTCGCCGACACCATTTGAGAGCGTTGTTGCTACCACCAACGCAACCTTGAAGATCCTCCAATCACTTCAGCTCGGGATACCGGTGAGGCTGTGAGAACCTCGATTCGCCTCTGGCTCCTTTTTGCTGTTTTCGTCTTCTGGATGCATGAGAACGTTCAGGCACAGTCCAGTGGCGGTGAGCCGGCGAATCGCTTTTTTAATATCACGGTCGGCATGGGCGTTGGTGCCCATTCAGCACCGTCGGTTGCAGACTATGTCAACGCTGTGGCGCAGCCTCGCACGGGTCAACGGCTCGACGAGTTCACATCTGTTATCGAGTTCTTTGTCGCTCCTGAGCTGCAGATGGCGGAAGAATGGAGCGCGGCGCTCGAATATGGCCTTCTGTTGAAAGGGTACACACTGGACGACCAATCTGGCTATCTGCGGTCGGATTTCTCTTATCAGGTTCACATGCCCACGCTCCTGCTCCAGTACGTTCTGTTTGGCGATGGATATCGGTTGAAGCTCGGCGGTGGGCTCGGGTACCATTTCGTCAGGTTCAATCAGAGTTACTACGCGTACGGCAGTGAGGAGACCTTCCACGCCGGAGGCGTCGGCTTGAAGCTCGGTGCCGTCGGCAATACGCAATTTGATGAGACGTTCTTTGGCAGTATCGGCGTCGATCTGCGATGGGATTTCCTCGGCGCCCTGAAGCGAGGTGACGGCAGTGAGGTTATTGACCGTGTCACCAATACGGTCCTGAAGATGAACTGCTTCACCCTCGTTGTAAAGTTCGGTGTGATGTTCCAACTCTAGCGCACAGCATCCTGCATGTCGACACTCCAGGCGATCCTCCTCGGCCTCATCCAAGGTCTCACGGAATTCCTCCCGATCAGCAGCTCAGGGCATCTTGCCCTCGGTCAGCATCTCTTCAGGGTCAACGATCCATCTGTGCTGTCCTTCGACGTTTACGTTCACTTCGGGACACTTATTTCAGTGTGTGTGATCTTCTGGCGGGACATCCTCGAGATCATCCGCTCAACCTGGGCTGCGCTCGTTTCGTGGAGACTCAGAGAAGCATACAGGACGGCGGACCACGTTCGGCTTGGAGTGGCGATTCTCATCGGCTCGATTCCGGCAGCTGTCGTAGGTTTGATGTTCCGAAGCGCCATCGAACAGGCATTCGCGGACCCGAAACAGGTCGCGGTCAACCTCGTCCTGACAGGTCTGATCCTCTTCCTGACCCGGCTGGCCAGGCCCGGCGAAGCAAACAAACTCGGCATCGCTGCAGGATTCGTCGTGGGGATCGCACAAGCCGTTGCCATTCTTCCCGGGATATCCCGCTCCGGAACGACAATGAGCACCGCCTTGTTCCTCAAGTTCCCGCCCGTTCTGGCGGCTCGGTTTTCATTTCTTCTTTCCATACCGGTCATCGCTGGGGCGGCACTCCTTGAGTCAAAGAATGTGGTCACGCACGGCATGGAGACGGGCTTCGCGCCGGTTGTCTTCGGTACAATCTCAGCGGCCGTCACCGGCTATATTGCGATCAAGCTACTCCTCAGGGTTATGGAAAAGGGAAAGTTCAGTTGGTTTGCATTTTACTGTCTGGCACTAGGCGTTGCTGGCATCCTCTTCATCTAATCTGAAATACCGTGAGCCGTACTCTCCTTGCTGCAATTATCCTCATGGCTTGGCTGCTTCTCTCTGCATGTCAAAAGAGGGCGATCAAGGCCGAACTTGAAACAAGTAAGGGGACGCTCGAGCTCGAATTGTACGCGAGCGACGCTCCGAAAACAGTCAGAAACTTCGTAGGCCTTGCTGAGCAGGGATACTTCGACGGACTCATTTTCCACCGCGTGGCGAAGGGGTTCGTCATCCAGACGGGCGATTCGATGGGAACGGGAGAAGGCGGGAGAAGTATCTACGGGAAGGAATTCGAAGACGAGCTTTACCCGAGCACTCCGTCGTTTCAGGCTGGCTACAGGCGAGGGGTCGTCGCCATGGCGAACAGGGGGCCGAACACCAACCTGAGCCAGTTCTTCATTGTTCTTCAAGATGCTCCCTGGCTCGAAAAGAACTACACGATTTTTGGGAAGGTTATCAGAGGAATAGCAATAGTCGACTCGATTGGTACGGTCGAGATCGTTCCCGGGTTCGGGCCGACGGACGGAAAGCCGAAAGTCGATGTGGTGTTGAAGAGGGTGAGAATCCTGAGATAGTATTTTTGCGGATGAATCATCGGGCGATTGATGTTCTCGTGGCCCCATGTCCCAATGCCTCGATGTCCCGATGCCGATGACAAAATTCACCTATGACGTACTCCGAGTTCCAGACGGTCGTTCGATCTAAGCGCTTTGCACCGGTCTACCTTTTCTACGGCGAGGAAGATTTCCTGATAGACGAGTGCATCCGCGCCGTCATCGAGAACACCATTGATCCAGAGGCACGGGCATTCGATCTTGATGTGATCGATGGAAGCAAGGCGGCCGCGAGGGATGTCGTGGCCCATGCCTTATCCTTTCCCATGACGGGTCCGCGGAGGGTTGTGGTGGTCAAGGAGTTCGAGAAGTTCGCCACGACGGAGACGGAAAAGGAGATCCTTGCTGCGTACATCGAGCGGCCGCTGGAATCCACATGCCTGGTCGCGGTGTCGCTCGAACCGGATTTTCGCCGGAAGCCCTTCACTGACCTCAAGAAGCGCTCGGCCCTCGTCGAATGCAGGCCGCTCTATGATAATCAGGTCCCGGGGTGGATTTCCGAGCGAATTCGACGTTTCGGCAAAGAGGCGAACGCTGAAGCGTGCCGCCTGATTCACGCGTATGTCGGGAATTCCCTGCGGTCCCTCCAAAATGAGATCGACAAGCTGTTCATTTTTGTCGGCGATCGCCAGCAGATAACGGCGGACGACGTCACGACGATCGTTGGCGCATCGAAGGGGTACACGATTTTCGAATTGCAGAACGCGATCGGCCGAAAGGACACGAAGCAGGCCATGAGAATCATCGAGCGCATGACGGAGGTGGGGCAATCGCCCCAAATGATCATCGTGATGCTCACGCGGTTCTTCAACCAGATCTGGAAGTTGTCGGATGTCCGGGTGCGTCGCTTTGCGGAATCGGACATCATCCGAGAGATCGGCATCCCGCCGTACTATGTCCGTCAGTATATGGAGTTCCACGCGAATTTCACGATGGAACAGATCGAACGAAATTTCATGAGCCTTCTCGATGCGGATATTGCGCTCAAGACGACGAGTCGGGCTCCGCGCCTCGTGATGGATCTCCTCGTTCTCTCCCTCATACAGCCTTCGGGCGAAGCGACTCGGCTCTCCTCGTAGCACATGCCCGATCAATTCCTCATCGGGATTCTCTTCGGTTTCATCGTTTCCCTTGCGTCATACTACGCGCGATTTCTCGATCTCAGCGGCGCGGTCGCCACATTCATTCTCGCTGTGATCGTCTTCGGAATCGGCGGCTGGCCGTGGACCGGGCCGATCATGGCGTTCTTCGTATCGTCAAGCCTGCTTTCGAGATACGGCAGAAGCCGCAAACGACAATTCGATGCAGCGTTCGAGAAATCAAGCACGCGTGATTGGGGGCAGGTGGCTGCAAACGGAGGGATTGCCGGAGTTCTCGTGATCGTTTCCGCTGCCTTCCCGGTGCATGATTTCTACCCGCTCTACCTTGGAGCCATCGCAGCCGTCACGGCTGACACGTGGGGAACGGAAATCGGATTACTCACGAAGGGCAAGACAGTCTCTATCCTCACATTGCGCCCTGTCGACAAGGGAACCAGCGGCGGAGTTTCGGAGGCCGGCGTGATAGGTGGACTCTCCGGCGCGGGTTTGATCGCTCTTCTGGGCTCGTTCTGGTATCCCGATTTCCTCACCGCGATCGTCGTTGTGGCAGCCGGGGGGATCGGAAGCACGGCGGATAGCATCCTAGGTGCCACCCTTCAGGCTCAATACGAGTGTGTTGTGTGTGGGAAGGGCACGGAACGAAGGCAACACTGTGCCGAACCTGCACGATTGGCACGGGGGATCGCTTGGGTGAACAATGACGTGGTGAACGTTGTGTGTGCCGCCGCGGGTGCTGCAGTGGCGTGGGCTCTGATGATCATATAGCGGACGAGGGAGTTCTACCCTTTCGTTCCGAGGGAGCTCTGCTCCCGAGGCTCCCGCATAGAGACGTGAGTTTGTTCGTGAGCGGAGCTCACTCACAACGTATTGGGGAACGGAATGACGGCTAATCCCCCTGATGTTCCGAGGGAGTTCCACTCCCGAGGTTTATGCGAGAGGACCATAGTGTGTGCCTATCATGGCTATGGTTTTCCGTCGTGACATGGATCGGATTTGTTCGTGAGCGGAGCTCACTCACAACGTATTGGGGAACGGAATGACGGCTAATCCCCCTGATGTTCCGAGGGAGTTCTACCCCCAAGGTTTACGCTCAAAGACACTCCACTCGAATCACCGAATGGTCACCGAAGAGATAATTCCTCGCGCTTGAGTATCGCCACTGCTCGGCTCTTTCCATAAGGCCCTTCCGTACCGGATTGTCGTGAAGATACCCGAGCTTCTGGCGGAAGAACTCCTCCTCGACAATTGCGATGGGGTGAAAGCCGGTCTGCCACACCTTGAATTCATTGCCGC
>Ga0194125_10001631_pt1 | contig 38019 bp, 26 predicted proteins | sample TA2KigC250mmetaG_FD_148626 | JGI IMG/M metagenome (GOLD analysis project Ga0194125, IMG submission 148626) | Freshwater microbial communities from Lake Tanganyika, Tanzania - TA2015034 Kigoma Deep Cast 250m | ecosystem: Environmental > Aquatic > Freshwater > Lake | place: Tanzania: Lake...
AGACATATAAGTTATGGATGCTAGAAATGAAAATTTTACAGCCTCGTATTGCGATAGCTTGATCCGATATCAACGAAGGAAAACCATTCCTGTCAAGGTGGGAGATGTGATCATAGGAGGAGATAATCCCATCGTGGTGCAATCCATGACTACGGTCGACACAATGGATACGCAGGGCTCTGTGGAGCAATGCATTCGAATGATAAATTCCGGGTGTCAATTGATTCGAATCACCGCACCTTCACTTAAAGAGGCGGAGAACCTGCGCAACATCAAGGAGGAATTGCGAAAGCGGGGATACCATACGCCCCTAGTCGCAGACATACACTTTACACCGAATGCGGCAGAGCTAGCAGCCAGGATTGTGGAAAAGGTCAGAATAAATCCAGGTAACTATGCGGATAAAAAGAAATTTGAAGTCATAGACTATACCGATGCTTCCTATGCGGAAGAGTTGGAGCGGATACGAGAGCGATTTTTACCCTTGGTGAAGATTTGTAAAGAAAACGGCACGGCCATGCGCATTGGCACCAATCACGGCTCACTTTCCGATCGGATCATGAGTCACTATGGGGATACCCCGCTTGGGATGGTGGAATCTGCCTTAGAATTTTTGAGAGTATGTGAGGATGAAAAGTTTTTTGATATCGTAATTTCTATGAAATCCTCCAACACCCAAGTAATGGTACAAGCCTACAGGTTGTTGGTTCAAAAACTTAATGAAGGGGGATTCCAGCCTTATCCACTTCACCTGGGAGTTACTGAGGCAGGTGAAGCAGAAGATGGTAGAATCAAATCGGCCGTAGGCATTGGCACCTTGCTCGAAGACGGGCTAGGAGATACGGTGAGGGTATCCTTGACCGAAGATCCGGAGTTTGAGGCACCCGTAGCCAGGGCCTTGATTGATCGATATACCTCAAGAAGCACTCATGCTCCGATAGTACCCCTAGTATCCTATCCCATTGAACCATTTGAGTACACCAAGCGTCAAGTAGCTGAAGTTTTCAATTTTGGAGGTCAAAATGTACCTAGGGTAATTACCGATATTTCCAAAATTGAAAGTATTCAGGATAGAGAAATGAAGGCGGCAGGACATTTTTACTTGCCTGAGTTGGATAAGTGGAAAATGAATGATTTGGGCTGTGATTTCATCTATTCGGGTACCAATCCCATTCCTTTTATGCTTCCCAATGGGATGAAGGAGATTCAAGATTTCCCCGTTTGGGTACAGGCAAAGGACAAGGTAAATACTTTTCCTTTGTTTAGATTAGAAGAATACACCAAGGCAGCAGAGCTCCATCAAGAGCTTAATTTCCTTTCGGTAGAAGACCTTCTGATCGAAAAGGTTATTCCCGTGGTGGCACCCCGAAAAGATACGGTGCTAATTCTGTCCACTTCCAATTCCCACAGCATGCCTGCCTTACGAAGGGCATTTGTGCAGTTGATCAATTCGAATTGCAAAGTGCCGGTGGTGGTTAAGGTGAGCTATCCAGACCAAACTGCCGACGATACCATGCTCTACACCGCTACGGATGTGGGAGGATTGCTAGTAGATGGCTTGGGGGATGGAATCTTTATTTCTTTGGAAAAAGAAGGGGAGCATTCAAGAACAGAACTACTGGATCAAATCAAGTTGCACAACTCCGTCAGCTTTGGTGTGCTACAAGCAGCACGCACCCGCATGTCCAAGACGGAGTATATTTCTTGTCCTTCTTGTGGACGAACTCTTTTTGATTTGCAGGAAACGACAGCCATGATAAGAAAGCGTACGGATCACCTGAAAGGGGTCAAGATCGGAATCATGGGATGCATTGTCAATGGACCTGGGGAGATGGCCGATGCCGATTACGGATATGTGGGCTCAGGGAAAGGAAAAATCACCCTCTACAAAGGGAAGGAAGTGGTCAAGCGCTCTGTGCCTTCAGAGCAGGCGGTAGATGAATTGATCAATATCATTCGTGAGGACGGAAGGTGGCTTGAGCCAGAAGCTATCCAAGTATAGGGCTTAGGCAGGGATACATCGATTTAATGATTTTTCTTTATCAAAAACTCGCCTTCTTAAACTTATCTTTGTACAGGATAGTTTACTAGTAAAATAAATTCCTTATGGCAGAAAAAAATCCAGTAAAAGAGTTCTTTAAATTGGGAGAGGTAGGGAATTATTTTCTCAGGGTCTTTCGTAAGCCCGACCCCAACGCCCCTACGAGCTTTAATTTGAGGATGATGCACGGCATCAACAAGATTTCCATCCTAGTATTCTTGGCTGCCATCCTTGTATGGACTGCCAAAAGACTTTTTTTCTAAGTTAGAATTCTAATTGCTTAGAGGATAGATAGTATTTAAAACATCAACCCTACTTGAATACTTAAGCTGTGGTACAAGGTAGCTGTTTTGGTCAATGCACTGAACCCCTCAGGTAGTCGAGAGGAGGTATGGAAAAAAGGAATTCTAGGGCGGCTCTCTGCATTGCTGTGTGTGCCCTCTAGGAAAGCCGTAGGTTGCCTCTTATAGCCAACACTAGCTGTCAATCCCCAATTTCCTTTCTTTGCAGGCAATCGAAATCCTACACTAGGGTGGATCATGATCCCTGATTCGTGCCATGAGCTAGACCAATCCGTACGTTCTATTTTTTCTAGGATAGGGGATCCATAAGCGAGATCTAATCCAGCCATTAGCCTTGGACCATCCGTTTGGGTTAAAAAGCCTCTCCAACCTAGCCCCAAAGGAAGTGTAGTTACGGAAGGGTATTGATCTATTCCCAACTTGACCCCAAGCCATTGCTTGGGAAGGACTTCTTTTCCAAAAAAAGTTGAAACGGATAATCCTAGTCTAGCAGTGGTGGTTTCGTCCCAAAGGTTTTCTGTTTTTCCACCCAAAACTCCCATTTCCACCTGTTTGAGCCACGGCTTTTCTTGGCCCAGGCAGGTGCCAAAAAACCCAAAAAAGGCGAGCAGAACCCATACATATCTTTTGACCATGGCCTAGCTCACTTCTATTGGATCTTTGACTTGAATACAGCTCAACTTTTTCAGGGCAGCAGGATTGCTGTAATCAAATTGGCATACCCCATCTGGACCGATCACGATCAGGGATTTGGGTCCAGGGATCAAATCCACGGACTTCATGGATGGAAGAAATTCCAATTGATTCTTGTCAATGGAAAGGACATCCTTGACATTAAAACTTTTCAGTCCATGCTTTCCTTCTGCTACATAAAGAAATTGCTCAGCCAAGCCCAAACCGTGGGGATTTAGCATGGGATATGCCTTTTTTAGTTTGGGTTGATACGGATCTTTAATATCGATGACGTGCAATTCATTTACTCCATTTACGCAGAAATTCCCACTTCTCAGGGTGACAAATGCGTGCTCCTCATTGACCACTACGGGGTCGCAGGAAAGCACGTGCTCGTAGACTGCCATCCGGGTGGGAGCAGAAGGAGTAGAGGCATCGTATATGTGCATGCCCCGATTGGAACCTATGAATAACTTTTGTTGGAAGGGAAAGATGGTTTCAATTCCCCAACCTAAATCAATTGGCTTAACGAATTTCGGTTCTGCGGGATTGACAACATCAAAAACCCGTAGCGTATTTTGGTCTACTGCGAAGAGGTGACCCTCCATTAATGTAAATCTAGCCATAGATCCCCCTGATCCATAGCTTTGAGCTGCCTTGGCCATATTGGCCGTTAGGCTCATGCCAGGACGAACAAGCCACATGTTGTCGTATTCCCATCTAGGACCTTCGCTGGTAATCACCGTGTCTTTAAAGGTGATTACCTTTCCGGTGCTGTGTTGGTACAAATGGGTAAATACATCTTCTACTCTCTTCACCAAGCGAATGGATCTGATATTGCTGATGTCAAAAGCCAGAAGGTCAACATAATTGTCTGCGTAAAGAATATCGCTATTGATTGCCAAATCCACATTCCCTTCTATGGGAATAAAGCTCAAGTTGATGGGATTGGCTGGGTTTTTATTGTCGTAAATGTGAATCCCTTGGTTGGGCTCATTGATAAATAAATAATCCTTGTAGATGTAAATTTTCCCTGGTTCTTCAATCTCCTGCGCGGGAGCAACGGAGATGGCCTTGGCCCGTACATCTTTCATTTCCAGATATACAGGCATCATGGTGCGAAAGGAATAGGTGCTAGTAACTTCGTCAGTGCAAGAAAAAATTAAGATGCTTGACAGGACCAGGAGTACACTTAAAAAACGAGAATTCATGGAAATAGCTGGTTTTGGTGAAACAAATATAGATATTTTCTAAACGTAATTTCAAGAGCGTACGCTACATCATGAGGTGAAGATCCTTAAAAAAACTAAATCCTTCCTGCAGGAGAATCTTTTAAATTCAGTAACTTGAAGAAGCTGCACTAGGTATGAATTCAAGGAGAAAATTTATTCAACATACTTCCCTAATTGGATTAGCAATGAGCGTAAGCCCAAACCTCCCCTTACTTGCTGCTCAAGAAAAAATTCTTGGGCACGGAAATTTTCGATACACCTTAGATCCCAAATGGGGTCAATTGGACCCAAGTAAGGTTCCCGTGATCAATTGCCACGAAATGGTGATGGACCGTAAGGGAAGAATGATTTTGCTTACGGACGAACCTAAAAATAACGTGATTATCTACTCCCAATCCGGAAAGCTATTAGGCACCTGGACCTTGGGATTGAAAGCAGCACATGGACTAAGTTTGGTCGACGAAGGAGATGCGGAATACCTCTGGGTCGTAGACAATGGGGGTAGGGTAATCAAAACCACCCTTGATGGTAGGATAGTGACCGAGCTACCCTCACCCATTTCCGAAGGGATCTATTCTCCTTCTATGCCTTGGGTGCCTACTGAAACAGCCATAGGACCTAATGGAGATCTTTACGTGGCGGATGGTTATGGCTCTCAATTTTTTCTTCACTACGATAGAGACGGAAAGTTTATACGAAAATTTGGGGGAGCTGGGAAGGGGGACGATCAGTTTAGTACGGCTCATGGCATTGCCATAGATCGCCGAAAAGGAGGAGAACCTACTTTGCTTTGTACCTCTAGGGGACACAATTCATTTAAACGCTTCACGTTAGAGGGTAGGTATATAGAAACTATTTTTCTTCCAGGCGCTTACGTTTGTCGACCGGTCATTCATGGAGATTACCTCTATGCGGGCGTATGCTGGTCTAGATTGAGGTATTTAGAGCAAACGGATAATTCCGGGTTTGTTACCATTTTAGATAAGGAGGATAAGGTAATATCTAATCCTGGAGGTACTGCACCTTATTATAGAGAGGGAGTATTGCAGGTGATGGTGCAAGAAGAACCGGTGTTTCAGCATTGCCACGATGTATGTATAGATCAGGACGAGAACATCTACGTTTGCCAGTGGAATGCAGGAAAAACGTATCCCATCAAATTGACCCGAGTCTAAGCACTTTTATCCTTGCTGATTTTCCCTAATTCCTGTGGTTAATCCACTAGAACTACCCATAAACTTTTGGCTCCTTGCGCGCCAATCACCAGGGATTGTTCGATGTCTGCCGTCTTAGAAGGACCTGCTATAAAAACTCCAAATCCTGTGCTAGCATCCTGAAGCTGGGCATAGGCCTGATGGAGTGTAGGGAATAGGTGGGCACTGCGAAGGACTATAACCAAATGCTCGGCAATAAACGGCAAAACCCTATGGCAAAGACTAGTTTCGTCTAACCACATGGCTCCATTTTCTGCAACACCAAATGGAGCTTCTACTATGGCAAGGTCAAGGGAATCTAACGCATGGGGATCTTCAGGCATAGCCTGAGTGCTAAGGGAGGCATAGTCCGGAACCAAAGAAATCACTTTTTTAAAATTTTTCTCCTTCATCCATTCTTGGAAATCTTCTAGAGAAAGCACCTCTCCTGCATTTCTGGTGATGGACTGACAAAACTCTGCCAACAGGTCCGAATTTTTTCCAAAATCGGGTAATTCTGGAAGGTTTTTTTTCTCTCTAGGGAGCTTTCGAATGGCTTGTAAAATGGATTCCCTGCTGTTCATAATCGATTTTTTTGGTACCATTCCGAAAAAGTTGAGGCAGGGGGCTGCGGTAGATCTCTTCCTTTTCCCCAGGCATTTAGGGGATGGTAAATGAGCGAATGAGGGAGAGATTTTAGGGCAGCTCGTAAGATTTTTCCCGAAACGCGGTAGGCGAGAGGACTGGTAAAAATCCCTTTTGCCAATTTGATGGACAATTCTTTCCCACTCCATCCCTGGGCTTGGGTAATCTCCTGCCTCCAAGCATACAGTTGTTCGTGGATATTGATTTTCACTGGGCACACGTCGGTGCAGCTCCCGCAAAGGGTAGAGGCAAAGGGCAAGGTGCTGTATTTTTTTACATCCAAACCTGGGGAAAGTATGGATCCTATGGGTCCAGGAACGGTGCTTCCATAGCTAAATCCTCCACTTCTTCTATAAATAGGACAGGTGTTCATACAGGCCCCACAACGTATGCATTTTAGGGAACTCCTGTAGTTGCTTCTAGAAAGCTGGGCTGTCCTGCCATTGTCCACCAAAATCAGATGGATTTCCTTTCCTTTTCGAGGGCTTCGGAAGTGGGAGCTGTAGGTGGTGATGGACTGACCTGTTGCCGATCTAGCTAGCAAACGGAGAAATACTCCCAAATCCTTTCTTCTTGGGATGATTTTTTCTATACCCATACAGGCAATATGCACATCCGCCAAGTGCACCCCCATGTCGGCATTTCCTTCGTTGGTACAGACCACAAATTCTCCCGTCTCGGCAATCCCAAAATTTACTCCCGTGATGGCTACCTTTGCGGAAAGGAATTTTTCCCTTAGGTGAATGCGTGCCGCATCCGTAAGGTACTTGGGGTCTTCATTTCCTTTTTCGGTCCCTAGTTTTTCGTGAAAGAGTTCCGCGATTTCCTTTTTTTTCAAATGAATAGCTGGTAAGACAATATGACTTGGAGGCTGATTCAAAAATTGTACAATGCGTTCACCCAAATCACTGTCAACTACAGCAATTCCATTTTTTTCCAAAAAAGGGTTGAGATGACATTCTTCGGTGAGGATAGATTTGCTCTTGACTAGGGCCTTACATTCTTTGCTCTGTAGAATTTGTAAAACGATTTGATTGTGCTCTGCCGCATCCTTGGCCCAATATACCTGAATACCATTTTCTAAGGCTTTTTCTTCAAATTTTTCAAGATAATAATCCAGTTGCGAGAGCGTATGTTCTTTGATGTCCGAGGCCAAGGTTCTCAGATCCTCCCATTCTGGAAGACGCTTGCTGGCTGCATCTCTTTTGTCTCGGACATACCACAAGGTTTCGTCGTGCCAAGATGCCCTTGCCTGATCTTTTAGAAATGCTGCAGCTGCTTGGGGATGATTCATGACAGCGCTTGATTTAAGATTTCTGCCAAATGTAAGTACCGAAGCTTGCTGCCCGATCTACTTCCTATTCCTTGCAGGTGCATGAGGCAAGACATATCTACCCCCGTGAGGATCTCTGTCCCATTTCTTTCGTGGTCTAAAATTCTATCCTTTCCCATGCAAATTGAAAGCGCCTCCTCACTTACCGCAAAGGTCCCTCCAAATCCACAACATTCATCGGGCCTGCTCAAGGGTACCCATTCCAAACCTTCCAATTGGTCCAAGAGTAGCTTTGCTTTGTGAAAAGTAGGCTCCTGCAATTCAGAGCTGGAAGATAGACGCAAGCCACGCAGGCCATGGCAGGAAGCGTGAAATCCAACTTTGTGTGGAAATTTGCCTTTTATAGAAGTAAGCTGCAGGATATCTGTCAAAAACTCAGTCAGTTCATAGATTTTTGCCTGCGTTTTCTCTAATTCAGCCTCCATACCCTTCAGCTCTGGAAAGTGGGATTTTACATGCAGCACGCAACTTCCTGTAGGGGCTACGATGTAATCTACCTCTTTAAATAGGGTGACAAAATGCTTGGCCAAAGTAAGGGTATCCCGCTCATATCCTGCATTGGCCAAGGGCTGCCCGCAGCATGTCTGCCCTATGGGATAGCTTACCTTACAACCTAGTTTTTCCAAAAGCTCAAGACTGGCTAGGGCTACTTGGGGATAAAACTGATCCATGTAACAGGGAATAAATAAGCCTACATGAGGGGGCATTGGTTTCATAGAGGGAAGATAAGTTTAGGATGCCATATTTACCAACATCGCCGCTCCTAATGCGGAACCGTTAGGAAAATCACTCGCATGAAACTCACAAACAGGCAATTTCATACCTAGCATGCCTAGGTAGATCTCGTTTGCATGGAAACCTCCATCTACATAAATCTTGCGTACAGGAGCGTCCTTGAGCAGGAGTTGCAGAGAAGCCACTTGTAAGGATGTAAGTTCGTGCATAAAGTGATAATAGGCTTCTTCAAAGGAGCCAAAGTTGTCCCAGGTATTTTCCTCTCCATTGGGAATAGAGAACATTTCGGGCTGCAGGTACTTCATGCGAATTTTTGGCGCGGGTGAGGAGGCGATTTTTTGGTACAGGCCACGATCAAATACCAATTTTTTATAGGTGCCCATTGGAAGTTGCCAATGGGCATACATGCTTTCTATTTGATACTTATGTTCTTCCCCAATAAATAATCTAGAGATCTTGATGGGCTGGCCCTCTATGGATAAAAATTGAAGGCAATCTTGTCGTAATTCTTGGGAAGTAAGGGGAGAGGTATTGAAGGGATGCATACTTATGGCCCAAGTGCCTGTAGAAAGCAAAAGAAAGGGGTCTTTTTCTTTGGCTAGGTAAGGGAGTAGGGCTGCTGAGGAATCATGAATGCCTAAGCCACAGGGAATGCATCCAAATTCTGTGGTAGTTTGTAGTAGGGTTTTTCCTTTGCGTAGCGGAGCGAGCAGGGATAGACATGCTTCATTTTTTACCCATTCGTGATAGTGCATGGTTTCAAAATCCCAAAGCCCAGTATGACAGCCCAAGCTAGGGTAATCGGAAACCTGTACGCCTGTAAAGAGGTAGGAAAGGTACTGCGGCAGGTGCAAGGAACTGTGAATTTTGGCAAACTGCTGAGGCTTATGGTGTTTTAAAAAGTAGAGTTGCAGCCCTGAATTGAGCATAGCCAATGGAGGAGAGGAGGTTTTTTTACAAAATTCCTTTTTGCCTCCATACTGCTGGTAAAATTGGTCCAGTAAGTCTTCCGGGTAAGGTTTGAGGTAATCGTAGAGTGGCGTGGCAGGAAATCCCTTGGCATCCAAATGAACAAAGGAGGCCCCATGTCCGGAAAAGTTTAATCGTTTCACCTCAAATTTTTCTGAGTGGAGCGCTTCTTTAAATGTCTCCATTATCCAAGTTTGTAGAGGAATCAAGGCCTCGCTGGCAAACCCATCCTCATCGGGAATAGGGTCTATTCGCGTGTAGGAACTCTCCACTTCTTGGAGGTGTTGGTCGAAAAGGAAAAACTTTTTGTTCGTTTTTCCAATATCAAAGACAGCGGTGACAGGAACCTTGGCCATAGGCAGTTAGGGGAAAAGAGTGGGCCTTACAGTACTTATCTTGGAAAGGCTGCTGCTAGGCCTCCATCTACGTTGAGCATATTGCCTGTAGACTTGCTTAAGGCACCTGAAACAAAGATAAAGGCAGCTTCGGCGATATCGCTTACTTTCACACTTTCTTTGAGCAGGGTTCTGTTGGCATAGTAAGCAGGGAGTTCTTCCACAGCAATGCCGTAGGCTTTGGCCCGGTTTTCAGCCCATCCTCCTTCCCAAATGCTAGAATTTTCTATTACCGCATCGGGATTGATGACATTGACTCGGATTTTTTCTTCTGCAAGTTCGGCAGCCAACAGCCGGGACATATGCAATTGTGCCGCTTTAGCGGTACTATAGGCTACATTTTTTGGCCCGGCCACCAGGGCGTTTTTGCTGACAATGTTTACTATATCTCCTCCAAAGCCTTGGTGGCGTAAAAGGGTAATTCCAGCTTTGGAAACTTGGAATTGACCCATCACTAAGATTTGATGTAGGCGTTCCCAATCCTCTTCGGTATGGGCTTCAAATGACTTAGAAATAGAGATACCAGCATTATTGACCAAAATATCTACCCCTCCATATCTAAGTGCGATTTTTTCCATGCAAGATGAAAGACTTTTGGAGTCGGTCACGTCTAGGGTAGCTCCATAGACGCGGTCTTTTCCGAATTTTTTTTCTAATTCCGATACGGTGGAGGCTAGTTTTTCTGCGTTGATATCACTGAGCACGACACAGGCCCCTTCTTCTAAGAATTTGGTAGCGATTCCTTTCCCAATTCCCCCTGCGCTGCCTGTTACCAAGGCTATTTTTCTGGAAAGAGGAGCCTCCTTAGGCATACGTTGCAACTTAGCTTCCTCTAGCAGCCAATATTCAATATCAAAAGCTTCCTGTAGGGGGAGGGATACATAGGAAGAAACAGATTCAGCTCCGCGCATCACTTGGATGGCATTGATGTAAAATTCAGATGCCACGCGACTGGTTTGCTTGTCTTTAGCAAAGCTAAACATGCCTACCCCTGGCCAAAGAAGGATGACGGGATTGGGGTCTCGCATGGCAGGGCTATTGGGATGTTTGTGGCTTTGGTAGTACTGAGTATAGCGCTCCCTATAGGCTGCAAAGGCCTCTTGCAATCGGGGCAGGTGGGTGTCCATCTGACTTGGGTCTACTTCTGGGGGCAGCGGAAGGAGTAGGGGGCTAATTTTGGTTCTGAGGAAATGATCCGGGCAAGAAGTCCCCATAGGCGCCAAGCGCTCCATATCCTGGCTATTGACAAATTCAAGTACAGGGGCAGCATCGGTAAATGTACCGATCATGCGGACTTGGCTGGAGGCAAAGCCTCTAAGGATGGGAGCCAGAAGTGCAGCTTGTTTTTTACGTAGTTCAGGAGCCAAGGCGGGCACTTTCTCTCCTCCAAAGATAGGACGATTTTTTCCAGCATGGGATGCTAGGTAGAGGGAGGCAGTTTCTATGACTTCCAAACTTGATAGGTAGCACCCGTAGGAGGTGTCTCCCCAGGTAAAGAGTCCATGGCCTCCCAAAAGGATGCCTTTACTATGGGGGTATTTGGCCAAGGTTTCTTTTAACTTCAATCCCAAGTCAAAGCCAGGTCTTTGCCAGGGCACCCAAGCGATCTTTCCGTTCCAAAGTTCTTGGGTAATTTTCTCCCCATCCTTGGAAGCGGCAATGGCGATTATAGCATCGGGATGAAGGTGGTCTATGTGTTTGAAGGGAAGAAATCCATGCAAGGGGGTGTCTATAGAGGGGGCTTTGGAAGCCATATCAAAAAGACAATGGGAGAAAAGGGCTACCATTTCATCCTCATGGTCAATTCCTTTATAGATTTTTTCTAAGGACCTCAGTTTGTCCACGTAGAGTCCCGCTAAACCTGATCGGGTCATGGTACCAATATCTCCTCCTGAACCTTTTATCCACATCACTTCTACGTCTTGTTGGGTCAGAGGATCTTTTTCTAGGGTTTTGCAGGATGTATTTCCTCCTCCAAAATTGGTAATTCTGAGATCGGCCCCCAGTAAATTGGAGCGATACAAAAAAAGCTCAAGTTCATTGCCCTCCATGAGGCGGGCTTTTTCTGGATCCCAGAGGTAATCCACGTGGGTAAATCGGGCTTGGGGTGTAGTCATAGGATTTCAAAAATGGGGAAGTCCAAGTGCTGGGACACGATGAGCTAGGGAAAATTTGTTAGCTCAGCCAGTGATTACCTGTTTCCAAGTTCTTGCTTCCGCTTGGGTTTGTTGTGAATGTACTAATTGATGCGAGTAAAGTCTACTGAATAGGTAAGAAAAGCTTAAAAAAAGTATCTCTTGGGATGGGCAATTATTCTATTATTTAAAAATAAAAGAATTCGGAAAGAGAAAAATTGAGAGAGGAAAAGATCCCTTTGGAAAGCAAGTCTACAAAAAAGTAGACTTATCCACTAAAAACATAAATCTTTAGTTGATAAACTGTTAATATAGGTGGATAACTTGTTCTTTTACAGGGATTTTTGTGGTAAAAATTGTGGGAAAGTTTTTAGTATTTTTTTTTGACTTTTTTATTTCTTGAGCGAACTTAGATTTATCAAGTAAGAGATAAAAGATCGGAAATACGATTCTGGATCGGAAGTTGAAAGTTTGAGATCGGGCATAAAGGGGGACAAGCTCAAGGGCGTGTCTCTGAAACGGGAAACCGCAGAAATGCCAAAAACGGTTTGCTTGGATTTGAAGACGTCTTCGGGCGAAATCAAATTTCCATGCTTGAAGGACCTAGAGAGAAATCTTTAAGTTGAAAGGGGCAACCCCAGAAGAGCGGAATGGATTAACCAAGCCGAAGATTCCCTAGGGAGTCCTCGTACAGAGAATCGTGCACGAAGGAGCTACTGACAAATTACAGTAGTTTGAGACGGGGAACCGCAGAAGTGCTATAACAGATCGGCCTGGGAGTCTGCCATAAATAGATTCAGGATACTCGCCATGAAGGAGCGCTTGGAAACAAGTGTTTGAGAAGGGAAACCACAGAAATGGAGATGAGGATCTAAAAAAACAGGACTAGTCCGAGAGGGCGGCTTCAACCTGAGATTTCAACCTGGGCAACTGGGAAGAGTCTTGAACTGTAGCTTGAGGAGGCTGTGAACTACGGGGATCAGTCGACCAAATGGGAGGCTTTCGCAAGAAACGCTTCCCATTTCTGTTTTTAGACCTTTTTGATAGTTCACACTACTACTTCCCAACACCTTCTTCAGGTAAACTATACTTTTCTGCGTTGGGGAAACATACTATTCCAATCCCAATAAACAATAGCCCAAGGCTGGGTTTTGTCCTCAAAAGTACTCAACACCTTGAATCCTACCCTTTGATGGGCGGCCATGGATCGGGTATTGCTCAAAGCGATAGAGGTAATGGCAAAATCATAATGTAAAGCGTGCGCTTTTTTATAGCCTGCGTAAAGCGAATCAAAAATACCCTTACCCCGATGGGATTTGGACACACAGATTTGTCCTACCACCATAGGGTTGAAAGCAGATACTTTCTGACCCGCTAACTCAAGCCTATCGAATTGATCAAAAAGGGTGACCAACAACGGTACCAAATCCCTAGAAGCCATGGTCATGGAAAGCACATATCCTGACAGCTGCTCCCTATCTTTAGCCAGGAGGTGAGGAGCAAATTCCTGCATACGCTTCAATTGCTCTAGGCTGTGCTTTACCGTCAAAAACCCTTGTTCCTGCTTTTCATCCAAAGAAAGATTGCTCAAGAGATTTTTTTCTTGCAGGGCTAAAATTTGTTGTAATTCAGCAACAGTGCCTGCCAAAACCGTTTGTACCATTTGAGAAGGAGAATGAATAGAGCAAAATTCTTGAATTCTTTAAGTAAATAAACCAATTTCCGCCTATAAATCCCTCCACTTAAGCCCGAGTGAAATGGATTTTTCTTAGCTTTCCGTCCTTGTTGCTCGCTAAAATGAAACTCATCTCTTATTTCTACGGCCTTTGGATTTTCCTTTTTGCCCTTTTTGCCTATTGGCAATTCAATGATCCCGATCCTGAAGTTTGGGTAAGTATTTATGGGGTAGCCATGATTTTCTGCATATTTGGCTTACGGGGTATCTACCCTAAAATTCCCCTGACCCTAGTGGTGATTTTGTGTCTTTTAGGTGCAGTCTATTTCTTTCCTGGAGGCGTTGGGGATTGGATTTCTGCTGAATGGGCTCAAAAAGACCTCACCATGAAAACTCCTCAGATGGAAGAAAATCGAGAAACTTTCGGCTTGCTCACTGTTGCGCTGGTACTCAGTCCTGCGCTCTATCAATCTTGGAGAAAAAAATAAACTGAAAGCGTCCTTGTCAATAATCCCAAACCAAATCTTTTGTTTATGAAAAATTTAAGTCTTTTTCTCATCACCTTTTTAATTGCTTGTTTGGTTCAGGCACAACAAACCTATACCAGTTCCTACTTTGAAATGCGCACTTACACGGTGTACGAGGGAAAGATGCCGGATCTCATTCAAAGGTTTCAAAATCATACGCGTGCTTTGTTTAGCAAACATGGGATTGAAAACGTAGCTTATTTTCTTTCGGAAGAGCAACCAGACAAGCAACTCACCTTTATTTTGGGTTATCCCTCTGCGGCAGAGCGGGATATACGCTGGAATAATTTTGCAAATGACCCGGAATGGAAGGCGGTAGCCGCTGCCTCTGAAGCGAATGGGAAGATAGTCCAAAAAGTAGATCAAGTGTTTATGGTTCTAGCCGATGGTTTGAATCAGCGAAAACAATTGGCTAGCAGTGGAATCTTCCAACTCCGGACCTACTATCTTTTTCCAGGAAAGTTAGATGCCATCCAAAATAGGTTTAGAGCACACACCCAAGCCCTATTTGAAAAGCAAGGCCTGGTCAATTATCCCTATTGGATTACAGTGGAAAAGGATGGCACTCAAGCCAAGTTGGTATACCTTATTGGACACACTACCAAAGAGGAATTTACTGTGGCATTTGATCGATTTAGATTGGATCCCGCATGGATTCAGGTGAGAGATGCCTCCGAGGTCGAGGGGAAAATTGTGGAGAAAATCGATGCCGTCTTTTTTACTCCCCTTCCCTTTTCTCCCATGAAGTAATGCGAATGTAAAAAAGGTATTTGTTCGTTATTCGTTCTGAATCCTTCAAATCATTCTTTTCAGGTATACTTAAATAGCCAAGACTAATTATTTCAGAGCTGGTGTAGCGACTCTTCATCTCGTATCGTTGATTTGCTAATAAGTTATTCAACCCATGATCCGAATTTTACCTTTCCTAATTCTCCTTTTCCTCTTTTCTTGTCAAGAGCAGGATACCCCAAATGGATGTAATGTGGCCAATCCAATCGAAGATTTACCGTGGCTGAAGGAATTAATCAAATCAAATTCAGACATAAATTGGGTCCCATATTTCTACCTCGTTCAAGGTACGTATGGAGATCAAACCGTTTTTTCGGTGCTGAATTGCTGTCCTTTTTGTAGAACCGTGCCGCAAATTTTGGATTGCCAAGGCAATGTGATCGCTAAGGCTTCGATTACTGAGGTGACGAATCAAAAAATAATCTGGAAGCCGGCGGAATCGCTGTGTAACTAAAAGTCCATCCCAAACTAGGAAAACAAAAAAACCACTCCAGACATCTTGGAGTGGTTTTTTGTTTCTTGATTTTTGGCTTTTACCTACTTCGCGTTGAAGGTAATTCCCATCAAGATAAAGGTGCCTAGGTCAGCTCCTTTGGCATCGCTGACGATGTATAAGGTGTGTTTTTTGCCGTCTCCAGCAGCCGTAAGCGGTACAGTTGCTTGATGCATCAGAATTGGCATATTTGGCATCTTCATTCCTTCACTAGGCGCATGCGTTCCTCGGCCTACTACTTCACCAGTTGGGCTATCCAAACGGATTTCAAAGTCTACCGGGAATTTGAGGGCCTGCTGTGAAGCAGTCATCAAGGTGATTGATCCGATTCCTGTGAGGTCAATGCCCTGCAGGGCGAAAGAACCCTTGGTGTTTGGAATGGTCAATAAGGTTTTTCCATCAAATACCATCTTGGCATAACCCGCAAAGGCTCCTGCTTGAGCCAAATCCACTGAGTTTGGACTAAGCACCAAAGAACTTGAGCCGGTGAGCGGTTTGATGTTTGCTCCCCCCTTATCCGTGTAAGAAGCAGAGATTACCAAGGAGCCAGTAGGGGTCGCAGGTTTGCCCAAAGTCGGGTCAAGGCTTCCTTTTGCACCCAAGCTAGGCTTGCTTTCCTCTCTAAGAGAAAGGATGTAGGTCACCAAGGCATTCACCTCTGAATTCTTCAGGTCTGGGTTGGCCGGCATGGCGGTTTCTCCCCATACGCCTCCGCCTCCATTTTTGATTTTATTCACCAAGTAGTCTCGGTTACGCTCACGGTATTTTTTAGCAACTTCCGTATAGGCAGGACCTATAGAAGCTTCATTTTCCTTGTGACAGGTTTTACAGGTCAGGGATTGCACCAAAGACTTTCCTGTCATGGCCTCGCTCATCACTTTATGCCCCATATCTGCCTCTGCCTGATCTATGCCTTGTAGGTAATCCGCTGCTACATACAGGCTGGAGAGGTCTTTGGAAGCGTCTGGATGATCCTCATCACTAACAGTCACTGAATAAATCACTCGCTTTCCTGGGAAATAGAAGGACTGATTGCCCTGAACAGCAATGCTCACTACCGGAGCCACATTGCCTGAGTACACCGCTACCAGAGGTCCTTGACCCTTCAATCCAGCCGGATCGGTGGCAGTCACTGTGATTTCAAACTCACCCATAGTAGTGAAAGTATGCGTTAAAGTAGGTTCCGAAGTAGTTTTGGTAACTCCTCCCCCTAGGTCCCAAGTATAGGTTAGCTCATCTTTTTCAGGATCTGAAGCAGTGGCGGTGAGGGTTACTTGAAGGGGATTTTTGCCAGAGGTTTTGTTTACCTTGACTTCAGAAATTACAGGGGCACGATTGCCTCCGTTATAATCAATTCGGAATAAGCCTGCATCAGGGTTTTTCGAGAACCATCCATTTCCATATTCGAGAATGTAGATTTTTCCGTCAGGGCCCATTTCCATGTCCATCATGGCATTGAATTTAGTGCCAGGCATAAAGGGTTCCATCTTATCGAAATCCCCATTTTCCTGCATGGTCACCACCTTGATCCAGCCTCTGATCCAATCGTAGATAAAGAGTTTGCCATGGTAGTAATCAGGCATGCGAGTGGCTTCAGGATACATGTCGGAATAGTACACGGGTCCAGCCATGGCATTTCTACCTCCAGTACCCAACTGCGGGAAGTCAGGAGAGGCAGCGTAAGGATACCAGATGAAGGCAGGTTCCACTGCCGGAAGTTTCTTTAAACCGGTGTTGTTTGGTGAATTGTTGGCTGGGCCTTCAACATCAAAGGAAGGTCCAACCTCGCCTGTTTCGTAGTTGAATTCCTTGTAGGCAAAGTTATTTCCAATGGTGTATGGCCAGCCAAAGTGACCTGCCTTTCGGGCTTGGTTGACTTCGTCATAGCCTCTAGGTCCCTTGATATCCAAGGAATCGCCGTTTGCATCTGGGCCAACTTCGCCCCAATATAGGAAGCCATTTTTCTGATCCACAGAGATACGATACGGATTACGAAGTCCTTGTGCATAGATTTCAGGAAGAGTACCTGCTGTTCCCTTAGGATACAAATTACCCTCTGGGATAGTATACGTACCATCCTCAGCCACTTTGATTCGAAGGATTTTTCCTCTCAGGTCATTGGAGTTGCCCGAACTTCTGCGTGCATCCCACTGCTTGTTGCCTTCTCGACCATCCACTGGCGCATAACCATTGAGGGTGTATTTGGAGCCGGGCTGGTTGAATGGGGTAGAGTTGTCTCCAGTGGAAAGGAATAAGTTACCGTCCTTATCAAATGCAATGGATCCACCGGTATGGCAACAAATGTTACGTTGGGAGTAAAGTTCCAAAATGATTTGCTCGGAACTCGTGTCCCACTTGCCGTCTTTGTATTTGAATCTGGAAAGCCGGTTGATTTCTTTGTCTCCAGTTGGTGCATAGAAGGCATACACCCAGTTGTTGGTGGCGTAATTTGGATCTTTCTGGAGGCCCATCAAACCTTCTTCTGCATTCACTCCCTGCACTTCTGTTTTCCAATACACATCCAACTTGGCGATTTCCTTTAGTTCGCCAGTGGCCTGGTTATACTGAAGAATTTCCCCTCTTCGCTGTGCTACCAAGATGTCTAGGTTAGGAAGAATGGTCATTTCCGTAGGCTCGGTAAATTGGCCCATGGATAGCGTAGTTTTTGTGAAGCGGTTTTCTTCTGGAGTACGCTTGGATTTGGCAGCATCGTAGTCTAGTTCCAAATTTTCACCAATGGTGTACTGAATACCAGCCAACAAGTGCTTTAAGAAATCAGCTTCTTCGTAAGATTCCTTGGTATGTCCACCTCCGGTATAAAACGCTCGGCCTCCATCAAAATCATGGTACCAAGCAATAGGGTGCTCTCCCATATCCATTCCCCCCTGGTAGGAGGCTTCGTCTAGGAGCAATAACTTTTTGGTATTCGGGTTGATTTTTTTGTAACTGTACCACTCGTCGGTACGCTCCCATATTTCAGGCAATGAATCTACGGAGGGGTGTTTTTCCCCAGTTTTGGTAACTTTTCCTGGCTGTACGTTGGGATGTGGATCGTTGATTCCTGGGTGATCGGCAAAGTACCCTCCTACGAGTCGGCCATACCAGCCCCAGTCATATTCGGTATCTGCAGCCGCGTGAATCCCTACATAGCCTCCACCAGATTGTATGTATCGTTCAAAATCAGCCTCCTGGGCCGCATTCAGTACATCACCCGTGGTGCTCAAAAAGATGACCGACGCATATTGGGCTAGGTTTTCCTCGTTGATGAGTTCTGCATTTTTAGTAGTATCCACGTCAAATCCATTTTCTGCACCCAACTTTTGGATGGCAGCAATGCCCTCAGGGATGGATTCGTGGTTGTAACCTGCTGTTTTGCTAAATACAAGTACTTTGGGTAGTCCTTCTCGCTTTTTGGAACAAGCACTAAGCACGAGGACTCCAAGGAGTAGAAGTAAGGACAGGTTGCGTAGGTTTTTTGGGAAAGTCATGGGGTAAAATATATTTTTTCGAAAATAATAAAATTGCTTTATTTAATTACCTAAAAAGGACATGTTAAAGTAGATAAAATAGGGTAATCGGTAAATTTTAGGGATATAATCTTTTTAAACCTGGCTGGCCCCTGAACCCATCTCTACCTGGATAAAGTCTGGAACAAGCTGAAATTTTTTTGTATACATTTTTTCTAGATGTGTGCATAAGTCCTCAAGAGCTTCCTGCCTTACAATACTTAAGGTACAGCCCCCAAATCCTCCTCCCATCATCCTTGATCCTAGCACACTTCCATAAGTCCTAGCCTGCTCCACCAGGTAGTCAAGTTCGGGGCAACTCACCTCGAAATCATTACTGAGACTTTGATGGGAAGCGTAGAGCATATCCCCAAAACCCTTTACATTTCCAGTCCTCAGGGCCTCTGCTGCCTCATGTACCCGCGCACATTCGCTAATCACATGCTTCGCTTTGGGATAGAGAGTTTTGGGAAGCACTCCTTGGATAACTTCAAGGTCCTTGTGGCTTAGGTCTCTTAAAGTATGAGCGTTTGGAAAAAGGTCTTTTAAGAGAAATATGCTTTCTTCACAGGCCGCTCTGCGAGCGTTGTACGCAGAGTCGGCTAAAGAATGGCTCACCTTGGAATGGGTCAAGAGTAGTGCATACCCTGGAAACTCTACTGGAATTTCTTGATGCGTTTGACTTCTGCAATCCAAGAGTAGGGCATGATGTGCTTTTCCAAAGGCAGAGGCATAAGGATCCATAATGCCACAATTGACCCCTGCAAATAATTGTTCGGCCTTTTGAGCATAAAGGACTAGATTTTTTTTGGGGACCTGAAAGTGAAAGGCTTCTGAAATTGCTAAGGCAGTGGCAACGGAAATAGCAGCAGAGGAAGATAAGCCTGCTCCTATGGGGATATTGCCCCCTAAAGCCAAATCAAATCCTTCTACAGGGTATCCCGATTGCTTCAGCTGGGCGCAAATCCCCATGATGTATGTTGCCCAATGCCCTTTTTTTGGAGAAAGATGTTGGAGGTCAAAACTTAATTCTTGGTCAAAATCTAAGGAATAAAGCCTGCAGAGGGAGTCTAGATTATTTTTTTTAATTCCCATCCAAATGCCTTGGGTAATGGCCGATGGAAACACAAATCCTTCTTGGTAATCGGTATGTTCACCTATAAGATTGATCCTGCCTGGAGCAAAGACAAGCAGAGGTGTATCTTTAAAATTTTTAATAAAAGATGATATGACCTGATCTCTCATGGGACTAAAATACAAAGCCTTGAACTTTTGCCAATTTCTAAAAATTCAGGAAAGATGAACGGGGGGATTTCGCTGGGAAGAGTTTCTTACCACCAAAGTGGTTTCCAATACGATAGAAAGAGGGTCCTCAGAGGCTAAGCCATCCAATTGGTCTAACAGGTGGCTTACTGCCAATTTACCCATTTCGTATCCAGGCTGAGATACGGTGGTGAGTGGGGGCTCGACTACCGCAGAAGTTGGATTATTGGTAAAACCAGCGAGGGCAATTTCTTGGGGGACCCGTATGCCAAGCTGCTTCCATTCGGTCAAAACGTCCACCGCTACTGGGTCTATCATGCAAAAAACGGCATCTGGTCTATGTTGCATCTCCAGAATTTCTCTTGCCAGCTGTACCGTATGAGGAGTGGTTAGGTCACTTACTTTGATTAGCGATGAATCTTCTGCAATGCCAAATTCTTTCAACGCACGGAGATAGCCCTCTTTTCTTTTTTTGGATATATACAAATCTTCTGGCCCTGAGAGGTATAGAATTCTTCTACTTCCTGTTTCCAAGAGGTGCTTAACTACCTGGTAGGCACCACCGGCATCATTGAAAGTCACCTTGGATACGGGAATATCTTCTTGTACTCGGTCAAACAACACGAAAGTATGTTCCCTGTCGTACAATTCGTACAGGTGTTCAAAGGCATTCGTCTCCCTACTTAAGGAAATAAGAAGTCCGTCAACCTGACTAGAAACTAAGGCTTTGATGTTTGCTTTTTCTTGCGCTAAAGATTCATTACTCTGGCATATCATCACGTTGTATCCTCTGGCATTGGCTGTGTCTTGTATGCCAGAAATGCAGGAGGCAAAAAAGTGGGAAGTGATTTCTGGGACAATAACCCCCAAAGTCTTAGACCTGCTCCTTCGTAAGCTTTGGGCCAACAAATTGGGCTGGTACTTCATTTCCTTGGCTGCAGCCACGACTTTTTCCTTGGTGGCCTCCTGTAATTCGGGGGAATTTTGCAATGCTCTGGATACGGTAGATACAGATATGCCAAGCTTTTTTGCGATTTCTTTCATCGTCACTTGGCGCCCTTTTTTCATGCTCTTGCTATTGTGTTTTTCGTATCCTGCAATCGTCTGCAATTACGAATAAAGCAAAGATTTTTGAAAAAATTGCTATTCTTGATAAACGGTAGCCAAAACGGTTTCACCGACAGCTTTTAGAGTACGAACATCAATAAGCTGCATGTCGTCTTGGTGGGTATGGTGGTAGGAACCAAATCCTAGCTCTGGAGAAAAATCTATAATATCTGCTGTTGGTATTCCAGCCCATTCGTTGATAAAGAGGTGGTCATCTAAAATTTCTGGGGCATCTTGGGATATAAAAAATCCAGAATGTCCCACGAGGCTGGCGTTGGACCAAATCTTACTCACTATTCCACTGGCATATTTTCTAGAATACCCTTCTCGATAAAATCTAGCATTTTTTGCACCAACCAAATCCACCAAAATACCATAATAAGCAGAGTAGTTGGGGACATGCTTGTTTTTGGACCAGTACTGGGAGCCGTGGCACCACCAGATTTTGGAGGGATCTTTGGAGAAACTGTTTTCGGGTTCCCCATCGTCTTCTCCATCAAACAAAATAATATCAATACCTACTTCGGGATTGAGTTTCTGGGTGCCGATGATGCGAGCAATCTCCATCAATACACCTACTCCAGAGGCCCCATCGTTGGCTCCTGCAATGGCTTGATTGATGCGCTGCTTGTCCTTGTCTGCTATTCTCCGCGTGTCCCAGTGAGCAGAAAGTAAAATTCGTTTGCTCGCCTGAGGGTTGTAGGAAGCGATGATATTGCTTAAGTTCCACGTGAGATTGTCGTAGGTTTGGGCTTGAAAATCCTGCACTTGAACGCTCCATCCGTAGGAGCTCAGGGTTTGAATGATCCATTGCTTTGTGTTGGAATGGGCAGGAGTTCCGGGTACCCTTGGACCGAAATCCACCTGCTTTTTGACAAAAGCAAAGGCGGAATCCGCTTGGAAATTCGGATAGGGTTTGAGTTCAACCGTTTCGGTTTGAGTTTCTACGCCTTTCTCCCCCGAACAAGCAGCCAGGAGTAGAAACAGTGCGAATACGCCCCAACGTAGATTATTCTTCATAAGCCCAATCGATTCGGTCTTTCATGTCTTTTACTATGATCCCCATATTCTTTAATCCCGAACGGATTTCATCCACCTTGGCATAGTTTCGTGCGGTTTTGGCTTCGGTATACTGGTTGAACAGGAGATTTAATAAGCCTTCCTGTACTTCCCCTTTTTCTTCGACTAAACCCAGAATATCTTTTACAAAGGTCTGGTAGGTTTCCAGCATGTTATTGAAAACTTGCTCTCCTAGCGCAGCAGGAGCCAATTGACCCGTGTATACCGAGTTGATTTTTTTAAGCAGGTTAAACAGGTGTCCAATGGCCATGGCCGTATTGAAGTCATCGTCCATAGAGCGGTAAGCTGCGGTAATGCTCGCTTCCACTTGCTGAATTTGCTCGGTGTCCAAGGCGTTATCCGCCTGTGAATTAAATTGTAGTTGCTTGGCGATGCGAAGTCCATTGATGATTTTTTTGTATCCTTTTTGTGCCGCCTTCAAGGCTTCGTTGGAGAAGTCCAGGGTGGAGCGGTACTGGGCGGTAAGGATAAAATACCGGATCGTCATCGGGCTGTAGGCTTGGTCCAGCAAGGCATGATTGCCCGTAAAGAGTTCCTGCAGGGTGATGAAATTCCCCAAGGACTTGCCCATCTTCTGCCCGTTGATGGTGATCATGTTGTTATGCATCCAGTACTTGGCGGGATCCTGATGGTTGCAGGCATTGCCTTGCGCGATTTCACATTCGTGGTGTGGGAAAAGCAAGTCCATACCACCACCGTGGATGTCAAATTGGGTTCCTAGGTACTTGGAGCTCATTGCCGTGCATTCCAGGTGCCAGCCTGGAAAACCAACACCCCAAGGGGAAGGCCACTTCATGAGGTGCTCCGGGGAAGCATTTTTCCACAAGGCAAAATCTACAGCGTTTCGCTTTTCTCCTTGTCCATCCAAGTCGCGACTACCACTCACCAATTCCTCGAGGACACGACCCGAAAGTTTGCCGTACGTATATTTCTTATTGTAGGAGAGCACATCGAAATAAACCGATCCGTTGACCACATAGGCAAGTCCCTCATGGAGTATGGCTTCGACCAAAGCAATTTGCTCAGGAATATGTCCAGTGGCTCTGGGTTCAATGCTGGGTTTCCAGGTATTGAGCAAGGCCATGTCCCTGTGGTAGGTGTCTGTATACTGCTGGGCCACTTCCATGGGCTCCAACTTTTCGAGTTTGGCTTTTTTGGCAATTTTATCCTCTCCCTCGTCTGCATCTCCGGTCAGGTGTCCCACATCGGTAATGTTGCGGACGTAGCGCACGCGGTATCCCAAGTGCGTGAGGTAGCGGTTGACCGTGTCAAAAGTGATAGCCGGCCGAGCATGACCCAAGTGCGCATCTCCATAAACTGTGGGCCCACACACATACATGCCTACAAAGGGAGGGCTAATGGGTGCAAAATCTTCCTTCTGCCGGGTAAGCGTATTGTAGAGCTTGAGTTGATGTGGTTTCATAAAAGTACAATGTACAAAGTACCAAGTACGAAGTACAATATTTTTCGAGAATTGTATTGACTAATAGACCTTTGAGGTTTTCAAAACCTCGAAGGTCTTGGTTTTAGTTTTCAAAACCTCGAAGGTCTTGACTCTAAAAACCTCAAAGGTTTGAAAAAAAACCTTCGAGGTTATTAATGTTTGAAGTGGCGAACACCTGTCAGTACCATACTCATGCCCTGGGCATTGCAATAGTCAATGCTGTCTTGGTCTTTGATGGAGCCACCAGGTTGGACCACCGCGCTGATGCCTGCTTCATGGGCGATGGCTACACAGTCTGGAAAAGGGAAGAAGGCATCGGAGGCCATGACCGCACCTTTCAAGTCAAAGCCAAATTCCTTGGCTTTGGTAATAGCTTGTCTCAAAGCATCCACTCGGGAGGTTTGTCCTACTCCAGAGGCGAATAGCTGGGAATCATTGCTCAACACGATCGTATTGGACTTGGTATGCTTACACACTTTGGCGGCAAAGACTAAAGCATCTAGTTCCTTTTCGCTAGGGGCTAGGGTAGTGGCTACGGTGAAATCTCCCTTGCCTTCTGTGGCCAAATCCTTGTCTTGTTCGATGACCCCATTCAAGAGGGTTTTGATCATTTTCGTTCCTGGTACGGCCATTTTCTGGAGCAACAGGATTCGATTCTTTTTGGTGGTCAATACTGCCAAAGCCTCAGGGCTGAATGACGGAGCGATGAGCACTTCAAAAAAGAGGGAATTCATCTCTTCTGCAGCGGCCAGGTCTACCTGTTTATTGGTGACCAGCACACCTCCAAAGGCGGAGGTAGTATCTGCCGCAAAAGCCTTTTGGTAGGCTTCTTTTACAGTTGCCGCAGTGGCGCAACCGCAGGCATTCGTATGCTTGAGGATGGCAAAAGCTGTTTGATCTGGAAACTCAGCAATCAGGTTTACTGCTGCGTCCACATCGACCAGGTTGTTGTAAGAAAGTTCCTTCCCGTGAAGTTGCTCAAATAGCTCGTTCAAATTCCCATAGAAATGAGCCGCTTGGTGTGGGTTTTCTCCGTAGCGAAGCGCCTTGGCGGTGTTTTCGGATACTTTGAGTGCAGGGATTCCTTCCTGCTGATTGAAGTAGTTGAAGATATGCGTATCGTAGTTGGAGGACACCTGGAAGGCCTGGGCAGCAAAGTAGCGTCTGTCTTCTAGCGTAGTGGCTCCGTCTTGAGCGGAAAGTCTGGCTTCCAATTCCGCGTACTGGTTTTTGGAAGCGATGATGGTCACGTCTTTGAAATTTTTGGCTGCAGCACGAATGAGTGAGATGCCGCCAATGTCAATTTTCTCGATGATGTCTGCTTCCGATGCGCCGGAGGCTACTGTTTCTTCGAAGGGATACAAATCCACAATCACCAAATCAATGGCTGGAATGTCGTAGGTAGCCGCTTGCGCCACATCGCCTTCGTGGTCTCTGCGGTGGAGGATACCTCCAAAAATCTTCGGGTGGAGGGTTTTTACCCGTCCTCCAAAAATGGAAGGGTAACTGGTGAGTTCTTCTACCGGCACCACCTTGGCTCCTTGGGCTTCAATAAATTCTTGGGTGCCGCCCGTGGAATAGACGATCACCCCCTGCTGCTTGAGCAAGGCGATGATGGGTTCTAAGTGGTCCTTGTAGTAAACGGAGATGAGGGCAGACTGAATTTTTTTAAGCGCCATGGAAGGTGTGTATGAGATGATTTTCAGGAAGGCACAAAGGTAGAAAAAATGTAGCGAAGCCCGTAGCTTCCAAAGGTTGGATTTTGGGGTAAATAAAAAAAGAGGGACCAAATTGCCTCTTCTTTAGTGATTAAAAAAAGCAAACACTTAACCACTCAGAATTTTAGACCAATTCTCCCTTTTCCTTGTGGTGTAAATTGACCCTAGTGAACTTGGGAAGCAGGTAGTCCTTGTTTACCTAAATGTGCAAGTAGTCTACCCTGATTCAGATGGGAATGGCTGGAGTTCTTATGAGGTAAACTCAAGGACATTCTTAAGGATAGCAATCATTTTATCGTTGGTTTCTTTGTCTTTGATGGCGATTTTGAGTGTATGTTTATTAAAATTTTTTCCCATGGAGGAGACGTCCCTGATAAAGAGTCCTTTTTCTTTACATCTAGCTACTACCGTAGCCGCATCAGGACCATGTTCAGGAAGGAAGCAGAGTACAAAATTGACTTTACTTTGGATTACCTCTAAAGACTTAATTTCCAATAATTTCTTTGTAAATTCTTCTCTTAGCACATGGGTAAGTGCATAGCATTGCTCGTAGTAGTCCACCTCTTTTACGGCCTTCAAGGCTGCAATTTGAGCGGGAAGGCTAACAGCCCAAGGGGGAGCAATGGATCTTAATTTTTCGAGTTGAATCGCAGAGGCGCACAAATAGGCAGCTCTAAGTCCACTCAAGGCATAGACCTTTGACATGGATTTACAGACGACGATATTCGTGGTAGAGGTGGCAAATTTTTCTAATGACTGATCTTTCCCGCAGTACTCCACGTAGGTTTCATCCACCCAAATCCTCGTGTTTGAAGGGATTTGTCTCAAGGCGTCAATTAAACTGCTAGCAGGAACGTGTTGCCCTGTGGGACTATTAGGATTGACAAGTACAATCAGATCGTAGTTTGATTTTGCTCGGGCTATAAGTTCCTCTAAGTCTAGGGTATAATTGGATTCTCTTTGCAAATGGATACGATCCACTCGGCAACCAATAAGATTTTCAAGCACATGATTGTATTCACCATAGGTAGGATCAAGAATCAATACCCTAGAAGAGGCAGACAACCATTCCCTAAAGGCCAGGAAAATCAAATCTGAAGAACCTGAACCTGTTAAAATCTGTTCTGGCTTGAGTCCCCGGATCTTGGCTATTCCCTTTGCCATACCAGCACAATCCGTTGGAGGAGAGGTTTTGCAAATCCAAGAAAAATGCTTTTCTATTCCTCTAGTAACTTCTGGAGCGGGATCAAACCACGCATCCAGTACGTCTGCATTGATGATTTGTAGCCGCTTATTCAGGTCATCGAACTCTGTTCCTATAGCTTCAAAGAATGCTCCTCCATGATAGCAAGCAGAGGGTTTGAAAAAATCAATCCCTAACTTCCAGGTGCACTGATGCTTTATTTTTTGAAATAAACTTTTGAAATGTGTTTCTATGAACCCATTCAATTCCTCAACTTCCCCATGGATTAAGGTAAAGGATACTTCACCGGAATTTACTTTTTTTTCCGAAGCAGTAAAGCCCAGTTTTACATACAAGTCCAATACCTCTGCTCTGCCAATGGCTAGAATCTTTTTTCCTCCTAGGGCTTGAATCCATCGAAATGCGGCCCACATGAGTGCCACCGCGATGGGCTTTCCTCGAAAGGAGGGAAGCACAGTCAAAATTCTCATTTCGTAGGTGTCCTCATCTACTTTAAAAGGTATTTCCTTGCGTGTGAAGTATTTGTCAATGGAATAAATGTTCTTATCAGGAGGGGTGATGCTGATGAAGCCAGCGATTTCCTTATTTATTTTTGCGATGAGGTAGACGTTGAATTCATCTAAAGGATCTTGAAGTAAAGCTGCTGTATTAGCAGGGTGTTGCCTTAATTCTTGAGCATATACTTTATACCGAAGTTTAAAAATTTCATTTCTATCTGCGGTTGTAGCAAGGGAAATTTCCATTCTAATCGTTTTTATTTAGGTTTTTACTTTCCCTAAAGGATTCATAGTGCCTTCAAATTCCTTCTAGTTAACAAACTTTGCTCTCCTGTCCGAAAAATCATCTCTTATTTTTAATATTATTTGATTAAAAATTAATTTTTTGTTCAAAAATTAGGGAAATATTTAATTGAAATTCAATTTCCCTTTTTTCAAGTAGAATTGGATAGGTAATGAGATTGAGATTGAAAGAGGATAAGGAAGTATAAACTACAATCTATATCGCAAAAAATACTACTCCTTAAGGTCTTATGCCTTCCTGCTGATGCCCGAATCGATGTCTTGGTAAAGGACATTCATATTTCCAATAACCTGGTGCTGCTGTTTGATTAATTCTAAATTGTGTGCGAAAAAATAGGTTTATTAAATAAATGAACTATTTAAAATACATAATTTGATCTCATATGAGATATAAAACCATTTTATGGATTTATTTCGATTATCACACCATTACTGACTGCATTATAAATTTCATCCATTTCATCATTTGTCAGCGCAATACATCCCTCAGTCCAATCCATCCAACGCTGGAATTTACCCACCCAGCTGTATTTTTGACCATGGATAAGCACTCCGCAGCATTCCCCCCATTCCCCAATAGAGATGGCTTTGTAAAATTCAGACTGACCTCTTTTTTTTCCCAGAAACCGTCCTTCAGGGGTTAAATTATCCCCTAATATCGTTTTTTTTCCTAGGCCTTTCCGGCCTAATGATACCTTGTAGGAGGCAATCAGATCTTCATTCTTACAAAGCAATAGTTCATGATTTGCTTTATTAATAATGATTTTGTCTGCTTTTTGGCCAATTTTTAATTTAGTTTCTGGTAAAAGATAATAGCCAAACCATCCAATAAAAAGACATAGGACTAGTATCCAAAAAATAGATTTTTTATTCACTACAACCATGATTATGAAACTTGAATGAAGAAACTTTTCCTTTTAAAAATTAATTGAACCTAAAAAAGAAAAATGCAACTGCTGCCCATCTTTTATCTATTCCTTTGGCATAACCGAGAGTAGAATAATTGCTGTCTTGAACTGTTCCATCATCTTTGATATGTCCAATAGTCGAATAGTTGCTATTTTGAATAGTCCCATCGCTTTTTACGTACCCCACCGTTGAATAATTACTATTCTGTATGGTTCCGTCACTTTTAATATGCCCAATGGTGGTATAGTTGCTATTTTGAATAGTCCCATCACTTTTTATATGGCCCACCGTGGTATAGTTGCTATTTTGGATGGTTCCATCTGATTTTATATATCCCCAGGTTCCATAATTGCTAGATTGTATAGTTTGGCCACTCAAGGATCCAAATGAAAGTAAAATCAAAGCAGCGATTAGAAGTGTTTTCATTTTGTTTGTTTTAAAATTCGAGTCAAGAGATCTTCACGATAAATTTAAATTTTAGTTGATACCCTCTTTTTTTAACAATTATCTTGATACAAATCCATATACTCAAAAATGATGGCTATGGCTTCCTCTTTCATGTCTTGAACCAATTCTTTATTTTCTCTTACTCTATCTGTCAGCTTGTAAACCTCGCACCAATCAGAATCTATTGCTTGCTGGGCGTGAATCAAGGCCCAAACCATGTTGACGGTATAGCTTTTTTCATTTCCATATTTCGCCAAGTCAGCCCACTGCGTGGCTGCAGCCACATCGAAATAATTATCTAAGGCTTTCAAGTAGGCATAGGAGATTAAGATTTCTGAATTTGGATTTCCGTTCAATGAAAATCCACTTTCTTTTTGTTCTAAATATGCAAGAAAAATCTCGACGCTTATTTATTTACTTCTATTGAAGAACTACGTGATCTTACCTGGGAATTCCAACAGGATTACAATTGGTACCACCCCCATCAATCATTGAACAACCAAAGTCCTATTGACTATTTAAAAGCTAATACCCATCTTTAAATTCCAACTTATAAGTGGTTCGAAAAACGGGTTACTTACAACCTTACCTAAATTAGAAATAAAAAAACAATCAATGTTCAACACTTTTGGTAATTCAGTTTAAACGCTTTAAATTTTGATGTTTATCATCATCTACTAGGCAGTCCATTAAAATCAAATTTCCCAGATATAATTTGACCAAATCTGGTAAAGGTTACCTTCAACAAATGAAATTTTAATTTCATTTTTATTTACATCAAAAAATATAGAGGATAAAAATTTAAGTTCCCTTAAATAAATTGAAATGAATCTTATCGCAAATACTGGTATTCAGCTACTTACAGTTCCATTGGAAATAAACATGAATGATAACTTCAAAATGTTTTTTCACGAATGGTTTGATTTAACAGATGAACAATTAAAACTTGAGATTGCGCATCATTTCTCCGAAGACGAAATCTGGGTCAAAAAAAAGGATTTACATAATCTTCTAGGTTTAGGATTGACGGACGGGAAAGTAGGTCGATTTGAAGATGGTATTTTTAAACCCTACAATTGGGAGGAAATAAAAGGAGATTTTTTTTCAGAAGGAAATAAACCCATAGTACCTATGGAATCCGATGGAGATAATTCGGATTGCTTTCAGATTTCAGTAAATCGATTTAGATGGGATAAATTTGAAAATCAATGGCTACCCTTCCCATTTTTTGGCTTAGGGGGCAACGGAAAATCCGAATTTGGACCAACCAATTGGTGTCGTTGTAAATTTGTGCCAGAAGAATCTAGCAATTCATCAAAGAAGTATACATTACTTTTAGCCTTTGATACGAGGACAACTTATGAAAACGAAGATTTTGAGGAACACGATTTGATGGAGACTCCGGTTTTTGCGAGTTCCTATGATAAATCAAAAGTGTATGGAATCTGCAATAACGAATTTTCATTGTTAGATTTTTGTTCAAAAGCACCTTACAATTGCGATTGGGTTGAAGAATGTATTCTAAAAATTTACCATGATGTCAAATCTGTGGATGAATTAACAATCAAAAAACCAAAATTAAATTATCTAGCTCAATACATTTTTATCTTAAAATATATTCAGCAATTGAATGTATTACCCAAAATAACCTTGTTTTCGGATAAAAATGTAGCTTTTGGTGACGTAGATTTAATCGTGGATATGGGTAATTCCCGTACCTGTGCGGTGCTTTTTGATAATCATGATTTTACAAAAGTTGAGCCTTTATCTTTGACTAATTTATCGAATCCGGTTGAAAATGGTAAAATTAACCTGCACGAAAAGCCCTTTGACATGCGGCTTGCATTTAGGGAGGCAAATTTTGGAGTAGATTCCTTAAAAGGGAGTAAACAATTTGTTTTTCCAAGCCTTGTTCGCTTGGGAGTAGAGGCTAAAGAACTCATTCATCAAGCCATTAACCTCAATACGGGTGTAGAGAAAATCACAACCTTTTCAAGCCCAAAGAGATATTTATGGGATTCAAAACCTCAGCAAAAAGATTGGGAATTTCTAAAACTAAGTAGTGATACACAAAAAAATAGTCTTTTACAGATCAAGGGTATTTCTGAGCAACTCAACTCAGACGGTTCATTAAATGTATCTGGGGTGGGGGTAATTGATAAATTTTACTCTCGCAAGACCTTGATGACATTTTCATTTTTGGAAATTTTAGCTCAGGCTAAAATGCAAATCAATAGCTATAGATTTAGACATAAGTGGGGAGAAGAGAACAAACCTCGTCGAATTAGTAGAATTATTGTAACCGCTCCCACGGCCATGTCAAGAGTGGAGCAGATTGCATTAAGGAAGTGTGCAGAAGATGCATCGGTTATTTTAGAGCGCTATTATTCGGATACTTCATCCAAAGAGGTAAATCTTAAAGAATTACAAAGCTTGGTTCAAGTATTGCCTGCTTATAAAAATCTTGCTACTAAAAATGAGAAAATGGATTGGATTTATGATGAGGCAACCTGTTCGCAATTTGTCTTTTTATATTCCGAGTTGACCCAACGCTACAAAAACAATTGCAATGAATATTTTGATTTTTACGGCAAAGTAAGGCCTGATTTAAAAAATTATAACAAGAAATCAATTACCATTGGTAGTGTAGATATTGGAGCAGGTACCTCAGATATCATGATTGCAGCCTACAAATACGATGATGCAGGGCAATGTACCTTGACCCCGGTACCATTATTTTGGGAAAGTTTTTATTTAGCTGGCGATGATTTATTAAAAAATTTAGTTCGAAAAGTTGTCATTGAAGGGGAGGATGCTGTCATACCTAACCAATTGAAAAAGAATCCTCAAGCAGACTTGAAAAAATTAATTCTTGATTTCTTTGGCGAAGATAACGCACGTCAATCCATTACTGATCGTCAAATAAGAAGTGATTTTAATTTGCAAGTGTCAATTCCTGTGGCCACTCATTTTCTGGAATTGCTTAAACAAAATAAAATCGAGAAAGTAAGCTTAGGTTTTGATGATATTTTCAGCAAAGCAAAACCAACAGAGCGAGTTTTAGAACATTTCTCAAGACATTTTGGCTTTTCTATTAAAGATTTACAATGGTATTACGATAAAGAAAAGATTTCAAAAATTGTAGAGAGCACTTTTGACGCTTTGGTTGGAAAAATCTCCACATTACTTTCATACTATGGCTGTGATATTGTCTTACTGACTGGTAGACCTACAGCTTTGAAACCCTTATCCAACTTGTTTTTTAAGTATTATGCTGTTGCTCCAAATAGATTTATAACTCTTGATAACTATAGAATCGGAACCTGGTATCCATTTCATAATGGAAAAGGGTATTTCGAAGATTCAAAATCTATTGTTCCTGTCGGGGCAATGATTGGAAATTATGCAGCTACAAAAGGTAGTTTAAATGGATTTTCATTGGATTTAAGTGAATTAATTCAGGAAATGACCCCAACCACTGAATATTTTACTAAATCAGAAGTGGAGGATTCCTTCATCTCCCCTGAGCTAAACAACGCAAGTATTGACGTGTCCCAGTTACCTTTACGCATTTGGACTCGGCAATTAAATTCAACAAAATATCCGACGCGGCCCTTTTTTCTCCTAGACTTTAATGAAGAGAAAATAAAAGAAAAAATGATTGAGAAATTTGACTTAGATCCTGTGGATAAAAGGCAAGTCAACGATACAGTGGTAAGGGAACTTGAAAAGTTAAGGGTTCAAAGTCCTTACAAACTTAGAATTGTTCGTGAAAGTTATTTAGAAGATAAAGAAAGTTTAAAAATTGAGCATATTGAAGATAGAAATCAAAACGAATTACCTATCTCCTACTTTTCCTTACAAGTACAGAGTATGAGTGGAGGTGACACCTTTTGGTTAGACTCAGGGGCATTTAATAACATCAATTTTTATCAGATTTAATTAAAAAAGTCATGGTGCAAATTATATCCGAACAAATCCGTTTTATTGAAAAAGCCTTTAAATGGATTAAGGAAACAGAATCAATGAAAGGCGCTAAAGGTGAATATGCCTACCATAACTTGGTTGATTTTCGCCGCAAGCTTAAAAAGAAAAAATTTGCATTAGAAAGCAATGCAGCTGCTGCTGTTTATGGGGAAAGCCAAGTTGGTAAATCCTACCTGATCAGTAGTTTGCTGTCAGAAGAGGGTCATCCATTGGTCCTACAAGACGAGAATAATGTTTCTTACAACTTTATCGAGGAAATTAATCCTCCAGGTGGGGGATCAGAATCCACCAGTTTAGTCTCGAGGTTTTCTGTTAATTACAAACCTATTGATGATAAGTTTCCAATTAAGGCAGATTTATTGTCTATAAAGGATATAATTTTAGTTCTTTCAGATAGTTTTTATAATGATATTAAAACCAATCATGACTCATTATTAAAGTCAGAAACAATTTCAATTGATTTAGAAATTTTAGTAAAAAATTATACAGATAAACCCGCTGTCCAAAAAAACTTAGAAGAAGATGATATTCTTGACATAAAAGAATACTTCACCAATCATTTGCAAAAAGCGGGAGAGGTTCTTTCTTCAAATTTCTTTGAAATCATCCCAAAAATCATTGAAAAAATTCAACCGGCAGGGTGGCCAGAAGTCTTTGCAATTCTTTGGAACAAGAATGAAAAAATAACCTCACTTTTTTCTACGCTGATAGAAGAATTTCAAAAACTAAATTTCGTGGACAGCGTCTATTTGCCAGTAGAGTCTGTACTTTATAAACATGGAACTTTACTTGATGTCAAGCGACTTAAAGAAATTTATTTTGAGCCAGATAGGGTAGAATCAGATTATAAAGCCGAAACAAAAGTTCTTTACCTAGATCAAAGCCAAAAAATTACATTAACATTCAGAAAACCAATTCTTTGTGCAATTTGTGCGGAATTGATTTTTAGCCAACCAGAATTGTTAGCAAATACAAAAAGTTTTTTAAAGGAAACTGATTTATTAGATTTTCCTGGCGCAAGATCGCGATTATCTCATCCTGAAAATTTGATAGAGCGAGAGATGATCCCAGAATTTTTACTAAGAGGTAAAGTTGCGTACCTCTTCAATAAATATTCTGAAAGTGAAAAGATAAATATTCTAATATTTTGTGCCAAACATGAGCAAGCAGCCCAACGTGCTATGCCAGAAATGTTGAATAATTGGATAACAAAAATTGTTGGAGAAACCCCTGAGAAACGGAATGAGTTTATTCAAAAGAGCCAAGTCCCCCCATTATTTATTATTGGCACTTTTTTCAATGTCAATTTGCAGCACAATCCTCAATTGGATAAAATAAACGATAATTCTTCTTTTAAATACCGTTGGCATCAACGTTTCATAAAAACTTTATCTGAACAACTATTAAATACAGAAACCTACTCTTGGTTTACTAATTGGACTACAGCACAACCTAATTTTTCTAATATATTTCTGCTTCGAGATTTTGAGAAATCTGAGAGTATTAGTCACATTTTCAAAGGGTTCAATGCCAATAAAGTAGAATTATCAGAGGTTTTACCTGATAATTTTCCCGATTTCAGGGTTAAACTCCGTCAATCATTCCTAGAAGATGAATTTGTAAAAAGGCATTTTGAAAACCCCGAAGTTTCTTGGGACAGTGCCGCTTCTATAAATGAAGACGGTACAAAGTTGATTATCAAAAAATTGAATCTTGCAGGTAGTAATATTAATGCTGCACGAGCTGAAAAAAATAGTAAAGAGCTAAACCAAATTCACCAAAATTTAACCTCTTTCTTAAAAGAATATTACAATAGCTCGGACAAGGCTGAAAGTTTATTGAAAGCTATTTCGACTGCAGGTAAAATTCAAGCCAAATTAGATAATTCCTTCGGGATGGATCCTTATTTTTTCGGATCTATGATGAGAGAGTTTATGTTGAATAGTAGTGAAGTCTACGCCCTCTACCTAGGTAAAATCCGCGATATAGAAAGAAGAGATGTAGTCAACATGGACAAATATAGCGGTATTCGAATTCAGGTCCCCAATCTTGATCCCAATCTTTCCTTTCAAGAGAATTTAGAAAACCTTAGAAAGCATTACGAAAAAAGCTCTATTGAGGAGTGCCAACACTTTTTCGAAAATGAAATGGGGGTGGATCTAAATGAACTTTTCTACGGAAATAATGAAAGAGTCAAAAGCTTTTACCAAGTTTTGGCCCTTGAATTAGAGAAATTCTGGTTTGAGGAATTTTTGCAAAGGAATCAACAAAATCTTTCTAAATATCTCTCAGATCAAGATTTTGTAGAGATTCATGAAATGCTAAGGCGTTTGTATAAAAAGCTTGATATCACGCAAAAAATTGGCGAAAGAATTAGACATTATGTAGATGGCTTCAGAAATATAGAAGATGTTTACGAGATGATAGCTGATATTAGTACCGAAATGGTGAATAAGTTCGTTAATACGGTAGGATTAGCATATTACAATGAATCAAATTTTGATGATTTAAATAAAGTTAGTGAAAACATTAAGGGCTTAGCTTGGAAACACAATGAATTAGAGTTTGAAAAAAATACTAAACAAGAAGTAGCTGATTTGATCACCCAAATGGATCAATTGCCAGAATTACTTAATCAAAACCCGCTTCCCAAGGAAAAACTTAAATTACTTCCAAATTATCGCAATTATATCATGTGGTACGATTTACTTAAAGCGGGTTTTGTCACTTCAAGTGGTATTCCAAATTATGATCCTATTGCGAATGAGCGCTTAGGTTCACTTATCCAAGAGTTTCAGGATTTAAAGAGCTAATTTCTATGACCAGAATAAAAGGGAAAGAGCAATTATGTAGTTGCGAAAAAAAGTACTTCAAGTCTTTTCAAGGATTTGGAGATCGTACCTTATTTGATCGGTATCCCGATATTGAAAGTATCGTCTTAAAGAAGGTTAGTGAAAAATATCGACATTTTTTAGCAGAACCCGACGATGAAGGAGATACCATCACCTGGTATTCCAAACCCTACCAAGAGACGCCCAGACGATTTTCCGAATTAAATGAGGAGGATAAGGTCATCTACGAGCAAATAAAAAATGAAACCCTTGCTCATTATCAAAAAGTAATTGGTGAACTAAAAAGAGAAAACCAAACTAGCGAAGCGGAAGCCTTAGAAGGTGCACTCAAGTACATCAATGAGGATTTTATTTTTTGTTACGATGAAGCGGTAGTACTGGGCACCTGGGGAATGCAATTGAAGGAGAATTTTAGGGAATCTCTAGGCACGATTTCTAAGAATTTATTCAAAATAAAAAAGAAAGCTCCTGTAGTTCCTCCCGCAGTAGAGGAAGTGCCTCAAGAACAAGAAGAAGTCGCCCAAGCAGAAGAAAGTCCACTACAAATTCGATTTGATGCAGGAGAACAGGGACAACTCATCGGGACCAGTGAATTTCAAAAAGCGAAAGGAGAATCCATTGCAGAACATGAAATACCGAAAGTTGAACCCAAGGCAGGGTACCAGTTTACAGGATGGGATATAAATCCAAGCAATTTTCTGGCAGAGGGAGATGCCGTCTTCACAGCCCAATATACTCCCATCGTCCCACCCGTGGTGGCCGCACTGCCCTGGTATACCCGACTATGGAATTGGATTAGGAATTTTCTTTTCAGCAGAGGCTGTTTACGTTGGTTGTTATGGCTATTGCTGTTCTTATTGCTATTATTCTTATTGCTTTGGCTGTTGCAATGCTGCGAAAGAGAAGTAAGGCCAATTCCTGATCCTATAGACAGTAAACCTTGGATAGGAGAGGATTCTTTAGTAAGTGATCGTGGTGGAATTTATGATCCAGGTAATCCATACGAAAGAGTCCCCACTCCTCCTGAATACGAAGATATCTTGCCTCCATATCAAGGTGAATTGCCTCCTGTAGATAGTACTGAAATCATTCGAGAACCTGGAAATCCTGTTATTCTTGGTAATCGATTAAATATTTTAATGGAAAATGAGGATAAATCCATTATGGATTTAGCGCGAGATTTTAAAGTTAAGTATCCTGACGAGAATTATAAGGTAGTATATTATGACGATGTAGTAAAGCGAATGCAAATTGAGATTCCTCCCTCAGAAAGATTAAACCTGAAGACGGAAATTCCAGAAAAATTTGCCCCAGAATACAAATTATTTGTTTTTGATGAATCTTTATTTGAAGGAGGCTATATACCAAACGATCCTGCATTTTCTTCATCGGAAAATACCTGGTACCTCAATGCGATAAACGCACCTAAGGCATGGGATATTACAAAAGGTTCTTCCAATCTGACCATAGCCATTGTTGATAATGGGTTTAGTTTAGACCATCCCGAATTGGAAAGTAAAGTTGTGATGCCCTATAATGTTTGGGAACATTCTTCCGAAATTTTTGCTCAAGAGGTGGACCATGGAACCCACGTGGCGGGTACCGCCTTAGCCCTGATGGATAATCAGGAGGGCTTAAGCGGCATTGCACCCAATTGTGCGTTTATGCCCATTCAAGTAGCAGATAGTCAGGAAATTATGACTACCACCTCCATACTAGATGGCATTTTATATGCCTTGTATCAAGGAGCTGATGTAATCAATGTTTCCCTAGGACTAGAATTTTCGGGATCACTTCCTGAGAGTGAACAAGAAAATTTACAAAACAATCGATTTAAAGAAGAGGAGCGACTTTGGCAAAAAGTCATGGAAATTGCGGAAAAGCACAATGCCATTGTGGTTATGGCCGCCGGAAATAATGATATGCTAGCAGGGATCAATCCCATGAATAGACCCAAGAATTTTGTGGTTGTTTCTGCCTTGGATAAAGACAGTCAAAATCTAGATAAGGCTGTGTTTAGTAATTACGGGGATTACTCCACCATTTCGGCACCAGGGGTTTCTATCTACAGTTCTGTAGGAGACGATGGGTATAAAATGATGGATGGAACAAGTATGGCTACTCCCATTATCACGGGTACCATTGCTTTGATGAAAAGTTTGAAAAATGATTTAACGGCAGAACAAATCAAATGCATACTCCAAGGGACTGGCAAGCCTGTGGAAGGAAATGTGGGTAATTTAGTTCAGCTTGATAAAGTATTGGAAAAAGTAAAATCGGGAGATTTTTCTAATTGTGAAAGCCAAGAGAATCAACCTCAAATTCCTTCAACGGGAGATGTACAAGTCCTTTTAAGTTGGGACAATTACAACGATCTGGATTTGAGTTGTATGGATCCCTCAGGAAGTACGGTAAGTTATCAAAATACCAGGGTTGCAAGCGGGGGAATGTTGGAAATAGATACCAATAGAGGATATCCTGATAGTGAAACACCCATTGAAAATATTTATTGGCCTACGGGAGGCGCTCCTGGTGGTACCTATAACGTGTACCTAACATATTACCA
>Ga0194125_10001636_pt1 | contig 37945 bp, 27 predicted proteins | sample TA2KigC250mmetaG_FD_148626 | JGI IMG/M metagenome (GOLD analysis project Ga0194125, IMG submission 148626) | Freshwater microbial communities from Lake Tanganyika, Tanzania - TA2015034 Kigoma Deep Cast 250m | ecosystem: Environmental > Aquatic > Freshwater > Lake | place: Tanzania: Lake...
ATAGCAGAAAGTGCCAAGGTAAGATAGAAAAAAGGAAATTAGGGCAGGAACAATAGGTAGGAATAAACATTGTCGGGAGAAAATGTCTTATCGTATCTTATCGCAGCTTCCCTTCCGTTACCCCTATCTGAAACTGTTGGATTTAGCTAAGAACCGGGATGGTGTAGCAGAACAACTCTGGTTGTTCTAACAATCAGGTTGTTCTGTGAGAGCCTCCTGAGCTTGCGAAGCATCAAGGCATAAAGGTCTAAGAATCTGCCGCCGTAAGGGCGTGAGGACTAGTACACGTCGGCAGAAGTTCTTAACCCCCGTTCATGCGCGTGCACGTTAACAGATAAAAAAGAAGCCACGAATAGACGCGAATATTCGCGCATAAAAAGAAAAAAACCTTCGCGTTTATTAGCGGAAATTCGCGGATAAAAAGGAAGGCCACGAAAGAAAAAAGATAGGGTCAAGAATTTTCCCCCACGTGTACTAGTTTACTTCGTAAACCAGCAGAACTTCAGACTGCCATTCAAAATTACTCCACTATTTTTCAAGGTTTTCATCACCATCATCATTACCAACAAACTCGACTTAGTATCCCCCCCCAGCACCTCTGCCATAGTTATCTGTTTTATGGACAATTATTCCAAACACAGGTGTTTACTGAGCTGATTGACTGTCGGGTCTTTGCCCTTACCTCTCGGCTCAGATACTCCCGAGAATCGGGAGTATCGGAGCAGTTCTAGCTACCCGAACGAAATTAACGAAATTCGGGCATCCCCGTAAAAGGGACCAGCGGTTGCACTACGGGCAACCGGGTGACGGCGCAAGAACCGTAAGGCCAACACCGTCTCCACTTCACGGAAAGAACACTTATTTAGCTCTTCATCACCGAAACGTTCGGCAATGTTTAAGGCAGCATTCTCATCCGCGTTGGCGCTATATCCGCAAAAAAGGCAAAAAAATTCGCTTTGATTGCGGCGGTTCAAAGAAAAAGTGAAGCCACATTTGGAACATTGTTGACTGGAATAAGCAGGCTGAACTGAGCGATAACGAATGCCTCGTTCATCCAGTTTGAACTTCAACTTGTCGCGTACGTAACTTAGCTGCGAAGCACGCAAAGCACGGTTCATCTGACGTGATTTGAACCGCATGTCCTTGACGGAAAGCCTCTCTATGGCAACTTGAGCCTCTTTTTCAAGCTTTTTGAGCATAGAATTTAGCGCACGTCCTATTTCGTTTTTGGCAAAGGCTTCTGCCCTTGAATCACTCAAGGAAACTTCCTTAATGCCCTTTCGTTTTAAGCAGGCATTCAGCTTTTGCTTACGGCAGCGTTTCTGTGCCGATTTTTCTACACGCTTGCGAAGTTCTTCGCTGATTTGACCATAGTGGTGTCCTTCGGAGGTTGACACAATTGAAACCATTCCAATATCTACGCCAACCACTTTTTTCGGTTCGGGCTTTTTCGTTTTTCGCTCAACAACAAAAGTGGCATACCACTCCCCATCACGAAAGTTAAGAGTGACGCTGGTACATAGTTTTTCAAACGAAGCTATAACTTCTTTGGCTCGGTCGTACAATTTGATTGGTACACGAACAGGCTTTCCTTTGTTAAGGAGTGAAATTCTAAGCCAGTAATCGAAGGTAGGTGTTCTAGAAGGCTCAAGTTTGACAACATTCGCATTAGCTTGGATGCAGACATTCTTCAAAATAGGTTTCTTTTTGCACTCGTTTGAGTACCACGATTGAACAATCCCACACGCTTGTTGCCAAGCACAACGTTGCCATCTAGCCGATAACGGTGTGGGCACGTCTTGTGAAGGTAAAGAAGCGTACTTTAAGGGCTCTTTCATTTCGCGCTGAAGCATCCAGTCTATGTACACTTGCGTCAGAAGTATGTATTCGGATGCCAAAAGGCTAAGCTTTTGCCGTTTGCCATGGTTGGCTTGGTCAAGTTTTAGATGTGTGATGGCTGTCTTAACCATTTTTTAACTCCGCAATAATTCGTTCTGTCTTACGCTTACTCCGCCTTTGCCCGTAGAGGCGAGCACAAAAGGAAGTTATAATGCTCACAAAATCCTGTATTAAATCTTCTTTGCCGTTCTCTGTTAAGTTAATCACTTCGATTCGCCGTCCCTGCATTGTCAATAACTTCTCAATGTAGTTGAAACCAAAACGAGTCAGGCGGTCTTTGTGTTCCACGACAATTGTCTTTATCGTTGGGTCTGTGATTAATTTGAGCAACTTTGGTCGTGTGTCATTTACACCAGAACCAATTTCTTTTACACATAAGGCAACTTGGTAGCCTTTCGCCGCACAATAATCCATCAATCGCTTGGCTTGGGTTTCAAGATTGTCCTTGTTTTCAGAAGCAGAGACGCGAATGTAGATAGCGACTTTTTCTTCAACGGGCGTAATTACATCAGGCAGTGGTTCGGTTATAATTATTGTGCCTGTATCTACCTGATAACCTTTTAACCGACCACTTTTGTACCAACGCCAGGCTGTACGATACGATATTCCAATTTTGAGAGCATAGTCACTCAGTTTCATGCTAAAATTGTAACATAAATGACTATGTTTGTCAAGAAAATTTTATAAATTAAAACATCAAATTCGATACTCGGAATCCCTACCAATTTTTGAGTTAACTCAGTGGATGATATAATGCTTGACCGAATTATATTATTATGTTATCCTCTAGCAATAGAATGTCAGAGAGTCAATTTGGTTTGACATCATGAGCACAAGTCCATGAAGCAGGAAGAACCAAAATGAGAGTTTTAGTTTTGAGTATAATGGTAGTAGGCTTACTCATGGCATTTGCTTCTCTTGGAAGCGCCGCTAAAGATGAGTCCTTAGTGCTATATTACGCTTTTGAAGAGGACCGCGGTGATACAATTGTTGACCAAAGTGGGAATGGCAATGATGCAACCAGAAAAAGATTCCTCTTATTTCTTATGATGGAACTTTTCTTTCTTAAAGAAAAGTTCGGAGGGAAAGCTTAAATGGGGCGATGGCAAGTATGGAAGTGCCCCCTTGTTTGATTTCAATCCGGCTAACTACATCAATGCGGGCAAGCCTCCTTTCGACGGTTTGGTAGACAGCGGCACGATCGAAGCATGGATAAAACCAACCAATCTGCCAACCATCATTTCAGTAATCCGTAAAGACCACGATTTTAACATCTTCGTCCTCAATTCGCTGGTAAAAGCGGAATGGTTTAAGGGAGGCAGCCTTGGATTGTCGATTGTCGATTGATGATTGTTGATTGTTGACTGAAGGAAAGTTTTTTCAATCATCAATCATCAATCATCAATCATCAATCATCAATCATCAATCCAGGGGTATCATTGATGAAGTTGCCATCTACGATATACCTTTGACGGTGAAAGAACTCCAGCAAGACATGGAGGGCGTTTCGGCAAGTGTGGAACTTTCTGGCATATTAGCTACCACCTGGGGATTTCTCAAAGGTTTCGATACACGCTTCTGGCGCGCTCAATCTAAAGGTAAGTGAACCTTCGACCAAAAGGAAAGGCCACGAAAGCCACTTTTCGGATTCTAAGGAAAGTGCGTAGGAGATAAAAAGATGATAAAGACCTTGTTGTTTACTGGCCCGCGCCGTATCGGCTATAGCGAGCGTGAAGCCGAACCACTAAAAGCGGGTCAGGTTAGGGTAAAGACGCTCTTTTCAGGTATCAGCCATGGTACAGAAATGGCGCTGTATCGCGGTACAGCGCCATTCTTATCCAGGAAAATAGACCCAGAGACAGGCTTGTTTGTGAAGTCAGACGTTCCAGCACAATCTTATCCAGCAGTCAGCGGATACGAAAATGTCGGGGAAGTAGTGGAGCTTGGCGAAGGTGTAACCCAATTGAATCTCGGTGATAAAGTGTTCTCACATCACTGTCACGAGACCGGTTACATCTCAGATGCGGGAGGTCTAATCAAGCTGGAAGTGGATTTAGCGCCAGAATTGGGTCTGTTCATCGCACTGGCAAGGGTTGCTCACAATGGTATCTTAGATGCCAGGATAAACCTGGGGGAAACCGTTGCGGTTTTCGGGTTAGGTATCGTTGGCCAGTTAGTCGTGCAAATGGCCAAAGCTTCTGGCGCTGAGACCGTAATCGGGGTTGATGTTTATGAAAATCGGCTCAAGAAAGCAAAAGCACTTGGCGCGGATGTCGTTCTCAATCCTCAGACCGAGGACATTGGGATAACGGTTACGAAGCTGACATCCAGGCGCGGCGCTGACGTGGCCCTGGAGTGCAGTGGCGCCTATCCAGCGTTACATGAAGCTATACGTACCGTCGGCTACAATGGCACCGTCGTTGCGCTCTCGTATTACCAGGGGGCGGGAACAAACCTGTTCTTGGGTGAAGAATTCCACCACCGCAGAGTGCAAATCAAATGTTCGCAAAACGGTGGAACGGGCCCGGCATTGTCACACTGGACCAATAATCGGCGGACGGAAGCGGTAGTGAAACTGCTTTCTCAGCTACGACTAAAAGAATTGATAACCCATATATATGATTTTGAAGCTGGCGCGCAAGCGTATGAGATGGTGGACAAACACCCTTACGAAGCGCTCTTTGTGGTGTTGAAATACTAACCAGCGATTAACGCCAATCAATGGTTATTAAGGAGAAAGTTTTTATGCGTATTGCACATTCTATCCGAAAGGAAATGCGGGAAGGTTTGAGCCACGAAGGCGCTGGCCCCATCCTTTTCAAAAGCCTCTGGGAGAGTGCAGACTTTCAGACTCCATGGCTCTTTGTCCATGCCGCTATCTTGCTGCCCGGTGGGGGAATTGGGCACCACCGCCACGATAACTGCGAGGAGATCTTTGTTACCATTGACAATGCCGCGCAGTTTACCCATAACGGTCGGACGGCGGAGATTGTCGGTGGGGCAGCAGTACCTGTACGTTGTGGCGAGTCCCACGCGATTTACAATCATACTGAACAGGAGACGAGATTTTTTAACTTCAATGTGGCCGTCGCCGGCTGCGGTGGAGACTCAACTGACTTCCACGACCCCAGGGTCAATGTCCCGCTTGAGTCAACAGATAGACTACCCATCGGCAGGTTCGACCGGAATCTCCTTCACTACCACAAACTGCATGAGGGAAAAGGAGAGGTAGGTACTCGGGAAGTCTGGGGGCCGCAAGATTTTCGGACAAATTTCGGGTATCTCGTTCACCATCTCTTACCACCGCATACTTCAATCGGGTATCATCGGCACGAGACCATTGAGGAGTGCTATATGATTATGAACGGCAGTGGGCGGATGACGGTAGACGATGAGACAATCGAGGTCTGTCAAGGAGATGCGATTCCCAACCGGTTAGGTGGGCGCCACGGGCTTTACAACCATACTCCGGAGGCTTTAGAACTGTTTAGCGTTGCGGTCTTTCAGTCGAAGGGAAAGATTGAGTGGACGGATTGGCACGATGATTTGTCGCGCCGGTGAGCCTTGGGATTGTCGATTGTCGATTGATGATTGGCGATTGAAAAACCTCCAATCAACAATTATCTGTATTAGGCAACAAGATGTTGCAGTTAAAAAAACGACTTTTTTTAACACTTTCGGCTTGTTATACTTATGCGACAATCAAAACCACGGTTCAAAGGAAAACCGCAAAACGAAAAAAGGTTTTCCCGCCCTTTTTTACTGCAACATGTCTCTATCTAATACACAATCAACAATTATCAATCAACAATCATCAATCCAGGGCCCCATCCTATGTCAATAACAGTATCATTGTAGTATAGGAGGAAATATATGTCTATCAGTATTAAAGACCATAACATTCTTAGGGAGCTTGCCCTTAAGGTTGCAGAGATTGCATCGCTCCCTGTGCAGCAGGAAACAATCGCATTGTGGAAGGCTCTCAATGGCCTTAAGCCGGTACGTGCCATGGTCATGATTGACCAGATTCCGTGGCACGAGATGGACGTAGACGGTGAACTAACGCTGCAAACCGAAGATGCCTTTTGCCGTGGCCTTGAAACACAGCTTCGACGGACACTGTATTCCTGGAAGCACATGCCAGCGGACATGGTAGTGCAGCCGTTTATCACCATCCACAAGGCCATCGGCGGCGCTGACTTAGGTGTTCGAGTTATTGAGGAAACGGCGGTGAGCGACCCGCGCAACTCCGTGGTTGGCCATCGTTATATCGACCAATTCAAGACCGAAGAGGACATTATGAAAATTCAGATGCCGAAGATAGTTCATAATGAGGACGCAACGAAACAGGCTTACGAACGGGCAAAAGAAATCTTCGACGGCATCCTCGAAGTGCGTATGCAGGGGGCGTTGCCCGGTTTCGCTCCCTGGGACAGTATCGTCATGTGGCGCGGGACGAACAACATGATTTTGGACCTGGTGGATAGACCGTCTTTCATGCACCGCATCATCGCCAGGCTCACGAACGCGTACCTATCCATGCTTGACCAGCTTGAAGAGAAAGGGCTTCTGGGCTATGGGCAGAGCACCATCCATTGCACCGGCGCGTTCACGGACGAACTCCCTGCTACAGGCTTTGACCCCCAGCGACCGCGCGCCAATGACCTTTGGACCTCTGGCATGGCTCAAATCTTCTCCACCGTTTCCCCAGCTATGCACCAGGAATTTGAGATTGACTACGCTGCGCGGTGGTATGCGCGCTTTGGCCTGGGATACTACGGTTGCTGCGAGCCGTTAGACGACAAGGTGGACATCATCCGGCAGTTGCCCCATGTGAGAAAGATCTCTATGAGCCCATGGGTGGATGTGGAGAAGGGCGCCGAGCGGATTGGACGGGACTTTGTCTTCTCCCGGAAACCCAATCCCGCGTTCCTTGCCTGGGACACCTGGAAGCCAGAAGCCGTTGAACAGGACCTCCGCGATACCCATGAGAAGTGCAGCCGTTACGGCTGCCCGGTAGAGTTCATTCTGAAGGACATCAGCACTGTCCGCTACCAGCCGCAACGACTCTGGGAATGGGTAGATATCGCCATGAGAGTGGTCGAAAATTAAGGAGGAACATCAGATGAAAACATTAGCTGTACTCATAGCAAGTTTTGTCTTTCTGCTTTCAACAGTTGGACAAGCAATTAAGGATGATGAATCTTTGTGACTGTGAAAGATAATGATACTTTAGCTGTAACTTCCATTACAGTTGAAGCATGGATAAAGCCTTCAAAAGATTGGCAAAAAGGCATAGGTACGAATCCGGGAATTTTCCACAAATGGAACCCAGGCGGATATCTGCTATACCTTGAAAATATGTGGGGGCATTATCGACGAAGCTGCCCTTTATAACAGGGTTTTAACGGAAGAAGAGATTAAGATGGACATGAATAAAGGCATACTATATGCTGTCTCCCATACTGGTAGATTAACTACCACATGGGCTTTTCTTAAGAGGCAGCATTAACATTGAACCGTGGAGATAGTTTAATCCGTTGTGATATTTCAAGAATTGCTTTGTTTCCACAAAAGTTGGAAACAGGAGGCTGGAAGTCTTTAGTTGATAAAAGTCCTTGATGTCTAAAGCAAAATTTCAGCAAACAAACAACATGCAATGGCACCGAAGAAAGGAGAAAGGGGTTACAGCAAAGGCTATATTAGTAGCTATCGTTCTAATTCCCATTAACTGTTATTGGGTGATGGAAATTGAAGTTATTCGATACGCCGGTCACCCTACAATTATTTCCATCTTTTTCACTTCCATTTTCAGTCTGTTTCTCCTTCTGATGTGGAATCTTCTTCTGAAGAGAGTAGCTCCGATTCTCGTCCTCAGCCAGGGCGAAATGTTGGTTGTTTACATCATGCTCAATTTAGCATCAGGGTTAGCGGGACACGATACGCTTCAGGTTTTGACGCCGATATTGGGGCATCCGTTTTGGTTTGCAACTGAGGAGAACGAATGGAAAGACCTATTCTGTCAATATATCCCCTCCTGGCTTTCAGTGAGCGATAAAAGCGTACTTCGAGGATATTACGAAGGGGACTCTACGCTCTACACTATACAACATCTTCGGACATGGATGACGCCGGGATTGTGGTGGACGGGCTTCCTCGTTGTTCTCTTGTTCTTGCAACTCGGCATAAACGTCGTTGTCAGAAAGCAGTGGACGGAGAAAGAAAAGCTATCATATCCTACCATTCAACTGCCGCTTGAAATGACTAATCCGGCATCTGGTCTTTTTTCTAAAAAGCTAATGTGGGTAGGTTTTGCGATTGCGGCGGGGGTGGATATGATAAACGGATTCCATGTAATCTTTCCAACCATTCCTGCACTGCCGATTAAAGTGCGGAATTATGGACATCTTTTTACCGAAAAGCCCTTGAATGCCATTGGCTGGCTTCCGATTGCCTTCTACCCTTCTATCATCGGCATGGGATTTTTCATCCCGCTTGACCTTTCCTTGTCTTTTTGGGTATTTTTCTGGGTGTGGAAAGCCGAGGCCATTTTCGGCAGCCTCATAGGGCTTAGTCATATACCTCTTTTTCCTTTTGCGAAGGAACAAGCTTCCGGTGGCTATTTGGCTTTTGCTCTTATTGCTCTTTTTATGACCAGGAAGCACCTGCAGCAAGTCTGGAGAAAAATTATCGGCAGGCCCACCGGAATGGACGATTCAACCGAACCGATGGGTTATAGAACAACGTGCCTCGCGTTTCTGTTCGGCTTTGCTTTTCTCCTGTTTTTTTGTGTCAGAGCTGGCATGCTGCTGTGGGTAGCTATCCTTTTTTTTGTGTTGTATCTGGCGATGGCTTTGGCTGTCACACGCATGCGTGCAGAGTTGGGAGCACCTTTGCATAGCCTATCATGGTCTGGCGCTGATTGGGTGATAATACGGATATTCGGTACTCGTCGGCTGAGTACAGGCACTTTAACTCTGTTTCCTTTCTTATGGGTGATAACAACAGCATATCGTCCAAGCCCGATGGCACATCAGTTAGAGGGATTTAAAATGGCAGAACGCGTCGGCATCAATTACCGGTTTCTGGTCTTCGCTATGGTGTTGGCTGCTGTTACCGGTTCACTGGGTGGCTTCTGGGCGTTATTGCACCGGGGCTATGAAATCGGCATGATAGCCAGGGCACCGTGGCCCTCTATCACGTTTTATGGACAGGCGCCGTGGGCTCAGTTACAACATCGGCTGTTAAATCCTTCCACAACGGATGTCGGCGGGACGGTGTTCATGGGCCTCGGTTTCGTCATCACCTTTCTACTTTTCTTCATGCGTATGCGCTTTCTCTGGTGGTCTCTACACCCTATCGCTTATGCTCTGACAACAACTTATGAACAAATTATTTGGTTCCCCATTTTTCTCTCATGGCTACTAAAGTGGCTCATCCTGCGTTATGGCGGACTCAAATCCCACCGCCGCGCCATTCCTTTCTTTTTGGGGTTAATCTTAGGTGAATTTTCCATCGGCAGTTTGTGGAGTTTTGTAGGCGTCATCTTTGGTCTTCAAACTTATACTTTCTTTGAATAATTTGAAACATGCCTCTATATAATTATTTTTGGGAGGATTAACAATGCTGAAGATTGCAAAGGTAAGCATGGCGGCCTTTTTTGTTGCGCTCATCTTAATGTTGCCATGTTGGGCAGAGCCCACTGTAGATGAGTTATATGGCAAGAAATTTGGGACTAACCTGGCGAAAGGTTTAGTCGGTGACCTGATTACCGGCAGCGACAAACACCCAGGCAGAGGTTTAGCAGCTTGGGATATTATTACCGATGCAGATTTATGTAAATCAGGCGCCAATCAATGTTATACTCAGGTCGGTGCTGGGGGGTTACAATGGATTCAACTGGACCTGGGGAAGAAGATGTGGCTTGACACCGTTGTTATCTGGCACTGGTATATCGATTCCAGAATATACAATGAGACCAAAACTGCGGTTTCAGCAACGGGCAAATTTTCCGGGGAGGAGTTGGTGCTCTTCGACAGCAAGAAGGAGAAAACATACGCCGAAAAACCGGAAGGCCATGTCCTGGAATTTGAACCGACTTTGGTGAGATATATGCGCGACTGGGCTAATGGCAGTAATGTCAATGTAGATGCTCACTGGATTGAAATCGCCGCTTTTTCAGTTAAGGGCCCAGGTGCTATTTCACCGCGCGAAAAACTCGCCACGACATGGGCTCAGATTAAGAGTTCAGATTAATACCCACGCGTCGTTTCCACCTTCCGCACCGATGACTTAGTGCGGAAGGTGGGCTAAGTGAATAATTAATGATTGATTGATGAAAGTAGGAGAACAAGATGTCAACAAAGACCAGAGTAGCTATTGTTGGCGCAGGCGGGGTCGCAAGAGGAGCGCACGCTCCAGCGTATGCCCAATTGGAAAATGTGACTCTCGTTGCGGTCTGCGACCTGATAAAGGAAAAAGCCGATGCTCTCGCCGCCGCCTATAATGCCAAACCTTACTATGATGTGGAAAAGATGTTACGTGAGGAACAGCCGGATATTGTGGATATTTGCACCAAAGAACATCATCATTTCGAGCCTGCCATGCAAGCATTAGAAGCAGGATGTCATGTTTTTTGCGAAAAGGTAATGACGGATTCGCTTTCAAAGGGAGAGCAGATGATTCAAACGGCGACAGCGCAGGGCGTTTTCCTCGGCGTCGATTTCAATTATCGGTTTATGCCTTTTGCGATACAACTCAAGGAGTTAATAGAAACTGAAGCGCTTGGCGAACTGGCACTGATTAACGCTTTTGCGCATGCGTCCTCGACACATCACATTATTGATTTGATGTTTTTCTTCGGCGGTCCTGTCGTCGAGGTCTTCGCCAAATATGTGCATTCCAAGGATGAAAAGTATCATTTCCCTATCAAGGTAGGAAAATGGGTATATGTACCCTCTCGTAGCGAGGTAGTATGCCTCACTTATGAAAATGAAGCTCTTGGGTCATTGACCAGCACCACTTTCACCGGTAATCTCGGTGAAAATCCGCAGTGGTTCAGCTTCGATTGCATTGGCGAAACCGGCCGAGTGATGACCGATGACATCCGTATTAATGATGTGGTCGGAAAATTGCGCCTGTTTCCCGGCAATAAAGAGATAGAAATTCCTGCTGAAAAATCGCTTCCGAGAAGAGATTTTCAGCTCGCCTTTACCCGTTCTATCAGTGCATTCGTGGATAGCGTCCGCCAGGGAAAAACACCGCCGGTCACCGGCGAAGATGGCTTCAGAGCGCTATTAATTGAAGAAGCCATTGTCGTCTCACAGGCTCAGAAATCAGCCGTTACTATTGTTGAAGGAACAAAGCGATTGCCCCAAATCTGCTTGACACCTTAAAATAGGAAAAGTTAGTCTTAGCCTGGCGCAAAAAGGACTTGAAAAGACAAATAGAGCGATTGGAAGTTCAGAATGAAGCGTTACTTCATGAGTTACAGGAATCTCGCCAACGAGAAGACGGCGCCCGCCAACGTGCTGATACAATCATCTTATCGCTCACCCGACAGTTCGAGGAACAAAACAAGTTGTTAGAGGACATGCGTCAATCCCGCGAAGCGGAATCCCGTTCCGCGGGACGTTCATTGTGGTCCAGAGTTAAGACAGCCTTCAGATTCGCAGCTTCATGAAAACATCCCATCGGCTTTTCCAAAGAGTTACTATTCTGGCAAAAACAATTTGCTATTTTAGTACCGATGTGATATAGTTTATTCTTATCAAAGATAGATAATTTTGAGGGCATGTTTCAGAAAATAGTTTACATTTCGGCTCACTGGTGATTGGTTACTGGTTACTGGTGATTGGTAGTGAGGAGTGATTGGTGATTGGTAGAGTAGTGATTGGTTACCACTCACCAATTACCAATCACCACTCACCAATTACCAATCACCAATCACCAATCACCAAATAGTCAACTAATTTTTGAGAAAATTTGAAACATGCCATTTTAGAGGTCGACAATTCATGGATAAACCCAAAATTCTAATTGTAGATGATGAAGAAGGTATTAGAACTCAGTTAAAATGGGCGCTCGACAAAGATTACACAACTTTCATGGCAGAAGATTCCGATACGGCTTTGAACCAGGCCGAAAAAGAAAAACCAGATATTGTTCTCCTGGATATCACTCTCTCGCCATACGAAGGGAAAGAGGAAGGAATGATGCTGCTGCAAAAGTTCCTTCAGCATGATTCCCTCACCAAAGTTATTATGATTACTGGCAACGATACCAGAGAAAATGCCCTGAAAGCTATCAATCTCGGCGCTTACGATTTCTACTCTAAGCCAGTCAAACTTGATGAGATTAAATTAATTGTCGAACGCGCCCTCTATATCCAAAACCTGGAAAGGGAAAACAGGTTATTACATGAGCGTTTGGCAAAGGAACAGCGGTTCGAAAATCTCATCGGCTCTTGCGAACTAATGGAGCAAGTGTTTGATACTATCCGAAGAGTTGCCACGAGTAACGCGACGGTTTGGATCCAAGGAGAAACTGGCACCGGCAAGGAATTGGTGGCGAAAGCGATTCATTATCACAGTTTGCGCAAGGACAAACCGTTTGTGCCAGTCGATTGCACGACGATTCCAGGGGACTTGCTCGAGAGCGAGTTGTTCGGACATGAAAAGGGCGCGTTCACCGGCGCAGCGGCATTGAGAAAAGGCAAAGTTGAGATGGCCGACGGCGGGACACTCTTCTTCGATGAAATCGCGGAACTCAAGCCTGAACTCCAGATGAAACTTCTTCGCTTCCTGCAAGAGCGTTATATCGAACGCCTCGGCGGCAGAGAGCCTATCCCGTTGGATGTGAGGGTCATCACTGCTACGAGCAGGGACATCCAGACCGAATTGGACAAATCGCGCTTTAGGAAAGACCTGTACTATCGGTTGAGCGTGGTAGCAATTCAATTGCCGCCGCTACAGCAACGTGGCGATGACTACAATGTGCTGGCTAACCATTTCCTCAATAAGTTCAGCATCGAAGAAAACAAGAAGCTCCAGGGTTTTAACGCTGAGGCTTTGGAAATTATGAAGAGCTATAGTTGGCCGGGGAATATCAGGGAATTGGAAAACAAGGTGAAACGGGCTGTCATTATGGCTAGTGGTCAATTTATTACTCCTGCCGACCTGGGCTTGCAAGGTCTTGACCTCAATCTGGAACTGGAGGAAGCCCGCAATAAGTTGGAGCAGGAATACCTCATCGAAGCTTTGACGCGCACCAACGGCAACGTTAAACGCGCCGCCGCAGAAATCGGCGTCACCCGCCAGGCTTTCTATGATATGTTGAAAAAACACCGCCTTGAGGTACGGAAATACAGAGGGATGAAGAATGAAGATTGAAGATTGAAGATTGTAAAAAACATTCTTCAATCTTCAATAATCAATCTTCAATCTACAAATGGCATGAAAATTGCTTATCATTAATTTTGGACCAGTTTTAATACATACAATAGGAGTTTATCAATGAATTCCATTATAAAGATTTTTTTGCTATTCATGATTATTATTTCTTTGGTAGCTGAAGTGGCCATCACTTCAGGTTGTGGAACATCACCACAAAAACATGTCGAGAAAGGACTTATCTACCTCGGCAGAGGAAGCGCTAAGATAGATTTAGCCATTGCGGAATTTCAAGCCGCGATTAAAAAAGACCCAAAGTTTGCCCGAGCGCATTATGAGTTAGGGTACGCTTATGTGCTCAAAGGGGACCTTGACCAAGCAAAAGTCTCGCTAAATAAAGCCATCGAACTTAAACCTGACTACACGGATGCCCATCTACAAGAGGCGCTCATTCTGCTGAATAAAAACGAGGTTGATAAAGCCATCGAAAAATGCCAGGAGATTATCCAACTTGACCCGCAAAGCGCCAAAGCGCATGAGTTGTTAGGGCGGATTTACGCCAGTCAGAGGAAGAACGAGGAAGCCGTCGCTCAATTCAAAGCGGCGCTCAAGCTTGACCCGAAGATGGTGTTAGCGTATCTCAATCTGGGCGGCGTCTATGCAATCCAAAATCAACTAGATGCGGCAGAACAACAATACCAGGCCGCGGTGCAGGCTGACCCGAAGAATATCAACGCGCGCTTGAGTTTAGCCGGCTTTTACGTGCTTAGGGGTAAAAATGATAAAGCCACCGAAGAGTTCCAGGCTGCGCAGAAGCTCGCGCCCAACAACCTCAGAGTTAATACCGCTCTGGCGGAGCACTACGTTAGAACCGGTAAATTAGACGAAGCCATCGCCATCTGCACCCCGATTGCCCAGAATAATCCCAGACTGATGGCGCCGAATGAAATTTTAGGCGCCGCGTATCTCGCCCAGCGGAACTTCGACCAGGCGATTGTCGCCTATCAAAAAGTCACCCAGCGGCTAAAGGCAATCAAGCAAGCCAGGGCGGAAGAAGTCGAAGGCAGCGATGAGCTGAATGTCGAACAGTTGAATGCTGAGATAGCAAAAGCACATTACAATCTCGGCCGCGCTTACTATGGTAACAACGACAATTTACAAGCGCTCGCCGAATATCGCGCCGCCTTAGAACTCAGCCCAAATTCACCGCCCGTTCGGCTGGCCCTGGCGGAGGCGTATTTTAAAGATAAACAGTTCATTCAGGCGGAAAATGAGTGTGACGCCCTGTTGAGAGAGAACACCCTACCCGAAGCTCTGGACCTGAAAGGGAGAATTTATCTGAGTCAGAATAAAATCAACGAGGGAGTGGCACAATTTCAAGCCGCGCTCAAGCTGAACCCCAATTATGTGCCCGCCTTGCTTAATCTGGGAAAATATTATCGCGCCGTGGGCAAGCGAGCAGAAGCCATTGAGCAATTCAACAAAGCAATTGCAATCGCTCCTAATGTAGCAGAAGCGCATCTTTCTCTTGCTCCCATCTATTTAGAGGACAAAAAGCCTAATGAAGCGTTGGAAGCAGTTGAAAAGGCCGTCAAACTTGACCCGTACAATCCCGTCGCCCGTAACGCCCTGGGAGAACTCTATACCGCGGGCAATCGTTTCGATAAAGCTATCGATGAACACAGCAAGGCCCTGGAAATCGATTCAACCTCGCTGGCCGCGCGGCTGGACCTGGGAGAGGTTTATTATCGCTTGGGTAACTTAGACCAGGCAATACCCCAGTTTGAAGCCGTCTTGAAGCTCGAACCTGGCCACCTGGGAGCGTTGCTGAGATTGGGTGAACTTTATATTAGAGCTGGCAAATACGACGATGCGATAAAAATAGCGCATTCTCTTATTTCCACTCCTAACAACCCACCCCAGGTGTTAGCACAAGGCTATCACTATCTGGGACATGCCTACGCCCAGAAGGGCAACTTTATTCAAGCAGTTGAGAATTTCCAAAAAGTGGTGAAGAGCAATGAACAATTCGCTCTCGGGCACTTCAATCTCGGTTTGGCATACAGCGCGCAGGGAAATTTCGACCAGGCCCTGGAAGCACTCAAAACGACGCTGAAACTCGACCCGAAACAGACAGGCGCCTTGCTTAATCTGGCCATCATCTACCAGCAGAAGGGCGATGACGCCAACGCTGTCCTGAGTTGCGAAGCGGTGTTGAAGCTGGAGCCGAAAAACTCGCTGGCACATGCCCTTCTGTCCAACATCTACATCTCCCAGAAGGCGTTTGACAAAGCCGCAGAAGAGGTAGAATTAATTACCGCAGAAGCCGACGAGTCCCGCCAAGCGCGCTTGCAACTGATTGAACATTACAAAACCAGTGGGACGAACCCGCGCGAGCCGATGGCGTCTATGAACCTGGCAATTATGTACCTGTTCCAAAACTGGAATGACCAGGCGATAAACGAATGTCAAAAAGCCCTCCAGTTGAACCCAGATAATCTGATTGCTTACAACACTCTCGCGGCAGCATACTTTCGGAAACAGGATTTTGACAACGCGACCATCAACCTAAATAAGCTGGTGAAGTTAAAGCCTGATTTTACACCGGCGTATATCAGTTTGGGGAATATATCGCGCGCCAAACAGTTGTACGACGACGCTATTGCTCAGTACAAAACAGCTCTCAAGGTGAACCCCAAATCTTTTGCGGCACAGTCTTCTTTAGCCATAACTTATCAAGTTGCAGGCAAGAAAAAGGATGCCATCAATGAATATAAGCAACTGATTGCGCAGATACCTCAACAACCTTCTTCAAGCGCTGCTGTAGTATACAATGATTTGGCATGGCTCTATGCCGAGGATAGCAACAACCTCGACGAAGCGCTCTCTTTTGCTCAAAAGGCGAACGAACTGGCGCCCAGAAGCGGCGCCATCCTCGACACGTTAGGGTGGGTACATTTCAAACGGGGAAACTATAAGGAAGCGATTGACAAGTTCAAAGCCGCCGTCATCTTTACTCCTAATCAACCGACTATCCATTACCATCTTGGAATGGCGTATTACAAAGCTGACCAACCGGCGGAAGCGTTAAAGGAGCTAAACAAAGCGCTGGCTATCAATCCCAATTTCCCTGAAGCTACTTCGGCAAAGGAAATCATCGACCAACTAAGTAAACCTAAAAAAACCTAAAACTATTGCTGACCGGTTTTTGGAAAAGGTCGGACACTTTTTTTATAGGATTTATAAACCGCCGGCGGAAAAGCCTAAGATGACTTGTTTTTTCATAATCCACCATGAAAAAAACAAAACAGGAGAGACGAAGGAGAAGGTAGTTGACCCCGTGAGATAGGGTGTAGAGTCTATGAGTAACTATACAAGTCTATTCCTTATCTCACGGGGTGAAGCAGTGGTTTACGAAGTAGACTCCTGAGTTTGCGAAGGAACAGCGAAGTGAACAGGAAGAAAGGAAGCAAATCATGAAAAAAGTCTACAATACCCTTGCAAAAGCGATTGAACTGCTAACAGTCGAAGGAAAAACAGTGTTTACCGTTGAGGAAATTTGGCAATATGTTTATACTCTTGAGCCTTCTATTAAACGCTCTACTATTCTTGGTGAACTGCCTGACCTTTGCGTTGCTTCTGAACATTCTCACTATAAAGAAGAGGAACGCTTCCTACAAAGAGTTAAGCAAGGCACATATAAGTTATATACTCCTCCACTAAAGTCGAAGAGGAAGAAAAAGAAGGAAGTAAGGGTTCTTGGTACCATTCCTGGTTATGAGCCGTCTGAAGAAGAGCAAGAACAGCTTTGGGAACTTTTCATTGACGCAGTCAAATTTTCAAGACGTAGACCTCCTCCAGAATCTCAGTCCTGATGCAGGTTTGCAAAAACTCGTATAACCAAAGAAAAAAACTCGTATAACCAAAGAAAAAAACTCGTATAACCAAAGAAAAAAAGTCGTGTTACCAAAGAAAAAAAGTCGTGTTACCAAAGAAAAAAAGTCGTGTTACCAAAGAAAAAAAGTCGTGTTACCAAAGAAAAAAAGTCGTGTTACCAAAGAAAGGAAATCGCCCCAGGGTATAGTATTGATGCGATTCCCTGGGGAGTACAACTATTAGCGAGTATATAAAAGTAACAACAACACAGGTTTTGGCGCCAAATTTTGCACAGAAGACCAAACCCTAATCGCCCTTTTGTTGTTGTTTATGAATATTATTTATATTCTAAATCCCATGCTGTAGACTGTAGAAAAGGATATTTAGCATTTAAGTATAGAACCTTCACCAAAATATAAACGCTTGCGATGAATTGCGCCAGCTCTCTGATAGGAAATCCCTTCCAGTCGCGCTCTGCCTGGCTTTGCGCTATTTGTGTGCCTTGTGCTAGTCCAAGATGATAGTGAGACTCATTATCTTCTTGGATGAGGCCAACGCACACGTCGCTATTTTCGCTGCCGCAGTGTAAGGCGTTTCCAACTTAATAACCCTTCCAAGTTCAAACTCTATCCGCTAATCGGCGCGAATTGACGCGAATATTTTTTCTTCGTGAATATTCGCGTGAATTAGCGGATAAAAAAGTGGAAGGTTTTATTTTCTGCAACAGCCTCATATGAAGTTGCCATGTTCCGAAACATCGGGACTTTGGCGGGACAGTCCCATAATGGGAAACTTCAAACAAAGGAGAGAAAAATGGACGGAAGTGAACTAATTCGGGAAGAGGTAATAGAACTGATTGCCCCAGAAGAAATCATCAGACCTGAAGTGAACTTTTTACTCCTCCCTTTTTTTGCTTTATCCTGGAAGGAAGTAAAGAATCTAACTAAAATAGAATACCGCACAATCGTAAAAAGAAGAGGGGCAGAAGCGAATATCTCGTGGACAGTCTTACCCAGTATTGAATACGGTATTCCAACTCCTTTTGATAAAGAGGTCAAAGGAGTGGTAGATGCTATTATTAGCCGGACGAAAAAACCCATTTCAAACCCTCTTGAGCTTCCGTACATAGCAGAGATGGCTCGAATGATGGGGTTAAAGCCCAATAAGAATGGAAAATACGATGGACACACCTATATTAAGATTAAAGAAGCCTTAAAAAGAATGACTTTAACGGGTGTTGAATCTAAAGGCACATTCTATGCTAAATGGAAAAAGATATGGATAGATGATACTTTTCACTTTTATGAAAGGGTTTTTTTCAGGGGAGAAGAGATGCCTGATGGGGCTGTAGCAGAGAAAAACTACCTCTGGTTGAGTAGCTTATATCTTGACAATATCAATAATAACTATGTGAAGCCGATTGATTATACTTATGTTCAAAGCCTAAAAGACTATATTGCTAAAAGGCTTTATGAATTTTTAGGTGTTAAATTCTATGGTTTGCGGAACAAGAGAGAACAGTTCTTCAGGATTGGCTATTTAAACCTTTGTCAACTTCTTCCTATAACCCCACAGAAATCTTTCTCACTCATGAAAAAGAATCTTAATCCTGCTCACGATGAACTTATTCAAACAGGCTTCTTATCTAAAGTGGAATACGAAGAGACTAAGGACAGAAAAGGTTTTAATGTTCTTTACTTTCCAGGGGAACGAGCAATAAAGGAAATGAAAGGAAACTGGGGGATAGAAATAGTTGAATTTGAAGAGAGACAACCTATAGAAATAGAGGCGCCAAGAGGAATCATAAAAGAAGAATCGATTAATCAACAACCACAAACACAACCAGATTACGAGGAGGAACTTTCACCAATCGCACAAGAACTGATAAATCGTGGCATCACCAAAGCTGTCGCGATAGATTTCGCAGAAAGTTTTCCCGACGACTATCTTTCTGAAAAAATCGCTCTACACGATTACAAAAAAGAAACTGGTGAACTTACCACCAACGCTGCTGGTTGGTTGAGAGAAGCGATTGTGCATGACTACAAACCAGGTGAACAACAGATTCAAAAACAAGCTCGTCTTAAAGAGAAGCAGGCACAACAGGAAGAGCTGAGAACTCTTGAAGAGAAAGCTTTAGAGATTCAAGAAGCACGTCTTACGGAAGCATTAGCACAGTTTCCTGATTCGGAGCAATGGGTGAGGGAGCGCGTGATGGAGCATGTCAACGTGCGCGAAACGACCATCAAAGCTTTTGGCGGCGAACAATTTACCGATGCTGAGATTTCTGCGATGTATTTACGTTATCAAGCACAGGTGCCCAAAACCGACGAAAAGAAAAGAGGATGGTTAATCAGCCATGATAGCAAATACGTCTTGAGTTCCATCATTTCGGAACTGAGAACGGAAAGCCCAATTTATTCAATCAAGAAAACTCGTCCTTCTAATCAAGAAAACTCGTCCTTCTAATCAAGAAAACTCGTCCTTCTAATCAAGAAAACTCGTCCTTCTAATCAAGAAAACTCGTCCTTCTAATCAAGAAAACTCGTCCTTCTAATCAAGAAAAACCGGTGTCACAAGGTTTGGGTTTTCTTTTATTTATGTAATGTTTATGCGGGGTAGGGGTTTTCCGGATGGGGCTTTTTTTTTATAACCTCGGGGGGTCTAACTGTTTTTAAAGTATATAAACTATCAACAACATATGGTAAAAAACGTTTTTTTGAAAAAACAAACAGGTGCATTGATGAAACATTTTTGTTGTTGCTTTTTTGGGGATTTTTAGGACTTACGCAAGCATCATTTGGAGAACGGACTTCAATTGTTGCCGCAGTACTCTGACAAGGGACCGTGTTTGACCTGATAAATGATTTGTGCGGTCTCATGCGCCACTTGCTTCAGTCGAATCCACACATGATTATCTGCTCGGTCTAGGCTTAAGAAACCGCAGTGGAAGGCGTCCCGTTCAACAAACATCGCACGCTGCCTTCCGCAGACAAACTCGCCTGTTAAGATAGCACAGCCGATGTGGTTACGAACAATGCGAGCCAATCGCCATTGACACCGTTCAAGACCCAACAATTGCTTCCTGTACAATTTTGCTTATTTGTTTTAACAGAAATTCCCCATGTAGTGAGATTGCTTCGTCGCTATGCTCCTCGCAATGACAAGATCTTTTCTGTCATTGCGAGCAAAGCGAAGCAATCTCGTTTTAACAGACATGAGGAATTCCTGGTGTTTTAACCTATTTCTTGACTTTTCAACTTTCTTTTGTTATAATAATTTGACTTCCATCAAAAGAAACACTATGGAAAAAAGTAACTTAGCATCCTTCCCATAGAGAGGACGTGAAACTGTTGCCAACACCTGATAGTAAAGAAGAAGTTAAAGCTGTTTTACCCGATATACACGATAAAGACGAAGAGTTGACTTTGATAGAATTGAACAGCCAAAATGCCGCCTTAATGCTAAAAGAAACAGCTTTGACATCTGATGTTGTTAGGTCAGAAGTAAATTTCCTTGTTTTACCGTTTTTTGCGCTTTGGGATAAAGATGTTAAGAGGAGAACTAAAACCGAATACAGGGCAGTAATTAAGAGAGGAGCGCGAAAATTAGAAGTTGTTTGGACCGTGCTTGCGCAACCTGAATTTGGCTATCCGGGACCTTTTGATAAGAATATTCACAAAGCTATTGAACAGATTATTAGTGAGCTTCCGCGTCCGATACAAAATCCAATTCCTTTGGGGTCTTTTCATAATCTTTGTCGAAGGATGGAATTACAAACTTGAGGGGGGCAAATTTACCGAGAGATTAAAGAAGCATTGCAAAGAATTACTCTGACAGGAATAATTTCTAAAGGTGCTTTTTATAGTAAGGAAAAAAAGAAGTGGATGGAGGATACTTTTCACTTATATGAGCGTTTGATTTCTAAAGGAGAAAAATTGCTTTCTGGTGAGGTAGCTGATACTAACTACCTTTATTTAAACAGTTGGTATCTTGATAACATTAACGCTAATTATGTGAAGCCGATTGATTGGGAATATTATAATTCCCTTAAAACTCCTCTTGCGCAAAGACTTTATGAGCTGTTGAGTGTTAAGTTTTATGGTGTGATAATGAGGAAGGATAAATATTTCTCCTATCGATATTCAACGCTTTGCGACCTTCTGCCAGCTTCTCGGCAGAAATATTTTTCATGGGCAAAGAGGATTCTCGACCCAGCGCACAAAAAGCTCAAAGAGACAGGATTTTTGATGGATTACTGTTGGAATGAGACTTCGCCTAAGACTAAATGCGATTGGTTGATAACATATTATGTCGGAAATAGAGCGCGAGAGGAAGTCAGTAAGTCTAAAGTCTACTTTAAATCACCAGAATTTGAAGTGGACGCCTTACCTGAACCGGAACCAGAAATAGAGGTTGAATCAGAAGCAGAGCTTGAGCCTGAACTGGAGGTAGAAGAAGAGCCTGAAGAACCACTGACACCAGAGCAGGTAGAGTTGGCTGGGAAACTGGTAGAGCTTAATGTCTCAAAGATTGTCGCTTCTGATTTAGTCAGGTATTCCGACCTTGAGTTTATCAGGGAGTGGACAGAAGCTATACACTATACCGACGCAAAAGACAAAGCTGCTTATCTTGTCAAAGCTATAAGAGAAGACTGGCTTTTGCCGGAGAAGTACTTCACAAGGAAAGAACAAGAGAAGAAAAAAGCAGAGATGGAAAAGCTTAAATCGCTTGAGGATGAAAGGAAGAAAGAGGAAGAGAGAAAACGGAAGGAAGAAGTTTTCAGGTTAGAAGCAATTTATCACTCCCTTTCGCCGGACCAAAAGGAAGCGGTGGATAACGAAGCTGAAGCCCGAATTTCGTTTATTGCCAGAGATTTTCTCAGGGAAGGAAGGTCTGATTCTCCGGTTGTCAAAGCCGAACGCAAAGCCAAAAGAGAGGAAGTATTAACAGAGTGGCTTAATCAGGGAAAATTGAGCCACATAGGTGAACAGAAGTGAGTTAAACTAATATGGTATTCTACTGAAAAAGCGTAGGCATTCTACTGAAAAAATCCCTCATGTGCGTATTTTATTAAAGAAAGAAACCAAGAAAGCAGCGGCTAAATACGGTATGCCATATCAAACACTTATCGGGCAGTGGTTAGCCGAACGGCTAGCGCAAGAGAAAAAAGCCGAAGCATAACAAATATAAGGTGTTTCAACTGCTACGGAAAGCCCAGTTACCATTCCCATCCCATATGGATCAACTTAAGGGATTTCCAATTTACAGAAATCTGCGTCGTGAAAGCACCCGCATTCATGCGTGGTGATGAAACGACGCTAAATTTTTTGTGGCTCAATGCCACAAAAAATTAAAAATGTCTTGACATTTCAATCGTCAATTGTCAATATTCAATCGTCAATTGTCAATAATCGGCCAGGTTTAGTCGTCTTTCAGACGACTTGAGCTCCTTAGCCTGCGAATTGATTCGTAGGCTTTATGCAAAATTCATGCCAAAAAATTCCCCCCAAAATGGGTGTCGGCAAACTTGACACTTTTTGACAATCGTCCCAAGCCCTATGAATACTGGGCTGAAGGCTATTTTTTCGCGCCAATCCCAAAAATGGGTGTCGGCAAACTTGACACTTTTTGGCAATCGTCCCAATCCCTATGGTTACTGGGATGAAGGCTGTTTTTTTCGTAAATAAAAAAATTTGGTGTCGGAAAACTTGACACTTTTGACAAAATTTAAAGATTTTTGGGTAGAACTTGAAAAACTTTATTGGCTGAAGAATTCAGTGTTCATGCGGGTTTGTACGATTTTTTGCAAAATTGTCCAATTTGGCATGAAACTTGCTTATATAATCAGTGATGTTTGCGTTGGATTCATCCAGATGATAATGAGTCTCACGATCATCTTGGCCGAGCACAAGGCAAACGAATAGTGAGGAAGTAACTATCCAAAAATTTGGGGCATTTTGTTCGTAGTTAAGCGCTTCGTCGCCGTTTGTAACCAAACTTTTCTTGCAAACTTTTCTTTCCACCCTTTTCTTTTCTTTTAGAAAAAGAAAAGAAAAGCGTGACCAAAAGAAAAGAAAATTATTTTACTTGTTTCTTTTCTTTTGTTCAATCTTTTCTTTTCTTCCTAAGAAAAGAAAAGATTGGAAGAAAAGTTTAATCAAAAGAAATAAGAGGAAGAGGAAGTTTGATCAAAAGAAATAAGAGGAAGAAAGTAAAGTAAAGCGCAATCAATTGCGTTACTACGAACTTCCAAAAGCGAAGGAGTATTCTTGATAATTACTTACCCCAAAAAATTAATAATAAAAAGGAGATTCAATCATGCGAGCAAAAATGTTTCGCGCAACTCAAATATGCGGCATTTTAGGATGCCTCTTGATGCTGATGGCTGCCGGAAGTGCTCACGCTTTGTTTATCGACTCGTTTGACACGTCTCAATCGCTATACGACCCCCCCGGTTCAGGACAAAGCAATTCAGGCTATGTCGATACTGGAGGGAGTGATATCCTGGGCGGTCAACGTGATGCGCAAGTTAAGAAATTATCGGGGACCACTCAAGTTAAACTCATCGTTGATGCGGGTGGCGATAGCCTTCTTGGCTACAGCCAAAACTCAGGTGTCACCGGTACCTCCCTTCTCCAGTGGGATGGTAAGGATGATGACCCTGTGAACTTGAATCCCACAGGGCTTGGAGGCGTAAACTTCACGCAAGGTGGCCATGACTCTATCCTGCTTCGCGTTGTTTCTGATGACTGGCCGGTGGATCTTACCTTTACAGCCTACACCAATGCCAATAGCTGGTCGAAGGTAACCATATCACTTGGGGGCCTTATCTCTAATCAAAACATAGTTATTCCCTACAGTTCCTTCGTGCAGGGAGGGGCGGGGCCGGCTAACTTTACGAATATAGGCGCTTTTACGCTTTTCATAAATGGGTACAACCAGGACACGGACTTACGAGTCGATTTTATCGAAACCACCACACCCATCCCCGAACCCAGCACCCTCATTCTGTTGGGCTTGGGCGGCCTTGGTATGTTCGGCTACATCTGGACGCGCAGGAAGAAACCTGTTGTGTAGAACATCTGGCTTGAAAGTTGGCATGGAGTAACATCATTGTCAATTCAAAACATATTTGACAATGCACTCCAACGCTATAACTAATGTAACCAAACTTTTCTTTTAGAAAGAAAAGTTCCATCATAAGAAATAAGAGGAAAGAAAAGTAAATGAACATCTCAGCAACGCAGGAGATGTGAACTTTAAACTTGTTTCATACAAACAAAAATATAAGGAGAAAAAAATGTGTAAAAGAATGGTTTTGCCTTTGATATTACTATCATTGGCGATGGCTATGTGGGCAGGCAGCGCGTTTGCCTACTTGATTAACGATACAACTTTTGTCAGACAGAACTATAGTAATAACCCCGGCGACGGTCCAGGTGGTTGGGTGGATGTCATTGGTCCTACAGACCAGTTTCAGATTCATGGAATCGATATAACGGTAAATAATACTACTGGCGTGGTAACTTTCGACCTGTATACCAATTTTGACGGTGACGGATACTACACAGTAGGTAGCTCTACCGCATATCTGGCGGATTTCGCAATTGACACAAACCTAACCGACCCCCTTACCTTTGATTATGGGGCTCGTTTACTTGCTTCCTATAATGGGGGGGATCCAAAGCCCTCTTTGACGAGTTTAGCCCAGGGTGTTTACAAGGTAAACAGTTGGGATACATCTAAAGAATTGTTTGAACCCAGGTCCGGATTAATCTATGGTGGACATTGGTGGAACGACCCACCTACAACTGCAAAAGAAGTAAACGTAGCCATAGCAGGTGTTGATGGTAATGCGCTAAGTGCTGTTTGGATTAATGGTATTTTTAACCTTGGTGGTAGTGGTGCTCCCGGGTCCCCTAAGTATCAATGGCAAATTCAAATGTATCAAACCGCCTTAACGAACAATCCGGGCGACCCACAGCCAGGTATGGGTCTCAAAGAGGGTGATAAGATAGGTCTTCTCTGGGGTGGAGCCACCTGTGCCAATGATATCATTTACGGTGAGTGGACAGTCGACATTCCTGACTCAGGATTCACACCAATTCCTGAACCTGGAACTCTGTTGCTTCTCGGCTGTGGTTTGCTTGGGTTGGCTGGCTACGGCATACGTCGTAAGAAGAAGAATGCGTAACCGAACTTTTCCTTCCTCTTATTTCTTTTAATCAAAAGAAACAATGGGGAAAAAAGTAAATCTTTAACGGAAATTATATTGAGATTGGGACTACAATCTTGGTGAAAATCCATAGAAGCCCACGACTTTTAGTCGTGGGAGTAGTCACATAACTAAACATTGTCGCATACAAGATATGAGCGGTGTTCTGGTTTAACACCGCTTTTTTTGAATTCGGCGGAATGTTTTGTCTGTTTTGGCACGCTTCTTGCTTCATATATTGTGATGAGTGTTACAAAATCAACTAAAATTGACACACAATGCTAATTTTGTGTGTCTTGTACTCATCAAGGCATCAATTAACCCACCCCTATCCCTCCCAAGAGGAGAAAGCGTTGACGAGCACGCTTTGTTTGTGCTCGTTGAAGCATCAACTAATAGAAGTGTTGATGAGTACAAGGCACAAACATAGGCACACGACAGGTCAAGATTCATCAAAGGAGTCTGTCTAATTTTTTGTGTAAACTCAAAATGAATCTGTGCTATAACTGCCGAATCTCAATTTACAAAATTTTGCACAGGTCGGCTTCAAAGAGGATGTTTATGGGGACTAAAAGAACAAACCTAATTTTAGTGGCATTTGTGCTATGCGCCGTTATTATTTTTGTGCGCTCTTTGGATGCTGCTGAAGTGTTGATATCGGGCGTACCAGCTTATTTACAAGGAAATTTCTCAGGCACGCAAGATTGTGCTCCTGTAGCTTCTGCAATGGTTTTAGGATACTGGGATAGTTTTGGTTATGACAAACTGGTAGATGCCGTGGGTGGTGGTGATGGCAGTAGCAACTGGGCGAATAATCCAGCCGGGGTGACAGCGCTTGTAAATGATTTGAAGGTAGCGGAAGGTTGGAAAGACGGCATTGGAACCGATATAGTTGGCATTCGTGACGGCATCAAAGCCGTAGCTAATAATCCCACGTATGGAAACGAATACAGTTTTAACACTGAGAACTGGTTTTATTTTGGGGCTGATGGCTTCTCGCTGGCCAAGGGCGAGATTGATGCTGGGCGGCCTCATCTTTTAACTATGAATGGTCACCCGACTTATCAGAATCACACCGTGGCAGTGGTGGGATATAGGGATACGGACTCCAAACTCATTGTGTATGATAATTTGTCACTGGGGTATACATACCTTGACGTGTCAGGGCTTTATTGTACTTTACACAAAGTAATTCCAGGTCCCCCACCTGGTGGAGCCAAAACCTGGGATGGCGGTGGCGCCAATGGCAATATGAGCACAGCAGCAAACTGGAACGGAGATTCACTTCCAGTCGCTGGAGATAATCTCGTAATTGAGTACGCCGGTGCGCAAAATAACATTACTGCGGATGCTGGTCTTGCGGCAGTGCTCGCTGCCATTAAGTCTTTGACGATAAATGTTAGCGCCACTGATGGTCAGGACACCAGTCTAACTATTAACACACCTATAACTACAACAGAAGGTGTGACGATTAATATCAAGGGCGCGGGAGATTTAATAATCACTGGCGCGTCTGCGCTGACTGTAGGCACTACACTGGACATCAACCACACAGGTAGCACCGGTACACTCGGATTTGGTGGTACAGGCACAACTTCCGTTACTGGCGCTATAACAGTGGATACGAATGCAAGCAACGGCGCTGGTAATATAACGATAAACCGCTCTGGAACATGGACAGCGGGTAGCACAACAGCTCTTACTGCCACAGGCGCTGGCTCTATCACTATGACACTTGGCGCTGCTTCCACTTTCGCAGGCAACGTCACTTTGACGGCGGGCGCTGGCGCAGGTAATGTTATCTTAGACCTAAGTACAACAAATCAGGATTTCAATGGTGACCTCGTGCTTGCAGACGCCGGTGGCGGTACTGGTGTATCCACTTTAGATTTAGGCAGTGGTTTGCACACCCTGGCTGGCTCACTGACGAATGCAACTGACGGTGTTCTTATTGCAGACTCCAGTACCTTAACGTTCGATGGCAATACCGACAAGACTCTAACCTCCAGTGGCGATTCTTTCTACAATTTGACCTTGAACAAAGCCGCCACGGGAAATACCTTGATACTGCAGGATGCCCTGAATGTGGACGGCAAGCTAACACTCACCAGGGGAACCCTTGTTTTGGGCAATAATCTGGAACATCATTTTGCTAATGACTTTGAAATACAAACTGATGGTATTGTTACAAAAGGTACAGGCACCACCATTGTTTTTGACGGAATTACCCATTTAACTGACAACAGCAGTGGTGGTCCACAGGACCTTGGCGCAATTAAGGTTGAATGAAACAATTTGGCTCTTCGGAGTTAAGTGTGGGAATGAAAATTGCGTAAGAAGGAATCGTCTCTTAATTGCACACAGAGGACACAAAGATACACAGAGAACTCTCTCGAACTCTGTGCTCTCTGTGAGCAAATTTCTTAAGAAAAATCATTCCCACACTAAAGCCTGAAGAACCAATATGTTTTGATTAATAGAGCGCTTTTATCTACCCACCCCCTACCCCCTCCGGAGGAGGGGAGAACCCGCTCGTTCTGGATTGGCAAATCCAGAACAAATCCGTTAGTCAAAACTTATTTTACAGTGTACGCTGTAAAATAAATCATCTCTGTAGTGGCGACTTCAGTCGCTTTCGGCAAGGTGAAAAACGACTGAAGTCGTTACTACAATTACTCATAATTTATTTCACAGTGCATTAGTACACTGTGAAATATGTTTTGATTATAACCTGTCATCCTGAACGAAGTGAAGGATCTCTTTTCAAGAAAGAGATTCTTCACTCCACTTCGTTCCGTTCAGAATGACAAGATATCACGATTTATTTCACAGTGTATTAGTATATTATACCAGGAGGATAACCTATGTTAATCAAAAAAGTAATCTTTGTTAGCGTAATGGCAATTGCCCTAATACTAATGGCAAGCACTGCCTTTGCGGCAAAGCTTACTATAAACACGAACACGCAGATGACTTCGCTCACAATAGGTGACGATGTGAATGATGAAGTTGAAGTATCTGATGGAAAAATTGTTACTGTTAATGGCAATGTAACGATAGGCGCAAGCACCGGCGGAGTTCTGACTATGGGGGCAGGTTCTCAGATGGTATGTTCAGGTACATTCACCAAAAACGCGAATGGCACTATAAACGCTAACACCTCGCAAATTACTTTTAACGGTGGGGATACCCAGTCAATTAATGCTGGTGGCGCAACACTTTACGACGCTGTTTTCTCTACCGGCGCAAAAAGTATTGCTGGAAGTCTCACCGTTGGTCATCAACTTAACAGTGGCGGTCTAAATGTAACTATCGCTGGCGGCAATACTCTGACTCTCGGCGCTAATAGCAATACATACATTTCTGGCGGCGCCTGGACATTAACAGGAACGCTAACCTGTGATGCGACTTCAACAATTCACTATACAAGCGGCATCGCTCAAAATGTATTACCTGTTACCCACGGACGCCTAACCCATAATGGAGCCGGTACTTTAAGCCTTACAGGCGGCTTAACTTGCGCTGGTCTGCTAACGAATACAACAGGTGATTTCACGCCTGGCGCTAATGCCATCACAGCAGGTGGCATAGTATGGACTGCCGGCTCGATTACTGGAACCCCGACTGGAGCATGGGATATTGGCACATCTGGTGTCAATATAAACGGTGGCGCATTCGTCGCCACAAGCGGCGCATTTACATGCGGCGGAAACTGGAATATGACTGGCGCAGGAACCTTCACAGCCGGTACAAGCACAGTTGATTTTGATGGCGCTGGTTTAACAATCACATCTGATGGAAAGAAGTTTTATGGCGTAGCTATCAGTGAAAATGCTTCACTTGCTGATGCAATGGCATTTTTAGCCGGGGGCAGTCTGACTGTTGACGCAGGCAAAACCTTTGCTTTGGGCGCGAATGGTTTAGCAGGAACCACTAATCCCGCTATTATGACCAATAATGGAACAATCACTGCAGATGGTGGGCAAACTATTACCTTAGTAACCTGGGATAACGCGCGCGGCTTAACCGTAATTAATGGCGCAGTTGGAGCAACCCTCACTAATTTCGCCGATAGTTTCTACGATTTGAATATTGGCGGCGACAACTCCATTATGCTTGGCAAAAATATTACAGTTGCTCATAACATGGAAGTGCTCACGGGTACCACGTTTAACATGGCAACGCATGGCATTCAACTTACTGGTGGAGGGACTGTTACAAATAACGGAACCTGGGCTGTGCCAACCGCTGGGACCTTTACCTGTTTAGGAAGCGCTAACTTTATAGGAAATAACATTAATTTCTATAACTTCTCTTGTGATGCTCCGAATGCGAACCTCACCTTTGCTGCAACAAAGACTTATCAGGTAGATGGTACATTGACTCTGAATGGTCAGGCTGCCGGTACTAAAATCAATTTATCGAGCGATACCCCTGGCAGCGCTTTTATCATTCAAAACGATGGCGGCAGTGAGAGCGTCCAATTTGTTTCCGTAAGAGACTGTACGGCAACGACAAATCCTATCCACGCGGCTAGTTCCACGCTTGTGTCCAATGTTACTAACTGGATCTTCTCTATTATCTCGGTAATTGCTGGTGGACTTTGGAACGCTGGCGCCACATGGGTTGGAGGGGTAGTACCTGCTCCTACAGACAACGTAACCATAGCGGGTAATGTTGACCTTAATACTTCTCCTACCGTTAATAACCTAACAGTAGAAGCTGATAAAACCCTTGCCTGCGGAGCTAATAATATAACTGTAAATGGCGCCAGTGATATTAACGGAACAATCGCCATTTCTACTGGAACCTACACTGCCAATGGAAACTTCGATGCAACAGGTGGAACGATAAACTTTACCGGTGCAGGGTCTCTATTACTCGGAGGGGCAACGATTACCAGCTTAGGTACACTTTCCGACAACAATGGTACGGTAAATTACAATCGCGCTGGCGTTCAAACTGTGTTGGCGGATGCATACAACAATCTTACCATAAGCGGTGGAGTTGTTAAGACGCTTGGCGGCGCCATAATTATCAATGGTGGTCTGTCAATTGCGGCAGATACGACATTAGATGTAGGCGGTTCTAACTTTGCTATCTCAGTTGCTGGCAATTGGAGTAATAGCGGCACATTCACCGCTCGAAATGGTGGGGTTACATTTACTGGTGGCGTTGCTCAGTTATTAGCGCCTGGAGCAAGCTCATTTCATAACTTGACTATTAACAAAACAGGTGGAGCTGACACCGTCACACCAAACGCTAACCTGGGTGTTACCAATGACCTAACGCTCACTGATGGCACACTTGTATTGACCACCAACAATCCAAATGTCACAATTGGTCATGCTTTGTCAATTGCAAATGGCGCTGTATGGACAGCAGGGACTGGTACATTAACATTTAATGGCGCCGATTGTACCTTGTCAGATGCTAACACTCCGCCCAATAATCTCGGCAATGTTAAGGTTGAATAAAAGAACACGAATGACGCAAATGACGGCATATTTCAAATCGCTGTGGAAATTTGTTGACCATCTTTTTTTAACGTCACAACCCCCTGCCCCCTTTGATAAGGGGGACGTAAAACGTAATACGTAATGCGTAAAAAGTAAGCCGAAGTTGCGAGGAACGAAGCAATCACGGATTTGGGCTAACGGATAATCCTTTCTTTTTAATCCGTAATCCTTCGCAAGTTCAGGAGAAATCCGTTAGCCAAAAGTGTAAACATGGGCAGGTGTCAAATTTTCGCAAAAATTAGTTGACAGACAACCCCCCTGCCCCCCTTTGAAAGGGGGATTGGGCTTTCATCCTCACGCACAACCCCCTACCCCCACAACCCCCATACGTATCAACTTAACGGAATGAAAATGGGTAAGTAAATGGATACCAAGAGTCCGAGGCTGAAGCCATCGGACTAAAAGAGCAAAGTCCGATGGACTAAAACATAGCCTGAAAGGCTTCGTTCTTTTAGCACGGGGATTCATCCCAGTGCTTTTTTGTCATTATCCATTCATTCGCAGAGGTTAAAAAAATGTGTAGAACATTCATTTTTTCAATAACTTGCTTAGTTTTATTAATCATAAATTTTGCAAACGCCGGTGAGTTGAGATTGGCGAGTAATGTTAAGGGAGATTCGGTGTATATTGGGAATGCGAATACTCTTAATACCAATGGGCATAAATTAGATATTGGCTCAAGAGGTATTTCAATTCATGGTACATTAAACGCTGGTTCAAGTGAAATACAGTGCGGCGGAAACTGGACTCTTGGTGGTACAGGGACATTTACGGCTTCTACTTCCACTGTTGTACTTGATGGAAATAACCAGACAATCAGCGGTAACACAACGTTTTATGCTCTAAAGAAATCTGCTACTGAAGTGGACACACTGTATTTCGACCACAACAGCACACAAACTATCACAGACAGTTTAAACTTGCAGGGAACGACTGGTAAGTTATTAAATTTAAGAAGTACGCAGGATGGCGCCGCTTTTGGCATTACTTACTCCGGTGAAGATAGCAAGTCGTCTCTCTCTTATCTTAATGTAAAAGATTCTAATGCTGGTGGCAAAACGCTTAAAGCGCTATCTTCAATTGATGCAGGCAGTAATAGTAATTGGAGCTTTACGGAGATAATTTCCGCTTATATAAAAGCCTGGTTGGAGGGTCCTTATGATGTTGTTAGCCACAGCATGAAAACCAAATTAAGAGACAACTCGTGGATTCCAAATCAGTCGCCTTACACTGCCGACCCAATTTCTGTAGGCAGTATTCCGAGCAATATAACGGATTGGGTTTTGGTTGAACTTCGCCAAACAGCAACTGGTTCAGCCGTTTCATCTAAATCGATGTTTCTTGAAAGCGATGGAGATATAGTTAGCACCACAGGCACTGCGCCGGAATTTCCTTATTTAAACGTCGGTAATTACTTTGTGGTCGTCCGCCATAGAAATCATTTGGCTATTATAAGCAAGCTTGCGCATACATTTGTCGCCAAAGGCGGCTCGCTAACAACCGTTGACCTCAGAAATTCCGCGAACGTTTACGGGGGAAATCCTGTGAAACAGTTGGAAACTGGCGCATGGGGTTTGTACTCTGGAGATGCTGACAGTAATGGTCAGGTACAAACCACTGATAAAAACAACTATTGGCTGCCTCAAGCAGGTCTAAGCGGATACAGAAGCGGTGATTTCAGCATAGACGGTCAAGTGCAAACTGTCGATAAGAATAGCTATTGGCTGCCTAATGCGGGAAAAGGTACGCAGGTGCCGCAATGATTTATGCATTGAAAGTTTGAGATTATCTCTTAGAAGGCGACAAACTGATTTGTTGCCTTCTAACCTTAATCGTGGAGGCACAAAATGTTCAAGAAAATGGTGTTACTTTCTTTTATTATGGTGTTCTTTTATACCACCGGGGCTTTCAAGACAGGTGTCACTTTTGCATTTGCACCTGTTGGGCCAGGTATCACTTTTACCTTTGACAATGGTGAGATTACCGGTATCGGTCAGTATTACGAGTTCGATGTGATGGTGGTCGCTGATGAGAGCGGGACCAGAATCGGCGACACCCAGACTTATATAAATTATAACACAGATGCCTTTGGTGAAGATATAGCAAGCAGTGGTAAGATAATTGTGACCGAAGGAGACCTGATAGATGACTTATTTGGGGGCATTATTGACTTGTATCAAATAATAACGGTTGACAACACTTCATCCATGGTAAGTATAATGGCGTTATACGAACTAGAAGGTACTCCCAGCTTGGGTGGCCTGGTCCCTGCAACTTCTAACCCGCCGGCCCAATTGCTTCATGTCAAGATTGAGATTGCCGACCCGTCAAAGACTGCTGGGCTAAGGTTCGACCAAATTTTGATGACAGACGCTCAATATCAATCGGATAACTGGACAAGTTACTACCCGGTGACTGCCTCCGATACCGATGATTCAGCGTTAACAGTCATCCCCGAACCCGCTACCGTTTTACTGATGGGATGTGGATTATTCGGTTTGCTAAGCATCAGTATCAAGCGTCGGCGAATAAAACAGAGCTAAACTGATATTGAACCAATGGTGCTAATTTTTGATTGAAGAATGAAGAATGAAAAACAATCTTCACATTCTTCATTCTTCAATCGTCAATCTTCATTCCCTATGCAATCCGAACAACGGTCAAATTCGATACTCTTCGAGGGCGACAAACCGATTTGTTGCCCTCGAACCCCAATCATGGAGGCACAAAATGTTCAAGAAAATGGTGTTACTTTCTTTCATTATGGTGTTCTTTTATACCACCTGGGCTTTTGGGGCAGGCATCACTTTTACCTTTGCCAATGGTAAGATTACAGGTACCAGTACGCAGTATTACGAGTTCGATGTTATGGTGGTCGCTGATGGAAGCGGGACCAGAATCGGCGACACCCAGACTTATATAAACTATAACACAGATGCCTTTGGTGAAAATATAGCAAGCAGTGGTAAGATAACGGTGACCGAAGGAGACCTAATCGATGACTTATTTGGGGGCATTATTGACTTGTATCAAATAGGAACGATTAACGACAACGCTCCATCCAGAGTAAGTATATTGGCGGAATACCTACAACCAGGTACTCCCGACTTGGGTGGCCTGGTCCCTGCAACTCCCAACCCGCCGGCCCAATTGCTTCATGTCAAGATTGAGATTGCCGACCCGTCAAAGACCGCAGGGCTGAGTTTCGAACAAAGTTTGATGGAAAACGCTCAATATCAATCGGATAACAGCACAATTTACGACCCGGTGATTGCCACCGATACTGACGATACACCTCTTCCTGTTGAGCTTTCCTCCTTCACCGCCATAGACTCCGCTGCCGGCGTGGAGTTAGAGTGGACAACTCAAACAGAAGTCAATAACATCGGTTTTTACATTTATCGCAGTGAAACTAAGGAGGGTGAGTATAGCCGAGTTAATAAGAAGATAATTGAAGGCGCTGGAAGTTCGGCTATGCCCCGTACATACAAATACATTGATGATAGCGTTGATTCTAATGTAGATACATACTTCTATTATCTGGAAGATGTCGATATTGCTGGCATAAAAAACAAGTCTCAAGTTATAAAGGTCACGCACAGGAAGGTTTCTAAACTCACCGCCGAATATCATAACAACAGCGTGAGCTTAAAATGGTCTGTTGAACCTGAACTTTATATTCCTGCATGGAATATATATCGAAGCGCGGATGCAAATGGCGCTTATGTCAAGCTTGATGAACCCAAATTGAAATTTGACGATGCGACACACACTTATGGTTTTACCGAGCCATTCCCTCTTGAATACTTCTACCGCCATCCTGGTGAACACCTCTACTACTATGTGGAAGGAATGGATTCTGATGGGAAAATGCTCATTAAATCCCGCACAATTAAAATTGAAATAATACCGGATAGTTTCGCTTTGTTTCAGAACTATCCGAACCCCTACAACCCAGAGACGTGGATTCCATATCAACTTCCGGGGGATACGACAGTTACCATCAAGATCTATGATGTCACCGGGCATCTGGTAAAGGCACTCTCTTTGGGTGAAAAGATGGCGGGCATGTATATTTCTAAGGATAGAGCCGCCTATTGGAATGGTAGGAATGAAGCCGGCGAGAAGGTCAGCAGTGGGCTCTACTTCTACGCCATTGAAGCGGGGAATTTCAGAGCTATCAAGAGAATGCTTCTGGTTAAATAATGTCCGTGTATGATTAGGCGCGGTCTTTCTCCAACCAATACCTTATGAGCATTGCAATGACTTCTGGTTGCTCATCCGCCCTCTTACGAATATCTTCCACAAGCTGCTTGTGTCGCTCTTGCAAAATGAGGGGTTGCAAGCCAGACAGCGCGTTTGCTATATAACGGCGTCTGGCCATCTGGTCAGTTTTTGAAGATTGTTTAATAATAACTTTGAATTCTTCTTTCATTTTTTATAGAGTCCGTCAGGATTAATAACTATGGCAAATACTTCAATAAAACCGGCATCGCCTCCGTCGCGAACTGCTTCGTCTTGCGCGTGGCGTTTTCCAGGTCGCCGTTGACTGCGGAGGTAGAGAGCCGAATCAGTGCGGCGCTATGGGGCCGGCGCAGCACTTTGTTGATGAAGAAATCAAACTCCATCTGGAGGGGGTTAGGAGTCAGTTTCATCCCGCTTTTGTAGAGGAAGAAAACAGGCTGTTTTTGGCTACCGTCTTCAATGGTGTAGTTATTAAAGACGGCGGGTTGTTGAGGGTCGTGGCTAAAAGAGACAACTGCCGTAGCTTTCTCACAGATGCTAAAGCCCCCGCCCGGAAGGCAGATATCCGGGGCATGAACAACCCTGACATTTTCTCGTGAATACACCACAACAAGAACAACTTTATCGCCGAGGTCGTTGGTGTACTCCCTCATGATTGTATCTTTCGTCTCCAGAAGTTCGTAGGTCCTTTCATCTATCTCCATTTCCCGGCCATACCAATTGCCGATGACCAAAGGGATGTCTGCGGTATATAGCTTAGATGAATAAACGACCTTCGAAAAAGCGCCGAAGGTTACGATAGCCGTTACCATAATCAGCGCAACAGCAATTATGTATCTTTTGTGAATATTTGACATCCTAAAATCCTCCCCGCGAATATCAATCCTGCTAAAGCGATGACGAATACCGATAATCCAAAGCCCTCGTGAAGCAAGCCATCGGTCACGATGCGATTGCCATAAAAATTTGCCACGACAATTACCCCGATTACTCTGATGATGTTGGCGATGATGGCGATGGGTATTGAAGACAAAAAGAGAGCAATGCGCCTGGTGTAGGAACCTTTAGCAAGATAAGCGTATAACATCCCTAAAGCCATGAGTGAAATCAATGACCGCAATCCGCTACATGGGTCGCCTATAACAATCATATCATTAGATAAATGAACGACGCTGCCCTCTCTGACCAGGGGAATACCCAACAATTGCACCGCCATAGCCGCGACATGCGCCGCAAACAACTTCATCTGGAGCGTCGTGGCTGCGATAAACTGCATCGGCGCAGGAGCAATAAAAAAGAGAAAGACCAACGGAAAGATAACTATTCGGGTAATTTGCCAACCGAACAAATATAGAACTAACCCGATTATGACAATGGGCAGCGAAAAGCCTGATATGGACTGTATAAATATCAAGGCGCTGAGGATATGCAACAACAGCCCTGCGCTCAAGATGAAAAGCCCTTTGGATTGATGATTGTTGATGGTTGATGGTTGATTGTTCTGGATTGATGATTGATGATGGTTGATGGTTGATTTAATTTGTTTTTCAGTCGCCAATCGCCAATCGCCAATCGCCAATCCAGAGGCTTCTGCCAGTTCCCGTCTTTTAAGCCAGATTAATACTCCCGATATCAGAGGGACGAGAGGCCCGTGCGAATAGTAGGAATCCGACCAGAACCACCGGCTCCACATCCAGGCAACCGTCGGGTAGTAGATAACGGCTAACAGCAGCGCGATAAACCCAATTTTGGCTCCGATAACAATATAAGCATTGAGGTAAAGTTTTTTAATCAATTCCCTATATGACAACCTTGCTACGCCCTTCAACAAGACGCTTTCATTAGTGTTTTCTGGCATGTTATTTCCTTCGTTAAGCCTTGACCAACAAGATTGCCAGGAAGGTCTCCATCAGAAGACGAAGGTCGATAGCCAGTCCCATTTTCTGGATATATGTGACATCGTATCTCACCTTCCGATAAATATCATCAGGAGTTTTATCATACCCATTCCTCAGTTGTGCCAAACCCGTGATGCCTGGAATAACATCGTGCCGACGATTATATCCGGGCATGATTTCAGCGAACCGTTGCACAAAACATGGTCTTTCCGGACGCGGGCCAACAAGGCTCATCTCCCCCTTGATGACGTTAAACAGTTGCGGCAATTCATCAATTTTCGCTTTCCGTAGAACTCCGCCCACAACGGTTAACCGCGGGTCATCTTTCCGCGCCCAGACGGGTCCTGTCTTTCGTTCCGCGTCTTGTACCATGGTTCGGAATTTGTGTATTCGAAAGAGGCGCCCGTTCTTTCCTACCCGTTCCTGGTTGAAGAACACCGGCCCCTGAGAATCCAGCTTAATCAAGATCGCCACCACGAGGAAGAGGGGCGAAAGCAGGATTAACCCTATAATCGCGGCCAAAACATCAAGACATCTTTTGGCAACTAAGTAGGTTGGAGAAGGGTTGAACGGCGGACTGGTTCCCAACCGGCGGAGATAACTGTGGTGTCGTCGAACAACCCTTTCAAGGTCGCGATAGAACCTTTCATCGATGGAAGCATAGAAAATTGGTGAATATGCTTCTTGATACCCGTTCATCTTCTTTACGGTGTAATTATGTTTGAGAAATTTTTTAAAGAGAAAGTTTACTGCGATATCCATAGCTTGCCTCATTACAGAAATTTGCGTCGTGAAAGCACCCGCTTTTCAAGCGTGGTGATGAAACGACGCTTAATTTTTGGTGGCTCAATGCCACAAAAAATTAAAAAATATCTTGACATTTCAATAATTTTATTGTAT
>Ga0194125_10001638_pt1 | contig 37869 bp, 36 predicted proteins | sample TA2KigC250mmetaG_FD_148626 | JGI IMG/M metagenome (GOLD analysis project Ga0194125, IMG submission 148626) | Freshwater microbial communities from Lake Tanganyika, Tanzania - TA2015034 Kigoma Deep Cast 250m | ecosystem: Environmental > Aquatic > Freshwater > Lake | place: Tanzania: Lake...
GGTGTTCGGGTCGACAGCGAGCAAGGACGGATGCGTGAACGCCCACGGCCCTGGCGGGCCACTGGAGCGCTCAGCCCATGAGATTCTAGGGCAAGCCGGGGGCGCGGTCAACGAGCGAGGCGCAGCCACGGGGAGGACCGTGATGGGGGGCGCTGAGCCCCCCGAAGCCCCGGTGCCTCGGCATCCGGTGCTCGCGGCGCGCAGCCCGCCTCACGCGAAGCCGAACACGAGCGGGAACACGATCACGACGGCGAGCGCCCAGACTGCATAGACGGGAAGGTACGAGGTCTGCCACCGCTCGAGCGCGCTGAACGGCGCGCGACCCCGCAGGAAGCGGCTGTAGAGCCACGCCGACCACGCCAGATTGACGAGAAGGACCAGGTTCTCCCCCAGCGCCGCCGTGCGGTTCGGCGTGAAGCCGAAGCCAGAGATGCGGGCCGCGATGGCCGCGAGGGCAACCGCATCAACGACGAGCGCGCTCACGACCAGGGTGAGTTGAAGCCTGTCGAAGAGACCGGGTGGCGCGAGCGGGTCCCGCGCGGAGACGGCGTACAGCAGAAGCCCGAGGACGACGACGAGCAGGAGATCGAAACCGATCAGAACCTCGCGCTCGAGGACGATGCCGCGGCCCGTCCACACCATCGTAGCGAGAAACGTCACGAGGACCAACACGAAGAGCGGCGTGAAGACGCGCGTGAGCACGGGCGCCATGTTCTCGATCACGCCCGGCTTCATCTCGACGAGCCACGCACCGACGAGCACGGCCCCCACCGCTCCGCAGGGCAGGAGCCATCGCGAGATGAGCTCCTCGGCATCGAGGCCGATGGCCCGGAACATCCCCGCCGTGAGGAGCGACAGCACGGCCCCGCCGAGCGCGATCAGCACGTAGTAGATGAAGAGCTCGCCCGAGAAGCGGATGAAGTGCATCCGCTCGCTCGACTCCCGCCAGCGGAAGCCAGTGTAGGCGACGCCCACGGCCAGCCAGAGAGCGATGGGGAGGTGGATCGCCGCCAGCGGGAGCGTCTGCCCCTGGAGCTGGAACGGGTAGAGGTTCATGATGACGGCCGCCGCGGCGAAGGCGATGAGAAGGCGCGCGAGGGCCGCGGCGCCCAGGCCCCGCTTCCAGGCGAGGTAGATGGTCAGGAACGGGAGCACGAAGAGGCTCAGGTTGCGTGCGTAGAACTCCTCCGAGCCCGGTCCAAGTCCGAGGCCGAAGAGCTCCGGAAGCCTGACCGCCACGGCGGCGGCGGCGGCGAGGACCATGACGACGGCCGTTTCGGTCCGCGGCGACTTCCCGCCCGGGTCGTCGGCCCCGAGCACGAGCTGTCGCCAGAGCCGTTCGGAGTGCTCCCGCGCGAACTCGCGGGACAGCGCGTTCAAGCTGCCGATGCGCTTCACCGCGACGAGGAACGCTTCGTCGGCAGCAAGCCCCGAGGCGGTCAGCGCCCCGATCTCGTCGCGCAGATGATCTTCGAGTTCCTCGACGTCGGAACCCGCCATCCCCCTGCCGCGGACGACGTACGCGCGCCACTCCGCGATGTGTCGTTCGAGCGCTTCTGTGTTCGCGGCCATGCGGTCAGCACTCCTGAGGCAGGAGGTCGGGAGTCGCGTGCGCGGCCAGGACCGACCAGACGTTCCGCAGCGCCGCGTCGACGGTCTGCCACTGCCGGCGCTGCGCGTCGAGCTGCTCTCTCCCCCGTTGTGTGATCCGGTAGTACTTGCGCCGCCGTCCGACGTCCGACGTGGCCCACGTCCCGGAGACGTATCCCAGGCGCTCGAGCCGGTGTAGCACCGGATAGAGCATGCCGTCGCTCCACTCAAGCCGCCCGCCCGAGAGCTCGCTCACGCGTTTGAGAATGGCATAGCCGTAGCTGTCTGCCTCCGCGAGGATTGCGAGGACGAGCGGCGTGGCGGAGGCCGCGACGAGGTCCTTGTTGATGTCCATCGTGCGTGCCACAATACATAGCGCTGCTATGTATGTCAACGGGCGAGATCGAGGCGTCCCCAACGGGATTGCCTCCGGCGGGGCGCTCCGCGCCCGCGCCGTCGGCGTACCCCAAGGTGGGCGGCTTCGCCGCCGTTCTCCTATGCGCGCTGTCCAGCGCGCGGGGTACCGAACCCGACACATCGCAGTATCCACCGGGAACAAGCAGTGAGAAGCCCGGCCACACGGCCGGGCTTCTCACTGCTGGCGTCCCCAACGGGATTCGAACCCGTGTTGCCGCCTTGAAAGGGCGGGGTCCTGACCTGGCTAGACGATGGGGACGATGTGTCCTCGTGTTCGCATCCCGCCCGCCGCTTCGGGTGGGCGCTCCACGCGCGACGCGGGCGCGGTCTGTCGTCGATGGTGGGCCGTGCTGGGGTCGAACCAGCGACGTCCTGCTTAAAAGGCAGGTGCTCTGCCAGCTGAGCTAACGGCCCGTTCTGCCGTGTCCCGCGGGTGCAACCTCTGCGTGCGGCCCACGAGCCGCCGCTACCGCCCGACCAGCACGCGCTGGAGCGCCGCGAGCCCCGCGCCCGGCTCCACCTTGTGGCCGATGCGGGCCAGCGCGCGCTCGAGCCCGCCGATGACCGTCGGCAGATCGCGCTCGCGGATGCCGCCCATGTGCCCGATGCGGATGGCCTTGCCCGAAAGCTGGTCCTGCCCCCCTGCGATCCGCACGCCGAACTCGTCGTCGAGCACGCGGACGACCTGGTTGCCGTCCACTCCGGGCGGGCACAGCGCGACCGTGAGCCCGTTCACCGGCTTGGCCGGCAGCACCCTGAACCCGAGCGCCTCGACGGCCGCGCGCACCGCCGCGCCCATCCGCGCGTGCCGCGCGTAGACATTCTCCCACCCCTCGGTGTCCATCATCTCGAGCGCCACATCCAGTCCGTACACGAGCGACACGGCCGTCGTGAACGGCGTCTGTCCCTTCTTCTGCAGCCGCTTCCACGTCATCGTGAAGTCGAAGTAGTACTTCGGGAGGTCCGACGACGACACGAGCGCCCACGCCCGCCCGTTGAGCGACACGAACGAGAGCCCGGGCGGCGTCATGAGCGCCTTCTGCGTCCCGGCCACGACGACGTCAATGCCCCACTCGTCCATTCTGATCTCGTGCACGCCCACGCTCGAGGTCGCGTCCACGACGAGCACGGCGTTGTGCCCCTTGAGGAGCTTCGACATCGCCTCGATGTCGTGCAGCGCGCCCGTCGAGGTCTCGCTGTGCACGACGAACACGGCCTTCGCGTCCGGGTGCTTCGCGGCGAGATCGGCAAGCGCGGCCGGCTCGATGCTCACCCCCCAGTCCACCGCATGGTCCACGACGTCCACCCCGTACACCTTGCAGATGTCCACCCACCGCTGACCGAACTTCCCGTTGTTGAGGCAGATCGCCTTGTCCCCGCGCGAGAGCAGGTTCGCGACCGCGGCCTCCATCATGCCCGTGCCCGAACACGTGAAGATGAGCGTGTCGTTGTGGGTCTCGAGGAGCCGCCCCAGCTCGTCCTGCACGTGCCGGATCTTCTCCGAGAACTCCGGCGAGCGGTGGTGGAGGACCTGCTGCCCCACCGCGCCCAGCACCGCGCCGGGGACCTTCGTCGGGCCCGGCGTGTACAGCTTCGACTTCATGAGCGCCTCCGTTCCGCCTCCGCGGTCTTCCGGATCCACGACCAGACGGCGTCCGCTCCCTCGCCCGTGACCGCCGAGAAGAGCACCACGGGTGTCCCGGCGTCCGGCTCAAGGACGTCCGTGATCGTCCGAAGCGCCGCGGGGCGCCTGTCCCTCGAGAGCTTATCAGCCTTGGTCACCGCAAGCAACGCGGCGAGCCCGAAGTGCCGGATCCACTCGTGCATCTGCACGTCGTCCCGCGACGGCGGATGGCGCGCGTCCACGAGGTGCACGATCCCCGCGAGCTCCTTCCGCTCATGCAGGTACGACTCGATGAGCGCGTTCCACTTCGCCTTCACGCTCGTGGGCACGTTGGCGAACCCGTAGCCTGGAAGGTCCACGATCGCGAACCGTCCGTCGATCCCGTAGACGTTGATCTCGCGGGTCTTCCCCGGCGTGCGCGAGATGCGCGCGAGCCGCTTCCGGTCCGTGAGCCGGTTGAGAAGCGAGGACTTCCCCACGTTCGACCGGCCCGCGAGCGCGATCTCCGGCAGGCCCCCGCGCGGAAGCTGCCCAAGACTCACGGCGCCGACGATGAACTCCGCGCTCTTCACCCTCACACCGGACCTCCCTGCAAGAGAAAGGGCCCCGCGTCCGTCCGCGAGGCCCTCGTCCCTCCGCGCCCGTTCGGCAGTCTAGTGCGGGACCGGCGGCATGGGCGGGGCCTCGGGGAGCTGTTCGCTCACCTGTTCTTCCGGTTTCGAGGCCGTCCAGCCGTCGAACGCAAGGTCGAAGACCTGGTCGAGCCGGTCCACGAGCTTGATGCTCAGGTCCCGCTTGACCTCCTTCGGAAGCTCGGCCATGTCCTTCTCGTTCTTCGACGGGATGACGAGCGTTGTGAGACGAGCCCGGTGCGCCGCGACGGCCTTCTCGCTCAGACCACCGATCGGGAAGACCTTGCCGCCGAGCGTGATCTCGCCGGTCATCGCGACGTCGGGGCGCGTCGGGCGCTTGACGAGCGCGGAGACGAGCGCCGTCGCCATCGCCACGCCGGCCGACGGCCCGTCCTTCGGGATCGAGCCCTCCGGCACGTGCACGTGGATGTCGGTCGTCGCGAAGACCTCGTCGTCGATGCCGAGCTCGGCCGCGTGCGCCTTCGCGTACGAGAGCGCGGCCTTCGCCGACTCCTGCATGACCTCGCCGAGCTTGCCCGTGAGAATGAGCTTCCCCTCGCCCTTCATCGTGAGCGCCTCGACCGTGAGGAGCTCGCCGCCCACGCTGGTCCACGCAAGGCCGGTGGCGACGCCGACGCGCGCTTCGGTCTGAACCTCCTGCGAGAGGAACCTCGCCATGCCGAGGAACCGGCGCACGGCCTTCGGCGTGACCTGCTTCGTCGGCCGCTTCGACGCCGCGTGCTCGCGCGCGATCTTGCGGCAGATGTTCGCGATCTCGCGCTCGAGGTTCCTGACGCCCGCCTCGCGCGTGTAGTCGTCGATGATGCGGCAGAGCGCGCTGTCGGAGAACGTCACCCCGGCCTTCACGAGGCCGTTGGCCTCGAGCTGCTTCGGCACGAGGAACTTCTTCGCGATCTGGAGCTTCTCGTCGCGGAGGTACCCCGGCAGCCGGATGACTTCCATCCTGTCCTCGAGCGCCGGCGGCACCGTGTGCAGCACGTTGGCCGTCGTGATGAACATGACCTCCGAGAGGTCGAAGTCCACGTCGAGGTAGTGGTCGTTGAACGTGCAGTTTTGCTCCGGGTCGAGCACCTCGAGAAGCGCGGACGCCGGATCGCCCCGGAAGTCCGAGCTCATCTTGTCCACCTCGTCGAGCAGGAAGACCGGGTTCTTCGAGCCGGCCTTCTTGAGGCCCTGGATGATGCGCCCCGGCATCGAGCCGATGTAGGTCCTCCGGTGCCCGCGGATCTCCGCCTCGTCGCGCACGCCGCCGAGCGACACGCGCACGAACTCGCGCCCGAGCGCGCGGCCGATCGAGCGGCCGAGCGAGGTCTTCCCCACGCCGGGCGGGCCGACGAGGCACAGGATGGGGCCCTTCACCTTCTCCATGAGCTTGAGGACCGCGAGGTACTCGAGGATGCGCTCCTTCGGCTTCTTGAGCCCGTAGTGGTCGTCCTCGAGGATCTGCTCGACCTCCGCGATGTCGGCGCGGTCCTTCGTTCGCTTGTCCCACGGCATCGCCGTGAGCCACTCGATGTAGGTCCGAACGACGGTCGCCTCGGGCGACATCGGCGACATCTTCTTCAGGCGCTCGAGCTCGGCCATCGCCTTCTTCTCGGCCTCCTCGCTCATGTGCGCCTTCGCGATCGCGTCGGCGAGCTCGGCGACCTCGGGGGCGCCCTCGCCCTCCTGCCCGAGCTCCTCCTGGATCGCCTTCATCTGCTGGTGGAGGTAGAACTCCTTCTGGCTCTTCTGGAGCTGGTCGCGGACCTGGTTCTCGATCTTGCGCTCGAGGCGCAGGATCTCGAGCTCCGCCGACAGCGCGCGGGCGAGGACGCGCAGCCGCTGCGTGACGTCCTCCGCCTCGAGGACCTGCTGCTTGTCCTCGAGCCGGCCGGCGAGATGCGTGGCCACCGTGTCGGCGAAGCGCGACACGTCCTCCATGTTGACGACGGTGACCAGGATCTCCTGCGGGATCTTCCGCGAGAGCTGGACGTACTCCTCGAACTGCCCGCCGACGCTGCGGACGAGCGCCTCGGTCTCGACGGTCTTCTCGATCTTGTCCTCGAGGATCTCGACGCGCGCCGACAGGTACGCCTCGCTCTTCGTGAACCGCTTGACGATCGCCCGGGTCAGCCCCTCCACGAGGACCTTCATGGTGCCGTCGGGAAGCCGGAGGAGCTGGAGCACGCGCACGACCGTCCCGACGCGGTACAGCTCGTCGGGGTCGGGGTCCGCCGTCTCGACCTCGCGTTGCGTGACGACGAACATGATCTTGTCGGTGTGCATGACCTCTTCGAGCGCCGCCACCGACCGCTGCCGGCCGACGAGCAGCGGGATGACCATGCTCGGATAGAGCACGAGGTCTCTCAGCGGCACGATCGGGAGCTTGTCGCTGAACTCGATGATCTCATCGTCGTGCTGGATGCGAAGCATGGACGCTCCTGGGCCGAGGCCCGTGACGATCGCGCGGTGTCGCGCTGTCAAGATAACCGCCCGCGGCGCGGGCCGCAAGACCGCTACTTCTTCACGATCTCGAGCTTGCGCGTGATCACCTGGTCGATGATCCCGTACTCCTTCGCCTCCTCGGCCGACATGAAGAAGTTCCTGTCGGAGTCGCGGCGGATGCGCTCGGCGTCCTGGCCCGTGTGCGCGGCGAGGATGTCCACGAGGCGCTCGCGCATGTAGACGATCTCCTTCGCGTAGATCTCGAGGTCGGTCGCCTGCCCCTCGGTGCCGCCCGCCGGCTGGTGGATCATGACCCGCGCGTGCGGCAGCGCGGAGCGCTTGCCCTTCGTCCCCGCGGCGAGCAGCACGGCCGCCATGCTCGCGGCCTGCCCCATGCAGACCGTGTGCACGTTGGCGCGGATGTACTGCATCGTGTCGTAGATCGCGAGCCCGGACGCGACGTAGCCGCCGGGGCTGTTGATGTAGAGGTAGATGTCGCGGTCCGGGTCCTGCGCGTCGAGGAACAGGAGCTGCGCGATGACCGTGTTCGCGATGCGATCGTCGATGGGCATGCCGACGAAGACGATGTTGTCGCGGAGCAGCCGCGAGAAGATGTCGTACGAGCGCTCGCCGTACCGCGTCTGCTCGATGACGAAGGGCGTAAGTCCCATGGGGTTCCTCTCTCCGGTTGCGTCAGTCTCTCGCGTCCGGCGGCGCTGAGGCCTCGGCGGCGCCCTGCGCAGCGGCTTCCCTCAGCTTGGCAAGGTCCACGAGCTCGGTCGTGACCTTCGAGATGGCGACAATGTGATCGTGCACCTTCTCAAGCCAGAGCTCGTCCTCGATCTTCGAGAGCGCCTCGGTGTCCTTGAGGTCGCTCATGAGCTGCGCCGGATCCTTGCCCTGGCGCGCGGCGAGCGCGCCGACGCGCTTCTCGACGTCGCCCGGTTCGACCTTGATCCCGTGCTTCTCAGCGATCGTCCCGAGGAGCAGGCTCGCCTTGAGCTGGTGCTCCACGACCGGCCGGTAGGTCTGCCGGAACTCGTCCTCCTTCGGCTTCTCCTCGTCGCCCCGTCCCTCGCAGGCCCGCCGGTGCATCTCCGCCAGCCGCTCCTCCACGAGGCACTCCGGAAGCTCGAAGGGGTTCCGCGCGATGATGGCGCCGATGATCTCCTCCTCGAGCCGGCCGCGCGCGAAGGCGCGGGCCTGGGCCTCGAGGGAGTTCCGCACGCGCACCCTGAGGTCGAGCACGGTCTCGCCGCCCGCCACGGCGCGCGCGAACGCGTCGTCCACGGGAGGCAGCCGCTTCTCGCGGATCTCCTTGACCTTCACGGCGAAGGGCACGCTCTTCCCGGCCACGTCGGCGACGCGGTGATCGGCCGGGAACGTCAGCGTCACCGTCTTCTCGTCGCCCGCCGAGACGCCCGCGAGCGCCTCGTCGAGCTCGGGAGGTATGTACCCCTTGCCCACCTCGCACGGATAATCAACGGACTTCGAGTCCGGAACCGGCGTGCCGCCGTCGCCGAGGCGCTCGTAGTCGATGATGACGTAGTCGCCCGGCACGGACGGCCGCGCCACCGACGCAAGCTCCGCCTGCTGCTCCCTGAGCGACTCGATCGCCCGCTCGACGTCCACGTTCGTGACGATGGGAACGTGCTCGGTGAACTCGAGCCCCTCGTAGTCCCTAAGCTCGATCTCGGGCCGCACCTCGACCGTCGCGGTGAAGTGGTACTTCCCGTCCGTCGGGATGGCCTCGAGGTCCTGCACGGCGGGATCGCAGATGGGCCGAAGTCCCGCCTCCTTCACCGCCTCGATGTACGCTCCCGCCATGAGCGCCTCGATGGCGTCGGCGCGGAGCGCCTGACCGTAGCGCTGGACCAGGAGGTCGCGCGGCACCTTGCCCTTGCGAAACCCGGGCATCTCGACGCGCCCGGTCAGCTCCTCGAGCAGCTCCTCGAACTTCTTCTCGACGGCGGCCTCGGGGACTCCCACGCGGAGCTTCCTCTTCCAGCCGCCTGCCTCTTCCACGCGAACGAGCAAGAAGCGTCTCCTTCAGGTTTGCATGAACCATGCCCGAAAGGCGCCTGCGCACAGGGCCCCGGGCTGCCGGACCCGGCCGCGCACCGGGCTTCGGATGCCTGTCGCTGGTGCGAGAGGGGGGATTCGAACCCCCACAGGCTTTCCCTACCGGATCCTAAGTCCGGCGCGTCTACCAGGTTCCGCCACTCTCGCGGAACTCGCGATCATGCGTCGGCCGCGTGGGCGATCACGACGCCCGCGGCGATCGAGTTCCTCTTGATCTCCGCCCCGTCGGAGCGCGATGCCATCACGATGGGCACCTTCGCCCCGACCAGGACCCCCGCGTGCTCGGACCCGCCGGTCATGAAGGCGAGCGCCTTGTAGAAGACGTTCCCGACGTCGATGTCCGAGAAGATGACGAGCTCCGCCTTGCCCGCGACGGCGCCTACGACGCCCTTGCTCGCGGCCGCCTGCTCGCTGATGGCGTTGTCGAATCCGAGCGGCCCGTCCACGGTGCAGCCCGTGATCTGTCCGCGCTCGTTCATCTTGGCCAGCGCGGCAGCGTCCACCGTCGCCTGGAGCTTCGGGTTCACGAGCTCGAACGCGCACACGACGGCCACCTTCGGGCAGTCCCACCCGAGTTTGCGCATCGCGCCGACGGAGTTCTGGATGATGCCGGCCTTCTGCTCGAGCGTCGGCGCGGGCACGATGCCGCCGTCCGACATGCAGAGGATGCGGCCGAACTCCGGTGTGCTCAGCATCGCGATGTGGCTCATGAGGCTCCCGGCGCGGATGCCGGTCTCGCGGTCGAGCGCGGCCCGCATGAGGTCGGCCGTCTGGACCTTGCCCTTCATGAGCATGCTCACCTCGCCCTTCCGCGCGAGCTCGACCGCGGCCCGGCACGACGCGACGGGGTCGGCCGCCTTCACCACGCGCCACCGCGAGATGTCGACGCCCTCGCCCCTCGCCGCCCGCGCGACCGCGTCCGGGTCGCCGACGAGCACCGGCTCGACGAGCCCGAGCTTCCACGCATCGTGCGCGGCCGCAAGCGCGCACGCGTCCTCGGCGCCGGCCACGCCCATCACCGAGGGGCCCTGCTCCCTCGCGCACCTGAGCGCGCGCTCCATGAGCTCCTCGAAGCTCCTCGGCGGAACGCGCGGCGCGTCGCACGGGGGCTTCGCCTGCCCGCGCGGCTTCGCGGCCCTTCCCCGCGGCCGCCCGCCCGCTCCGCTCTTCGACCTTCCGCCGGCCCGCTTCGCCATGACCGCTCCTTTCGGGATGCGCTAACCCGCCGGGTATGTCCTCGGCCTCTCGACACCCCGCAGCACCTCGAGCGCCCCCGCCGCCAGGCTCTCGAGTTCGTTCTCGCCGGGCAGCACCATGACGCCCGCGATGAACGAGACGCGGTCCGTCACGAGTCCCACGAGAAGCGGCGAGTGCGCCATCGCGCCGGTGAGCACGATCGAATCCACCTCGCCCGACAGCGCCGCGGACATCGCGCCGATCTCCTTGGCGATCTGGTACGCCATCGCCTCGACGACCTCGCGCGCCTTCGCGTCTCCCTCGTCGATCCGGCGCGCCACGTCCTTGAAGTCGTTGGTCCCGAGATACGAGAGAAGGCCGCCCTCCCGCGTGATCACCCGCTTCATCCGCTCGAGCGACACCCCGTTCGCCGCCATGTAGTCCAGCATCTCGATGAGCGGGAGCCCTCCGGTGCGCTCGGGGGAGAACGGCCCGCCGGACGCGGCGTTGTTCACGTCCACCATCCGCCCGCGGCGGAGCGGGGTGATGGAGATGCCGCTTCCGAGGTGCGCGACGATGAGGTTGAGCGCGTCGAGCGGCCTGCCGAGCCGCCGCGCCGCCTTCTTGGCGGTCGCCTTCGTGTTGAGCGCGTGCCCGAGGCTCTTGCGCTCGATCCCGTGAAGGCCCGAGTAGCGCGCCAGCGGCTCAAACTCGTCCACGCTCACGGGGTCCACGACGAGCGCGCGGCCGCCGAGTCGCTTCGCAAGAGCGTCGGCGAGAAGCGGCCCCAGGTTCGAGGCGTGCTGTCCGGCGTAGCCCATCCGCGCGTCCTCGAGCATCGCCTCGTTCACGACGTACGTGCCGCTCGGGATGGAGCGGAGCAGCCCCCCGCGGCCGACGACGGCGTCGAAGGGCCTGCCGATCTGCCCGCGTTCGGAGAGCGCCGTCTCGACGGCCGCGCGCCGGTGGTCCAGCTGCGCGGGGATGGACTCGAAGCGCGCCAGCTCCTCGCGGGTGTGCTCGACGCTCGCGTCCAGCACGCGCTTATCGCCCTCGAAGACGGCGATCTTCGTCGTCATGCCGCCCGGGTTGATGGCGAGCACTCTCTCGCCGGCAGCCAAGCGCTTCTCCTTGGGCCTCCCGCCCCCGCGCGAGTTGGCAGATGATACCACAAACGCCCGGCCCCGGGAGAGGCGGCCGGCGCACGGACCGTCGGCGCGCCCCACCCCACACCGCGAGCGAGGCGGAGGACATCCTCCGCCTCGCCCTCTGCGCTCCGCGTGTGGCTGCGAACGAGTCGCGTCAGGGCGACGCGATCTGCTGCCGCGCCCTCGCCTTCACGCGATCGTAGCTCTCGATGACCTTGCCCAACCGCTTCACGCCCTCGACGATCTCCTCCTTCGTGGGATAGGAGAAGTTGAGGCGCATCGCGTTCCGTCCGCCGCCGTCGCTGTGGAAGGCCGAGCCAACGACGTACGCGACGTTCTGCTCGACGGCCTCGTAGAACATCTCGTCGGCGTCCATGTGGTCGGGCAGCGTGACCCAGAGGAAGAGCCCGCCGTCCGGCTTCGTCCACCGCAGGCCGGGGATGTCGGGCATGTGGTCCTCGAGGGCCTTCAGCATGATCTGCCGCTTCTCCCGGTAGATCGCCTTGACCCTCTCGATGTTCTTGTCGAGCAGCCCTCTCGCCGCGAACTCGGCGATGATGGCCTGGTTGAACGACGGAGGGCACAGGTCCGCGGCCTGCATCGCCGTGACGAGCTTCTGGATGATCGCCTCGTCCGCGATGACCCATCCGAGCCTCATGCCGGGGAAGAGGATCTTCGAGAACGTGTACAGGCCGATGACCTGCCCGTTGCCGTCGAGCTTGAAGATCGGCTTCACGGGCTCGCCTTCGTAGCGCAGCTCCCGGTACGGGCTGTCCTCGAGGATGAGGACGTCGTAGCGCTTGGCGAGGTCCAGGAGCTTGAGCCGGCGGTCCTCCGTCATCGTGATGCCGGCCGGGTTCTGGAAGTCGGGGACCTCGTAGATGAACTTCGGCTTCTTCCCCATCTTGCGGAGCTTCTCGAGCTCGCGCTCGACCAGATCCACGCGCGTGCCGTGGTCGTCAAGCGGCACGCCGACCATGCGCGCGCCGTACCCGGAGAACGCCTGAAGCCCACCGACGTACGACGGCAGCCCCACGATGACGACATCGCCGATGTCGACGAAGATCCTGGCCACGAGGTCGAGACCCTGCTGGGACCCCACCGTGATGAGCACGTTCTCCTGCTTGAGCGTGATCCTGTCCTGCTGCTCGTGGTGGGCGATGATCTGCGCCTTGAGGCGCGGGTCACCCTCGGTCGGCCCGTACTGGAGCACGCTCGCGCCATCTCGCCGGAGGACGTCCGCGGTGATGCCTGCCACCTCGTCGGTGGGGAACGCCTTCGGGTCCGGCAGACCCCCGGCGAAGGAGATGATCTCGGGCCTGAGCGTGAGCTTGAGGAGCTCCCGGATCACGGACTTCTGCATGCCCTTGGCGTTGACCGAGAAGACGTCCTGGAGATCGCTGATCACGTGTGCCTCCCTGGGAGGGAACCGCCATCGCTGCGTCAACAGGGACGCGTGCCGCCGGGGCAAAACCGGGCCGACACAGGAGGCTATCAGCGCTCTGCGTGCGGTGTCAAGGTTCGCCTGGCGGACGGGCCACGGCCACAGGCATGCCGGTGGCGTTCCGCCGGCTCCCCGATTACGGTCACACAAGCCTCTTGACCGGAATCCTGTATTGCGCTAGATTACCGGCACTGGCGCTGACAGAGAGCGCATGTCACATGAAGCGCCGTTTCGCACATGCTAGCTCGCGGCCCGGCGCCCGCAGGCATCCAGATGGCGGCGGAAGACCGGCAACGCGAAGAGGGGGCTCGGATCTCAGATGCCGACGAAAGAGGAACTGGGAAGACGGCTCAGGGTGGCCCGCTTCGAGAAGAACCTCACGCTCAAGCAGGTGGCGACCCGGTGCGGCATGTCGGCCACGCACATCTCCGAGGTCGAGAGGGGCAAGACCTCTCCCACCATCGGTGCGCTCCAGCGCATTGCCGCGGCGCTCGGCGAGAACCCGTCCCACTTCGTCCGAGAGGACATCATCGAGCCCGTGAAGTTCACTCCCGCGGCGTCCCGCTGCAGCTTCGTGACGCGCACGGTGGGCGGAGCGCCGACGCCGATCGAGTTCGTCACCGCAGGCATCCGGGGCGGATACGTTCAGGTCATGCGAAGGGTCGGTCCCCCCGGTGAGAGCGGCGACGCCGAGCCACGCATCGGGGAGATCGTGGTTCTCTGCGTCAGGGGCGCGATCAGGGTTACCGTTTGCGATCAGAGCTGGACGCTGCGGGAAGGCGACACACTGCAGACCAGGATGGACGACGGGTTTGCTGCCGAGGTCGTGGGCGACGAGGAGGCCGAGAGCCTCTGGATCATGGCAGCGCCTGTGCTCATCCCGGTCTGATGCGGCAGAGAGGACGGCGACGATGCCATCGAAGCAAGAGGTGGGGCGCAGGCTGCGACTCGCCCGCTTTCGTCACAACATGACGCTGAAGGACGTTGCCGTGAAGTCCGGCATGTCGGCGACGCACATCTCCGAGATCGAGCGCGGCAGCACGTCTCCGACCATCGGCTGCCTTCAGAAGATCGCCGCGGCCCTCGGCGAGCGGCCCGCGTACTTCGTCGAGGAGTCCGAGCCGACGCGCGTCAAGCTCACGCGGCGGGACGCGCGGCCGAAGGAGTACCGCTGCGGCACGGACGGCCACGTTGTCGTTGGGGAGACCGTGACGGGCGGCGCGCCGTGGAGCACGATGCACGTCGCCTACGGGTTCATCAACGTCGGCGAGACGATCAACCGCCCCCCCGGCATGGGAGAGGTCGTGGTCCTCTGCATGTCCGGGATGATCCGCGCCACCATCGAGGATCAGAGCGTCGTCATCCGCGAGGGCGACACGGTGCAGTTCAAGTTCGACCGCGGCTACCGCCTCGAGAACGTCGGCGACGAGCGCGCCGAGGGCATGGTCATCGCTGCCTATCCCGAGAGATCGGGCTGGTAGGCCTCGGCTTGCCCGGACAGCCTCAGGTGCGAGGGCCCGCTCCCCAGGGAGCGGGTCTTTTTCTTGACATGGCACACATCCTGCCGAGAAACATGACTGCACTCGCCTAACGTACATTCCCATAATAGATTAGCCGGTCCCCTCGAAGCCGTAACACTTGAGACGTGGCACAGTCTGTGCAGCCTGGAGAGAAAGAGCGCTCCCGAGCGTACCGCAAGGCCGGCAGGCCACATGTCGGGACGCCGCTCTGACAGCGTGCGCTCAGATACCCGGGAGGAGGCTGCCATGAGAACCACCATTCGAACCCTCATCAGGGGCGATTCGGGATCGACACTTGTGGTGGTGATGCTGCTGGCCATCATCATGCTGATCACCGTCGCCTCGGTCTTCGAGTTCGGGGCTCCGGACGCGGGGCTGGCCACGCACGCCGCCCGCCGCTCGCAGGCGCTCTACCTTGCCGAGGCGGGCCTCGCCCGGGCCTACAGCTGGCTCGAGGCTCAGCCGGACCCGCCGACGCACACCTCGGAGTTCCAGCCTCTCGGGGCGGGCCCCGACACGCTCGCGTGCGGGACGTACGCCGTATCGGTCCTCCCCGACCCCGACAACCCCGCGCGGTTGAGGAAGTACTTCACGATCCGCTCGTCGGCCAGCGCCGGCGACAAGACAAGGGTCGTCGAGTGCGACGTCATGACGCAGTCGTACGCGCAGTTCATCTACTTCACGGAGGACGAGCGCCTGCCGGGCTCGACGACGCCCGTCTGGTTCTGCTCGCACGACATGCTCAACGGCGCCCTCCACACGAACGGACGGCTGCACCTCTGGGGCAACCCGACGTTCATGGGCCGGGTCTCGAGCGCGTACGGCGGCCCGGATGACCCCGACCCCGCGCACAACCCGAGCTTCATGTTCTACAACAACGATTACTACAACCACGTGGAATCGGCGGCCGCGAGCAACCCGCCCCACGACGTTCCCGTGTTCGGCAGCGGATACGAGCTCGGCACGACCTCGATCGACCTTCCCGACTGCCTCGATGACCTCCGCACACTGGCGGCGGTCGGGGGGCTCCCGATCACCGGCAACACGGAGATCGAGCTCTCGCGGCTCAACGGCGGCTCGCGGATGTACGGGTACCTGAGCTATCGCCCGATCGGGGGCAGCACGTGGACGGACGTGCAGCTCTCCACGATCAACGGTGTCGTGTTCGTCACCGGCCAGACACGGGTGATGGGGATCCTCGACGGGAGCCTGACGATCGGGTCCTCGCTGGACATGTACATCACAGACGACGTCCGGTACCGGGACAGCAACGCCGACGGACCGCTCCCGGGGTGCGACGACCTCCTGGGTCTCATCTCCGAGAGGAACATCATCGTCGCCGACAACACCCCGAACCGGACGGACTGCACCATCCACGCCCATATGATGGCGCTCAACACGTCGTTCCAGGCGCAGAACCACAGGTCCGGGTCGCCCCGCGGCACTCTCACGGTCCACGGCGGCATCATCCAGAAGTTCCGCGGCGCGGTCGGGACGGGCACGATAAGAAACGGCCAGGTTGTCATCAGCACCGGGTACGCGAAGAACTACCGCTACGATCCCAGGTTCAACGTGATCCAGCCGCCGGGCTACTTCCTCACCGGCAAGTACTACAGGCTCGCGTGGCGGGAGGTGACCAATGCGTAGGCGACAGCCGGACCCGGCGCGCGCGCAGGCGGGCTTCAGCATCGTGGAGATGATCGCGATGATCGCCGTCACCGCCACCGTGATCGGCGCCGGCATCGCGACGTACGTGGGGACGCTGCGGTCGTGGCAGGGAACGGCCGGCCTCGCGCACATCCAGCGCGAGGCGTCGCTGGCCATGGACGTCGTCACCCGCAGCATCCGCGAGGCGTCGTCGGTCATCGTCGCCGGGGACGGCGACTCCCTCAACGTGTACTACGAGACCGCGGGCGGCGAGTCCCTCGGCGCGGTCTACTACCGGGGAGGCTGCTCGCTCCTCGACGCGAACGGGGACGTCGTCGTGCCGAACGTGTCTTCCGTCGGGTTCACGTCGGACGGGAGGACGGTCAACATCGACATCACGCTCGTGGACGACCGCGGGACCCCGGACAACACGAGCGACGACCAGATGACGCTCATGTCGTCATCGGTGTCCTGCAGGAACTGACCGCCATGCGAACGGGAGGCATCGGGATGGCAAGGGCACACACGCGGACAGGGGCGCGGGCGCGCCGCCGCGCGCTTCGCTCGGCGAGAGGCGCGACGATGGTCGAGATCCTCGTCTCGGCGTTCATCCTCGCCATGCTCGTCGTGCCGATGTTCAACACGCTCGTGTCGGGCAGGATGCTCGCGGCGCACCGGGGCGAGAAGCGCATGGCCATCGGCCTGGTCGAGCGGAAGGTGGAGCAGCTCCTGAGGGCCGGGTACGGGGCGCTCGGGAGCGACGCCGACGTCTCGAGCGTGAACCTGGGGTCCGGGACGCATCCGGCGAACCCGTCGATCGTCCTGAACACGCGCGGCGACGAGGATGCCGCCAACGACGTGCTCGGCTCCCTCACGTGGAGCGTCATCCCCGTCGCGTGGCCGAGCCCCGGGGACTCCGTGAAAGCCAAGGTCGTCGAGGTCAAGATGCGGTGGCCGCTCGCCGCCCCGCGCGACAGCATCTCCATCACGACGCTCATCGGCGCATGACGCCGGGGGGCCCGCGGGTCCATCGCTGGACCTGCGGGCCCTCACCCACCATCGGACCGGTTCACCCTCTAGCGGAAGATCGACAGGTACCACCTGAGGAGCGCGTCGCCCCAGAGCGAGGCGCTGAATGCGCCGAAGGCGATGAACGGACCGAAGGGAACGGTCCGATCCCACTGCCTTCCCCTGACCGCGATCGTCGCCACGCCCACCACGGCTCCCGCAAAGAAGGCCACGAAGAGCAGGACCAGGCACAGCTTCCAGCCGAGGAACGCCCCCAGCATGGCGGCGAGCTTGATGTCGCCGCCGCCCATGCTCTCCTTCCGGAACACGGCGTCGCCCAGGAGAGCGACGAGGAGGAGCGCCCCGCCACCCACCACCGCCCCGATGAGCGACTCGACGAAGGTCGTCATGCCGAGGAGCGGCGAGACGATGAGTCCGACGGCGATGCCGGGAAGCGTCACCCTGTCAGGCAGGATCCGGGAGTCGAGGTCGATGACGGAGAGCACGATGAGCACGTACGAGAGCGGCCACAGGATCGCCAGCTCCGCCCCCGCCCCGTAGCGTAGCCACAGAAGGAGCGGCACGGCGCCGCCCAGGAGCTCCACCACGGGGTAGCGCGGCGAGATCCGCGCCCCGCAGTCCCTGCACCGCCCGCGCAGGAGGAGGAAGCTCAGGACCGGCACGTTGTCCCAGGGACGGACGCGGGCGCCGCAGGCGGGACAGGCCGACGGTGGATGCACGATCGACCGCCCGCGCGGCGCCCGGTATGCCACGACGTTCAGGAAGCTCCCGAAGATGCAGCCGATGATGAAGAGGGCCGCCGCGACCACGGTCACTCCCCGAACCTCTCGATCATGCGCTGCTGCTGCTGCTGACTCATCCTCTGGAGCGCGTCGGCGTCGAGGATCCGCGGCGTGAGGAACACCACGACCTCGGTCCTCGTCTCAGAGTCCTCGCTCTTGCGGAAGAGGTGCCCGAGGATCGGGATGTCCCCGAGGAGCGGCACCTTGAAGTCCGTCCTCACGACGTCCTTCCTGAGAAGCCCGCCGATCACGACCGTCTGCGCGTCCTTGACCATCACGGTCGTCCTTGCCGTGCGCTGCCTCGTGTCCACGGCCTCGTTCGGGAAGAAGGACGACCGCTGCGCCGAGCTCACCGTCGGCTCGATGGTCATGGTGACGAACTGGTCGTTGTTGATGTTGGGCGTCACTTTGAGGGTCACGCCGACGTCGCCGAAGATCGGCTCGACGGTCGACTCCTGGCCGCCCTCGCGGTACGTGACCTTCTTCGCGAGCGCCATGCGCTGGGTGATTTCGATGACCGCTTCCTTGTTGTCCACCGTGAGCACGCGCGGCTCGGCGAGGACCTCGGCGAGGCCTTCCTTCTGCATGGCGGAGATGGCCGCCGACAGGTCCTGCAACTCAAGGAACGAAGCCCACTTGCCGATCGAGAGGCTCAGGATGCCCTCGTCCGCCGTGCTGTTGTTGAACGTGGTCCCGTAGGAGACCGCGCCCCCCCCGCCCCCGCTCCCGCTCTCGAAGTCGCCGTACTCCCACGAGATGCCGAGGCGCGACGAGGCGTCCTCGGAGAACTCCACGACCCTCGCCTCGATGAGGACCTGGCCCGTCGGAGCGTCGAGCTCCTTCACGAGCGACTGCAGCGTGGGCATGTTCTCGGGGATGTCGGACACGACGAGCGAGTTCGTCCGCTTGTCCACGACGATGCTGCCCGCGCTCGTCAGGATCGCCTTCACGGTCGGCTCGAGCTCGCCCGCGCTCGCGTAGTTGGCGTGGAGCACCTCGGTGACCGTCGCGACCGGCGGTCCGTCGGGCGCCTCCATGATCACGTAGATGTTCGTTCCCTTGAGGCGCGTGTACCACAGGCCGTTCGCGCGCATGATGGCCGCGAGCGCGTCCTCGACGAGGACGTCCTCGAGATAGACGTTGATGCTCCTCCCGACGAGATCGGACCCGATCAGGAAGTTGATGCCGGACTTCTGCGTCATGACCTTGAGCACGTTGCCCAGGGTCACGTCCTGGAGGTTGAGCGAGATCCTCTGACCTCGAACCCTCGACCCGTCGTCGGTCGCCCCCGTCACGGTCTCCTGGGCCTGCGCCGCTGGAGCGACGGCGAGAAGCAGAAGCGCCGTGAGGAACGCGACCGCGCCGACCTTCCAACCCATGGCGCGGTTGACAGCGAACATGATGAGCCTCCTCACTCAACGGTCAAGACGAACTGCCTCGACCTGTACGAGAGCACGACACGGTTCCTGTCGATCGACACGACCTTCGCCCCCTTCACGGTGTCGCCGACGTGCACTCCGTCGCCGTCGATGAGCGCCACGGGGGTCACGGGATCCCACACGATGCCGTACAGCGACATCGGAGGCAGCGTCACGGGCGCCGGCTCCGGCGGCCGCTCCTCGTCGCGGCTCCTCGCCGTGCGGGCGCCCGCGAGCGGGACCATCGGGTCCCTCAGGTCGTCGCCTGCGTAGGGCTCGCCGGCTCTTGCCTTGGCCACCTTGGCCACGGCCTGAAGGTGCTTCGGATCCGCGTCCAGCTCGCTGGCAGGGCGCGGTTCGAGGATGCTGGGGATGGGCGACGCCGAGGCCGTGCTGCCGGGCTTCGCGCCGCCGGGGAGCACGCGCAGCACGACGACCGCGATGAGGGCGGCGGCCAGCCCCGCGACGATGAGCAGCTTCTTCCTGTCGCCTGCCGTGTTGGTCATGCCTGCGCTCTCTCCGGCCCGGTGCCGGGCGCGCGCCGACTTCGCTAGTCCACCCACGCCGCGACGCCGATCCGCAGCCGCACGTCGCACTGCCCCGATCCGCCCTCGCGGGCCGTCACCTCGACGTCGCTCACGCTCGGGCACCGCGGCGAAGCGGCGAGCAGGCTCAGGAAGCGGCCCACGTCGTGGTATGTCCCTCGGAGGTCGATCTCCACCGGATACTCCATGATCCTCTTCGAGATCTCCCTCGGCTGCAGGAGCCCCGGTTCGCCGGTCATCCGCAGTCCCGCCTCCTGCGCGAGGTCCTCGAACTCGGCCACGACGGTCATCCGCTGGTCGCCGCGCATGAGGCCGTCCTTGAAGCGCGACACCGCCGCCGCCGACTCCCTCACGACCAGGAAGTCCTGGATGACGCCCTTCTTCTCCACGAGCGTGTTCAGGCGCGACCAGACCGGCTTGAGGACGAGGAAGTAGGAGAGGTTGATCGCGACAATGTACGTCAGGGCCGCAACGGCCACCGTCCTCCACATCGAGCGTCCCGCCCGCGAGTGAGGACGGAACGCGGCGCACAGCGTCCGCAGGACGCGGCCCTTCGGGCCGCCCGTCCCTGCGGGCGCGGCAGCGCCGGCGGTCTTCTCCCCAGGCGACGCCGTCTCGTGCGTCGCCCCCCCGACGTCGTGCGTGGCGTGCTGGAGTGCCATCCGTCCCCTGTGGACAGGTCCTTCTGTCCATCCGTCCGACCGCCCGCCGCTCCAAGCCGGCGCGCGGCGACCGAACTCCTCAACGCTTGAAGTCGCCCGTGACCTCGAAGCCCACGACGCTCGAACCGCCCGCACGCTCGATCCCCTTCTCCGCGGACTTCACGTTGGTCAGGCGGTCCTTGAACGCCGGGTCGGCCTCGAGCTGCATGGTGAACTCGCTGATCATCGTCGAACCGCGCCCCGCCTGGCTGGCCACGGCGTACCCCCTGATCACGATGCCGCCCGCCTTGGCCTCGCCCTTGCCCCGCTTCTTCGCGCCGTCTGACTGCTGCGCCGCCGTCGTGACGCGCACGCTCTCCAGCCAGACACCCTCGGGAAGACAGCGGACGATGCCCTCCCACAGCACCGACACCGCCGGGCGCTTGTCGAGCAACCCCTCGATCTCCCGAAGGTCCGGTCGGACGCGGCTCAGCATCGTCGAGAGCTCGTCGCGGGTCGGCGTGCCGGGATAGAGCGCCGCGAGGTTGTCCTGAAGTCCGTCGATCTCGCTTGCGTACACGTCGATCATCCTGAAGTTGACGAACGAGAAGCAGGCGACGCCCAGGAACGTCAGCACGTACACGAGGACGGAGAAGGAGACCACGGAGAAGATCACCTTCTTCTGCCGCTCGGGTACGATGCGCTTTCTGATCAGGTTGACGTCGTACATTCCACCGCCCCGTCAGCTCACGTCGTTCTTGGCCGCCAGCGCCGCCGCGAGCGAGGCGAACGGCGCAAGCTCGTTCACGGCCGTCCGGTCGAACCGGTGCTCGTCGATCCGGACGCGCTCGAGCGCGTTCCAGTGACGCACCGTCGTGCCGGTCTCCTCCGCGATGGCCTCGGCAAGCCCCGGAAGCTGCGAGCACCCGCCGCAGAGGAAGATCGCGTCAACCTGCGTGCCGTGGTCCCTGGTCTGGTAGTACGCGAGCGATCTCGAGATCTCGCCGGCAAGCTGCTTCGTCACGCCCTCGATGGCGTAGATGACCATGGGGTTCCTCGCGGACTCCACGACCTTCGCGCGCTCCGCCTCCGCGAACGACACGCCGAGCGCCTGCGCCACGGCCTGCGTGTACGCGTTTCCCGCGACGTCGATGTCGCGCACGACCGGCAGCGTCCCCGCCCGCGCGATCCCGATGCTCGAGGTCGTCGCGCCGACGTCGAGGACGGCGACCGTCTCCGGGACGCCGGGCTCGGAGAGCGCGGCGTCCAGAAGCGCCAGAGCGTCCACGGTGACGCGGCGCGGCTCGAGCCCGCACCCCTTGAGCAGCCTGAGCCGCTCGTCAACCTGGGCCCGCGTCGCGGCCACGAAGACCACGTCGGTCCTCCCCGCCGCCTCGGAGGCTGCCGATCGCACGATCGAGTAGTCGACGTAGGCGTCCTTGATGTCGAACGGGATGACCTGGCTTCCCTCGTACCAGACGGCGCCGTCGAGCTCGTTCGGAGCGAGCTTCGGGAACTGGAACCCGCGCACCGCCACGTGCTGACCGCTGACGGCCGTCGCGACGCGCTTGGTGGACACGCCGGCCGTCTCGAGGACGCTCTCCACGGCCTCCGCGTAGCACGGGCCCGCTCCGCGGTCCTCGACGACGGCCATCGCGATGCTCCGGAGCTCAAGCCCTCCGGACGCGTGACCCAGCTCGATCAGCTTGACCGACCTCGAGCCCACGTCGAGGCCGAGGATGTTCCTGAATTCACAGTTGCGCAAACGAACCGCTCCCCCTGCCCCGCCGGAGGACGGGCGAACCGGTGCGCCGCTCGCGGGTCGTTACTCCGCGAGCAGGTCGCCGTCCTGGTTGATCGTCCTCACGATGCGGGCGGCCTCGGCCGCGTACGGCGCAACGCTGTGGTCGCCGTCGCACTTGATCGTGTACGTGTTCGCCCCCGGCGCCCCGTCGAAGGTGTAGCACTCGGCGCTGAACCACCTTCCAAGAAGATCGCTGTCGGTGACCCCGAGAACCCCGCCCACGGTCACGAGCGCTCCGTCCGTGAAGGACGCGTGCTCGTAGGTTCCGTGCTCGGCGTAGTGCGCCCGCATCGCCTTCCTCGCGAGGCCGAGCCCCGACATGGCCTCCGTGGCGCGCGACCGCTCCGGCACGATCTGATACATGGGGATGGCCACCGCCGCCAGGATGCCGACGACCATCACGACGATCAGGAGCTCGACGAGCGTGAAGCCTCTGTTGCTGCGTCTGTGCATGTCCGTCACCTCGCCCTACCCCACCAATGCCGCGCGCCTTCTCGCGAAGGCGCCCCTCGGAAGCGACAGCGGTGCTGGCCTCGGCACTCCTCCTCCCGCCGTACGGCGGGGGTGACGCTCATGCGCCACCCCCGCGCGCATGGCCGGCTAGCCATTCGTGATGTCGCCGTCTTCGTTGATCGTACGAACGATGTCCGCGACCTCAGCAGCGTTCGTCGCCGTGCTGTTGGCGCCGTCGCACTCGATCGTGAACGCGTTGGCAGTCGCGTCGCCATCGAACGTGTAGCACTCGGTGCTGAAATAGCGGCCCAACAGGTCGTTGTCACTGACGTCCAGGACACCGCCGTTGGTCACCTGATCGCCGTCCGTGAAGTTCGCGTTCACGTACGTGCCGTGCTCCGCGAAGTAGACGCGCATGGCGCCCCGGATCGTGCCGAGGGCGGCCACCGCCTCCGACGCCTTGGCGCGCTCGGTGGCACCCTGATACATCGGGATAGCCACGGCGGCCAGGATACCCACGATGATGACGACGATCATGAGCTCGACGAGGGTGAAGCCCCTCTGATTCCTGCGCAGCATTGTTCTCACCTCCTTCCCTGCTCTCGTTGAAGGCCCTGTCTTGACCCCTTACTGAATCCCTGTTGCCATCTGGAAGATGGGCAGGTAGATAGCCAGGACGACCACGGTCACGATCCCGCCCAGGCCCACGATCAGCGCGGGCTCGATCATCGAGGTGAGTCCGGCTATCGCAGCATCGACCTCCCTCGTGTAGAAGTCCGAGATCTTGTCCAACATCTGCGGGAGACTCCCGGACCCTTCTCCCGCGGCCACCATGCTCACGACCATCTTCGGGAAGACCGGCGATTCGGCGAGCTTCTCGGAGATGGTCGCGCCGTTGATCACGCCGACCATGACGTTGTCGATGGCCTCCTTGACGACCAGGTTGCCCGAGGTCTGCCCGACGATCTCGAGCGCGGAGACGACGGGGACGCCGTTCTGCATGAGCGTCCCGAGCGTGCGGCTGAACCGCGCGACCGACGCCTTGAGGACGAGCTTGCCCATGACCGGGGCCCTGATCATGAGCTCGTCGATCTTGTGTCTCCCAGCGGGCGTGCCCTTCCAGCGCCAGAACAGGTAGGCGCCGATCGCCAGGAGGAGGAACTCCCACAGCAGGTTGTTGCCGATGAACCTCGACGTCCCGATGAGGAACTTGGTGATCGGCGGCAGGTCCAGCGCGAAGTCCGAGAAGATCTTCTCGAACTGCGGGATGAGGAACAGCATGATGCCCGCCACCGCGATGACGAAGAAGCCCGCGATGAACGCCGGGTACGCCGACGCCGCCTTGATCTTGTTGGCCAGAGCGTCCCGCGCCTCGAGGTAGTCGCCGAGCCGCGCGAGCACGCTCGGAAGCGCGCCCGACTCCTCGCCGGCCTTGACCATCGCCGTGAAGAGGACCGAGAACACCCTCGGGTGCTTGGCGAGCGCCTGGGAGAGCGTCGAGCCCGCCTCGATGTCGGTGCCGACCTCCTTGAGGACCGCCGCGAGCGTGACGCTGTCGATCTGCTCGCGGATGTTGTCGATCGACGTGAGCACGGGGAGACCGGCCTCGAGCATGGCCGAGAGCTGCCGGCAGAGGATGGCCAGGTGCTTGATCTTGACCGAGCCGCCCCGACGGGTCTTGGCCTTGGCGGTCGACACCGCGGGCGCCACGGAGATGACGACGAGGCCCTCCTTGCGGAGCACCGAGACGAGGCTCATCTCGGAGTCGGCCGGACGGACGCCGCTTACGGTCCGCCCGTTCAGCGACTTGGCCGTGTACGCAAACTCAGGCATCGCGCTCCTCTTCAGTCGAAGACGCTACATGGCCCGCCGCGCGGAGTGCGCGGCCGGATGAGGCGTCAGGTCGAGCCTTCCGAGGTCTCTGAGGATCCCCTTCACGTCGTTCGAGGAGCCTACCGCCACCTCGGGGGTGATCCTCTTCTTCCTCACCAGTCGCACGAGCGTCGAGTTCAGGCTATGCATGCCTTCCTTCGAACCCGTCTCGATCGCCGAACGGAGCTGCTGGAGGTTGTTCTCCCGGATGAGGTTCCGGACGGCCGGCGTCGCCACCATGAGCTCCGTGGCCAGAACGCGGCCCGTGCCGCACGCATCGGGCAGCAGCTGCTGCACCAGGACGCCCTCGAGGCAGAGCGAGATCTGCGTCCGCACGCCCTGCTGCTCGTGCGGCGGGAAGATGTCGAGGATGCGGCTGATGGCCTGCGGCGCTTCGCTCGTGTGGACCGTCGTGAGAACCAGATGGCCCGTCTCCGCGAGCGTGAGCGCGGTCCGGACGGTCTCGAGGTCGCGGATCTCGCCGATGCAGATCACGTCGGGGTCCTGCCGGAGAACCTGCCGCACCGCGTCCGCGAACGAGACGGTGTCACGCCCGATCTCGCGCTGGTTGATGATGGAGCACTTGTGGCGGTGCAGGTACTCGATCGGGTCCTCCACCGAGACGATGTGCACGCATTGCATGGCGTTGATGTGGCTGATCATGGACGCGAGCGTCGTCGACTTGCCCGAGCCCGTCGGGCCGCTCACGAGGACCAGGCCGGAAAGCCGCTCGCAGAACTCCTTCATGATCGGCGGCACGCCCAGCTCCTCCATCGTGGGGATCTCCCACGGGAGATGCCGGACCGCCGAAGCCACCGTGCCTCTCTGGTAGAACACGTTGAGCCTGAAGCGCCCCAGGCCCTCGACGCTGAACGACGTGTCGAGCCCTCGCTCCGCCTCCAGCCGCGCGATGCGCTTCTCGTCGAGCATCGCGAACGAGAGCTCGCGGCTCTTCTCGGGGCTCAGGACGGGCCTGTCGGTCGCCAGCAGCGTGCCGTCGATCCTGACCTGGGGCGGCACGCCCGGCGTGAGGTGCAGGTCCGACGCCCTGCGCTCCACCGTCTCCTTGAGCAGTTCCAGTATCTCCGGCGACATACCCGTTCCCCCACTCGTCCGATCAGGACTGCTTAGGACGCGTCCATGGCCACGGCCAGGACCTCATCGATCGTGGTGAGGCCCTCCCGCACCTTCTCCATGCCGTTCGCGATGAGCGACTTCATGCCGTCGGCGATCGCCCGATCGCGTATCGCCGATCCAACGACTCCCGTGAGGATGAGGTCCTTGATCGTCCGGGTCATGGGGAAGAGCTCGTAGACCGCCATCCGCCCCTTGTACCCCGTGTGCGAGCACTCGCGGCATCCCTCACCCTCGTAGAACGTCGCGTCTCCCGCGTCAGGCAGGAACTGGCGGAACCTCGCGACCGCCGCGTCGTCGAGCTCGACGGGCCGCTTGCAGTTGCCGCAGATCCTCCGCACGAGACGCTGCGCGATGACCAGATTGAGCGACGAGCAGATGAGATAGGGCTCGATGCCCATGTTCAGGAGCCGGTCCACCGTCGACGTGGCGTCGTTGGTGTGCAGCGTGCTGAAGACCAGGTGGCCGGTCTGCGCGGCCTTGATGGCGATAGACGCCGTCTCGAAGTCGCGGACCTCGCCCACCAGGATCACGTCGGGGTCCTGACGCAGGAACGACCGCAGCGCCGCCGCGAAGTCGAGGCCGATCTCCGGTCTCGCCCTCACCTGGTTCACGCCGGCGAGCTCGTACTCGACCGGGTCCTCCACCGTCATGATGTTCTTGCCGGGCGAGTTAATCTGGGACAGCGCCGAGTACAGGGTGGTCGTCTTGCCGCTTCCGGTCGGGCCCGTGAGCAGCACCATGCCGTGCGGGCGGTGGATGCACTCCTGGATCAGCGCGAGCGACGCGTCGTCGAACCCGAGGTCCTCGAGGTTCGTCTTGAGGTTGCACTTGTCCAGGAGCCTCATGACGACCTTCTCGCCGTAGATCGTCGGGATGATCGACACGCGGATGTCCACGACGCGGTGCATCACCTTGACGCGGCAGCTCCCGTCCTGCGGGAGCCTGCGCTCGGCGATGTTCAGGCCCGAGAGGATCTTGATCCTCGAGGTGATCGCCCACTGCATCCGCTTCGGCGGCGGGAGGATCTCGCGCAGCACGCCGTCCACGCGGAGCCGCACCGCGATGTCCTTCTCCCGCGGCTCGATGTGGATGTCGCTCGCCCCCTCCTCGATCGCCTGGAGCAGGATCAGGTTCACGAGCCTGATGACGGGGGCGTCGTTCGGCTCGATCGAGAGCTGCTCCGTGTCCCCGTCGGTCTGCGTAGAGGCCTGGACCTCAACGTCGACGATGTTCTGGATGCTCTTCTCGATGTCGAGGACCTCGCCGTAGTACTTCTCGATCGCGGCGAGGATCTGCTCGGGATCGGCGGCCGCCGGGCGGATTTCGTAGCCGGTGTTGGCGGCGACGGTGTCCGTCGCGATGACGTCGAGCGGGTCCTCCATCGCCACGAGCAGCGCGTCGTTCTCCTGCGCCACCGCGACCAGGTGGAACCGCCGCGCCATCTCGCGCGGGATCAGTCGGACGATGTGAGGGTCGATCTCGAGCCTGGCGATCTCAAGCCGGGCCCCGGGATCGGTCACGATGCCACCCACGGTCTCCGCCCTTTGCCTTTCACCCGCTCCGGGCCATGTCCCCCTGCGGGTCAGTGCCGTGACTACTGCAAGGCTCATGCCAGCGGGCGGGTGATGCGAAGAGGGGTCTAACGCTTTGTACGGTAATAAGTTGTGTCAATCGGACGATCTGGCAGGAACCGGCCGTGCGGCCATCGAAACGGAAGGCTTCGCATCCTGCAAGAAAAGCGTAGAGACCCCGCCCTCGGCCCCGCGTGCCGCGCTCCGGGCGCACCCGTGGGAGCTGCAGAAGGCGCGGACGATCACCGGGTCGAACTGCGTGCCGGCCCCCGCCTCGACGATGTCCAGGGTCTCCACGTCGGAGAGCGCCTCGCGGTATGGCCGCCGCGACGTCAGCGCGTCGTACGTGTCGGCCACGGCGAGGATGCGCGCCCCGAGCGGGATCGCGGCCCCGCGGAGACCGTCCGGGTAGCCCGTGCCGTCGAACCGCTCGTGGTGGTGGCGCACGACCTGGATCACGTCGCGAAGCTCGTCGATCGGACCGAGGATCCGCTCGGCCAGGACGGGATGCTGCTGCACGATCTCCCACTCCCCGGCGTCGAGCTTGCCCTGCTTGTTGAGCACGCTCTCCTTGATCCCGATCTTGCCGATGTCGTGAAGGAACCCCGCGATCCAGATGTTCTCGACGTCCGTCTGCGGGAGCTTGAGGTACTGCGCGATGCTCACCGCTTCCTCCGCGACGCGCTCCGAGTGGCCCTGCGTGTACTCGTCCTTCGCCTCCAGCGCGTGCGCCAGCGCCTTGATGCTGCTGATGAAGAGGCGTCTGAGGCCATCGTTCGCTTCGTTCAGCTGGCTCGTGCGGTCCTCGACCATCGACTCCAAATTCAGCTGGTACTCCCGGTTCTCGCGGACGAGCCGGCGCTTCTCAACAGCGCGGTCCACCGTGAGCGAGAGCTTCGCGAGATTGAGGGGCTTGGCGAGATGGTCGTAGGCCCCGAGGCGCATCGCCTCCACGGCGCAGTCCACGTCGGGAGATCCCGTGATCATGATCACGGCGACCTCCTGGTCCGTGAGCCGCACGCGGCGAAGGAGCTCAACGCCGTTCATCCCGGGGAGGTTGACGTCGGAGAGCAGGCAGTCGTAGCTCACCTGCGTGATGCGGGCCAGCGCCGTCTCCGCGTCGGACGCGAGGTCGCATGCGTAGCCGTCGGCCGAGAGCTTCCGGGACACGACGTCCCGGATGCACTGCTCGTCATCGATGATGAGAACACGCCCCTTCGGCTCCAACGCGGTCCTCCCCACTGGGCGCCGTGCGCGCGAAGAGCCGCGAGCCCGGTTCACCCACTCCGTGGGCGACCAAGCAAGTTCCGTTCCAGTGAGTGAAGATAGAAGCGATGAGGGGTCAGCGCCGGACGGCTATGAGGTTTGCAAAGGGACCTGCGGGTTTACTGCACAGTCGTTCTCGGAGGCGCATCTGCGCCGGCCGCGAGGCGACCGCGCACGGCAACGGCCGCCGCCGCTACCCGGCCAGCTCGGAGAGCTCGATCTCGCGCCAGTCGCCTGCGGCCCGGTCCCAGACGGACAACGTCACGGTGTCGGAGGTCTCGGTGTCGGAGTAGACGTATTCGACCGATGCCGCGCTCCCGACGCGCTTCGTGTAGTGCGCTCTCCTGTCGAGGACGACCGGCCGCACCGCCCGCTCGAGCTTCATCCGCCCGCCGGCCCCGTCGAACACGACCGTCTCCACCGTCAGCCGGCGGTCGTCGAACCGGTCGACCCGATGCTCGACGAACCCGAACTGCGACTCGATCTTGTCCAGCAGGCTCTCCCACTTGTTCTGGTGCATGGCGCCCTCCTGGGCACTCGGCCGCGCCGGGGATTCTACCACACGAGTGCGCGTGGCCGCCCGGGCGCAAATCTGATATCGTCGACCGCCGGGTTGTGAACCCATACCGACGAGCCCGCGACGGGGCAGGGGGAAAGTGTGACCGCGAAGCCCATCAGACGCATTCTCGTGACCGGCTCGGAGGGCCAGATCGGCACCGAGCTCACGACCGCGCTCAGGAAGCGCTACGGCGCGCCGAACGTCGTCGCGAGCGACGTCAAGACGGACGCGGCGAGGCTGGCGACGCACGACGGTCCCTTCGAGACATGCGACGTCACCGACGCTGCGGCCCTCCGCGCGGTCTGCGTGAAGCACCGCGTGGACGCGATCGTGCACATGGCGGCCGTCCTCTCGGCGACGGGCGAGAAGGACCCGCTCCGGGCGTGGCGCGTGAACATGACCGGGCTCTTCAACGCGCTCGAGCTCGCGCGCGAGCTGAAGTTGAGCCAGGTCCTCTGCCCGAGCTCGATCGCCGTGTTCGGCGACGGGTGCCCGAGAGTGAACACGCCGCAGGAGACGGTCCTTCGGCCGGCGACGATGTACGGTGTGACGAAGGTGGCGGGTGAGCTTCTCTGCAACTACTACGTCAAGCGGTACGGCGTGGACGCGCGCGGCCTCCGGTACCCCGGCATCATCTCGTCCGAGGCGCTCCCGGGCGGGGGCACGACGGACTACGCGGTCGAGATCTTCTACAAGGCCGTCGAGGGCGAGCCCTACACGTGCTTCCTCAAGGAGAGCACGCGCCTCCCGATGATGTACATGCCCGACTGCCTCAAGGCGACGATGGACCTCATGGAGGCCGACTTCGGAAGGCTCCGGCACCACGGGGACTTCAACGTGGGCTCGATGAGCTTCTCCGCGGGCGAGCTGGCCGCCGAGATCGCAAGGCGCGTTCCCGGCTTCCGGGTCGAGTATCGGCCCGACGAGCGCCAGGCCATCGCCGACTCGTGGCCCGAGTCCGTCGACGACTCCGCCGCGCGCGCCGAGTGGGGCTGGGAACCGTCCTTCGACCTCCCGTCCATGACGAAGGACATGCTCGAGAGGCTCTCGGTCCGGCACACGGCGGGGAGGCTGTACGGGTAGCCCTACATCCCGTACTGCGCGATGATGCCGTCCTTGTCGAGCCCGATGATCCCGTACTTCTCCCCCACCTTCCGGAACGCCGCGACGCACCGGTCGATCTGGTCGTCCGTGTGCGCGGCGGAGAGCTGCACGCGGATCCTCGCCGCGCCGGCCGGCACGACCGGGAAGAAGAACCCGACCACGTAGATGCCCTCGGCGTACATGTCGCGCGCCATGTCGTTCGCGAGCTTCGCGTTGTAGAGCATCACGGGGACGATGGGCGTCTCGCCCGGCCGGACGAAGAGCCCGGCCGCGGTGATTTTCTCGCGGAACCGCTTCGTGTTCGCCTCGAGGCGGTCGCGCCGCTCGGTGGACTTCGAGATGAGGTCGATGACCTTGATCGAGGCCTTCACGATGGACGGCGCGAGCGCGTTCGAGAACAGGAACGGCCGCGCCTTCTGGTGGCACAGCTCGACGATCTCCCGCTTGCCCGACACGCAGCCGCCGGACGCCCCGCCGAGCGCCTTGCCGAACGTGGTCGTGATGATGTCCACCCTGTCCATCACGCCGAAGTGCTCGTGCACGCCGCGCCCGGTCTTCCCGATGAACCCCGAGGCGTGCGAGTCGTCCACGAGGACCATCGCGTCGTGCTGCTCCGCGAGCGCGCAGATCTCGTCCATCGGTGCGAGGTCGCCGTCCATCGAGAACACGCCGTCCGTGACGATCATCCTCGTGCGCTTGTCCCTGTGGAGCTCGAGCTTCTCCTTGAGGTGCTTCATGTTCATGTGCTTGTACGTGTCGTACTCGGCCGAGCACAGGCGGATGCCGTCCACGAGCGACGCGTGAATGAGGCGGTCGGCGATGATGACGTCCTCCTGCCCGAGAACCGCCTCGAACACCCCTGCGTTGGCGTCCATGCACGACGGGAAGAGGATCGTGTCCTCCATGCCGAGGAACGTCGACATCCTGTCCTGCAGCTCGCGGTGGATGTCCTGCGTGCCGCAGATGAACCGCACGGAGCTCATCCCGTAGCCGCGCGCGTCGAGCCCCTCGTGGGCGGCCTTCACGACCTCCGGGTGGCTCGAGAGCCCGAGGTAGTTGTTGGAGCAGAAGTTCAGCACGTGCTTCCGCGGAGCGCCCTCGGGATACTCCACGTCGATCTCTGCGTCCTGGGGCGAGCAGATGTACCGCTTCTCCTTGAAGAGCCCCTTCTCCTTGATCGAGGTGATCTCGCCGGCGAAGAGCGACCGGGTCCTCTCCGAATACGCCATGTCCGCCCCCCTACTTCGCGAGGTGCTTCTCGACCAGCGCGACGATCGAGTTCACGGTGTCGAACGCCTCGGGCGAGGCCTCCTCGTCCGGGAGCCGGATGCCGTACTTCTTCTCGAGGAAGACCTTGAGCGACACCATCGAGAAGCTGTCCACGATGCCCGACGAGATGAGCGGCGTGTCGTAGGTCACCGACCCACCGTCGTCATCGTCCACGTACTCGTTGATCACGTACTCGAGGACCGTGTCCCTCATGTCCGCCATGTCCAGCTCCTTCCTCGGTCCGCGCGGCGCGCGTCAGTCGTTCTCCAGCGTCGAAAGGTCACCCGGGTCCTCGCCCCACTCGAGCGCCCTGAGGTAGCGCCTGAGGATCTTCCCCGAGCGCGTCTTCGGCAGCTTCTGGACGTAGGCGATCTCCTGGGGCATCGCGAGCGGCGAGAGCCGCTTCCTGATGAAGTTCATGATGTCCAGCGTGAGGTCGTCGGACGCCGCGACGCCGGGGTTCAGCGTCACGAACGCCTTGACGACCTCCATGTTCACCGGGTCGGGCTTGCCGACTGCGGCCGCCTCCGCGACGGCGTCGTGCTCGATGAGGGCGGATTCGACCTCGAACGGGCCCACGAGGTGGCCGCCGGTGTTGATGACGTCGTCGTCGCGGCCCACGAACCAGTAGTACCCCTCGGCGTCCACGCTCGAGCGGTCGCCGGAGACGTACCACAGGCCCGTGTCGGTCCGGAGCGCGTCCGGCTCCGCGTCCCCGGCCGCGCCCGCGAACTTGCTGCGATAGAGGTCGGGGCGCCCGCGGTAGGCGCGGAACATCGAGGGCCACCCGGGCCGGAACGCGATGAGGCCGACGCGCCCCGGCTCCGCGATGGGCTCGTGCGTCTTGAGGTCGAGCACGGCCGCGGTGATGCCTGGGAAGGGCTTCCCCATCGAGCCCGGCTTGATCTTCATGCCCGGGTAGTTCGAGATCATGATGGAGCCGGTCTCGGTCTGCCAGAAGGTGTCGTGGAACGGAAGGCCGTAGGCCTGCTCGCTCCACACCACCGCCTCGGCGTTGAGGGGCTCGCCGACCGACGCGAGATGGCGCAGCGATGAGAGGTCGTGCCGCTTCACGATGTCCGTGCCCTCGCGCATGAGCGAGCGGATGGCGGTCGGCGCCGAGTACCAGACCGTGACGCGGTTGTTCTGGATGAACTGGTACCACCGCGCCGCCGTGAACCCCGAGTCGAGCACGCACTGCGTGACGCCGAGCGCCCACGGGCCGATGATGCCGTAGCTCGTGCCGGTGACCCAGCCCGGGTCCGCCGTGCACCAGTAGACGTCGTCCTCGCGGAGGTCGAGCACCCAGTGCGTCGTGATCGCCTGACCCCAGATCGAGCCGTGCACGTGCTGCGCGCCCTTGGGCTGGCCCGTCGTGCCGGAGGTGTAGTGCAGCACCGACGGGGTCTCCGACTCCGAGCGGAAGGCCTCGAACCGCTCGACGCGAGGGGCGGCCTCGACGTCGAAGAAGACCTCGCCATCCCTGAGCTTCGACGGGTCGCCCTCCACGACGATGACCTGCTCGAGGTCCGGCAGCCGCTCCCGGATGGCGCGGACCTTCTTGACGTGCTTCTGCGTGGTCAGGATCACTCGCGTGCCCGCGCTCGCGAGACGGACCTCGAGGGACTCGTCGCCGAACGCGGAGAAGAGCGGCTGCGCGACGCCGCCCATCTTGAGGACGCCGAGGAACGAGAAGTAGAGGCTCGGGATGCGGTCCATGAAGATGCAGACGCGGTCGCCCGGCGCGACGCCGCGGTCCACGAGGAACTTCGCGAAGCCGTTCGAGTGCGCGCGAAGGTCGTTGAACGTGTAGGTGCGCCGCTTGCCCCCGAAGCCCTCCCAGATGAGCGCGAGCCTCTCGCCTCGGCCCCGCTCGCAGACGCGGTCGGAGCAGATGGCGCCGATGTTGAGGAGCTCGCCGTCGCGCCAGCCGAGGACCTCTCTCGCGATGCTCCAGTCGAAGCCCTTCAGGCGCTCCTCGTAGGACCCGATGTTGCTCAAGGGAACTCCCTTCGTGATGCCCGCTGCCGATGTCGCGGCGGCCCCGGCGGCACCTCCGCGTCCCGGCGGCCCGCGCTCGGCCCCGCCGCCGCGCTACGCCTCGAGCACGACGACCGCGGTCGCCGTCGCGGCCGAGTGCGCGACCGACACCCAGCTTCGCGTGACGCCCTTCGCACGCGCGACGTCGAGCGCTCGGCCCGCGAGCCGCAGGCCGAGCTCGCCCGTCGCCTCCCTCACGACCTCGATGTCGGTCCACGCGACGCCCTGCGAGAGCCCCGCGCCGAGCGCCTTCATGGCCGCTTCCTTCGCCGCGAATCGCGCCGCGTAGCTCTCCCACGGCCGGGCGCGCGACGAGGCGTAGGCCGCCTCGTCAGGCAGGAAGAGCCCCCGGACGAGGGCCTCCGACAGCCGTGTCCGGAACTCGCCGAGGTCCACGATGTCAATGCCGACGCCGACGATCACGGTGCGGCTCCGGGAGTCGCTTCATGACTGATGGGGCTTGGGGATTCTATCCGCTCCTGAACGGTGGGTCAAGCGGGGGCCGGCGGCCGCGCGGTGCGCGAGGCCGGAACCGTGAGCTTGAAGGAGTCGCAGTCGGTGGAGCCCCGGAAGCGGATGTGAGGCGGGGCCGCCCGCGTCAGCGATACAGAGCCTTGATGGTCCCCCATGTCCCGCTGCCGACGGGCGTGATCTGCTCGTTGAGATACAGGTGGACGCCATCCGTCCGTGTGACAATCACGAGATCGGGGTCCCCATCGCAGTCAACGTCGGGGAAGGCAACTCCGTACACGCCGACCGTCGCGGTCGTCACCCCCGTCAGCATCGCGTCATTGCGCACGTAGTTCCACACCTGGGGCGTCCCAACGTTCTCCCAGCACTTCACGCGACTGAAGGGCGACCCCCCTACGATGTCCAGGTCACCGTCCCCGTCGAGGTCCGCGAGCGAGAACGCACCGTTGCCGAACCCGCCTACACCGGGGATCATCACAACCGGCAGCCAGTAGGGAGCCGCCGGCGTTCCGTCGTTCTCGCAGACGCCGACCGCTCCGCATGAGGCCATCACCAGAATGTCAAGGTCACCGTCCCCGTCAATGTCCGCGAGCTGGGCATACGAATAGTGTCCGGCGTATGGGTTCCCAGGAACCGCGCCCCCGTATTGCCACGCCGGCACCTGTGGGGTACCCACGTTCCAGAACACCCGCAGACTGCAGCACTCGTAGCAGCCGTAGATGAGATCGAGATCCCCATCGCCATCAATGTCGCCCAGAGTGCCCGCGCCTCCGTGGCAGCCGAACGGGCGCGCGTCGGGGAACACGTTCGTCTGCAGCTGCCATGCAGGCGGACCGGGACATCCCATGTTCCAGTACAGCCCGCACCATTCGAAGGAGGCAAGGTCATCATCCCCGTCACCATCAAGGTCCCCGGCTGCGATGCACCCCAAGAGCCCCGTAGGCGCCCACTCATGCGCGGGCGTCCAGTACACCACGGACTGCCCCGCCGCCGTCGCCGACCACAGCAGCGACATCGCCGCCATCACGACACCGATCGCAGTTCGTGCCATCGGGATCACCTCCTGTCCTCGTCGCGGTCCCGCAGTGCATCCTCGGTGCGGCGAACCTGCATCACGACGCTGCATCAGGAGCGGCGCCACAGCGCACCCACACCCGGAGCCATGGCCGAAGGGCAGGATGCACAACTACATTGTCCCCCAGACCAGGCCTTGGGCGGCCGGGCGGGCTTCACGGGACCGGAGCCGAGTCCCCCCCTCACCTGAACATCGCTTTGATCACCCCCCAGCCCGCGGACCCGCAGGGCACGGCGCCGCAGACGACCGGGACTGGACGATGTTCTCCTCGTCCGGCGTCGGGATGCCGCGGAACCAGTCCGCGGCGCTCGACACGTTGCTGTCGAGGCCGCCGGGGCAGCGGCAGATGCAGTTGCCCTGCGGGCATCCCGGCGCGAACGCGGGATCGTTGCAGACGGTCGCGGAGATGGGCACGGGGTCGGGCACGGAGCCCCAGTTCACGCCGTCAACGACGGTCCAGCAGTCGATGGCCGCCGTCGTGTCCTGCCCCGTCGCGATGAGGATCCCATCACCCGCGTTGGCGAGCGCCATGTCCGCGTTCGCGCCCGAGCAGAGCACGATGTTCGGGACGTCCGGGTTGTCGTTGCCGTCGCCCGGATGCCAGAACTCCCAGTCGGCGTTCGAGAGGTCGGGCTCGATGCCGCCCCACACGGCATCCACCGCGATGAGCACGTACTCCCCGGGCGCGATGGGCAGGTTGGTCTCACCGCGCGAGCCCGGGAACCTGAAGACCCCCTCCGGCATCCCGTCCGTCCCCTCGTCGGTGATCACCGCCCCGTCGAGGTACGCCACCCACGACCCCGCGTTGTAGAGCTCGATGTACTCGTTCAACGCGTCCGGACCCATCGGGTAGTAGAAGACCTCGTTGATCACCACGCGGTCCCACACCTCGAGGCATGGGGCCACGACCGGCGTGACCGCCAGCCACGCCGCGCACACCAGCGCTCTCATCGCCGCCTCCTCCGTGGTTGCGTGTCAGGGGATGGGGCGGCGCTGCACTGCACGATCCGGTCCCGAAGCGGCGGCGATGCCGGCGCCGGCGGGAATGCCTACGCTCCGGGCGCTTTCGCCGCGGGCGCCGTGAGAGCCTTGCGAACGGTGTGAACGGAGTGGACGGCCTTCCGGGCGGGGCAACCGCGCGATCGTCTCCACTCAGGCGGGCGGCTCAAGCGGCCACGGCGTCTCGACGCCGGCCGCTCTGAGCATCGCGAGCGAGACGGCGTTCGCCTCGCGCGCGATCTCCCGCTCGTCGCCGAGGACGAGCCTCCCGCGGTCGACCGCGACGACGCCGTTGACCACGGTGTAGTCCACGCGATGGTCGAACCCGGCGTAGACGACGGCGGCGAGCGGATCGGAGAACGCCCCGGCGTACCCGAGGCGCGAGAGGTCAACGAGCACGAGGTCGGCGGCCTTCCCCACCTCGATGGAGCCGATCTCGTCGCGGCCGAGCACGTCCGCCCCACCGCGCGTCGCGAGCCGCAGGGCGTCCTCGGCGGTGAGCGCATCCGGGCCCCAGCGCAGGAGGTGCACCAGGAGGCAGTTCCGCACCTCGCCGAGCATGTCCGACGTGTCGTTGCTCGCGCTTCCGTCCACCGCGAGGCCCACGCGCACGCCCCGCGCGAGCATCTCGGGCACGCGGGCCACGCCCGAAGAGAGCCGCATGTTCGACGTCGCGCAGTGCGCGATGCCGGTTCCCGTCGTGGCAAGCCGATCGAGTTCGGCGTCCTCGAAGTGCACACCGTGCGCGAACCACACGTCGCGCCCGACCCACCCAAGCCTCTCCATCGCAGCGAGCGGCCGCACGCCGTACGTCGCGAGGCAGTACTCCACCTCGTCGAGCGTCTCGGCCAGGTGCGTGTGCAGGAGCACGCCCTTCGCGCGGGCGAGCCTCGCCGTCTCGACCATGAGCTCGTCCGTCACCGAGAACGGCGAGCACGGCGCGAGCGCAAGCCGCACCATCGAGAACCGCCTCGGGTCGTGGAAGCGCTCGATGAGGCCCTCGGAGTCCCTGAGGATCCGGTCTGCGCTCTGCACGACGGAGTCCGGCGGAAGCCCACCCTGCGACCGCCCCCGCGACATGCTCCCCCGCGTCGGATGGAACCGGATGCCGAGGCCCGAGGCGGCCTCGACCTCGACCGCGATGAGGTCCTCCTCGCCCCCGCCCGGGAACACGTACATCTGGTCGCTCGCCATCGTGCACCCGGTGAGCAGGAGTTCCGCGCACGCAAGGCGCGTGCTCGCGCGCACGGCGTCGGCGGTGAGATGCGCCCACACGTCGTAGAGCGTCGTGAGCCAGTCGAAGAGCTTGCGGTTCTGGGCGGCGGGGACGTTCCGCTGGAGCGTCTGGTAGAAGTGGTGGTGGAGGTTCACAAAGCCTGGCAGCATGAGCATCGAGGAGCACTCGATGGCGCGCGCGCCCCAGGGCGCCTGGAGTCCTCGCCCGATGCGCGCGATCCGGTTCCCCTCGACGAGCACGTCAACGCCCGAGAGCCGCTCCCGGGCGTCGTTCATCGTGGCGACGTGGTACACGCTCTTGAAGATGATCACCGCCGTGCCCCCTCGCGCAACCCGTCGATCGCCGCGAGCACGCGCTCGGGCGTAAGCGGGAGTTCGCGGATCCGCGCGCCCGTTGCCGCGAAGACCGCGTTCGCGATCGCCGGCGCGACGACGTCCACGGGGATCTCCGAGACGCTCTTCGCGCCGAACGGGCCCGTGGGCTCGTCCGTGGTCACGAGGATCGCCTTCACGGGCGGCGTGTCCACGGACGAGATCTTGTAGTCGAGGAGGCTCGCGTTGATCATCCGCCCCCGCGCGTCGAAGAGCATCTCCTCGGAGAGCGCGTACCCGAGGCCCATCACGACGCCGCCTTGGATCTGCCCCTCTGCGAGCGCGGGGTTGATGGGAAACCCGCAGTCGATGGCGCACGTGAAGTCCGTCACGTCCACGCGCCCGGTCTCCCTGTCCACCTCGACGCCCGCGACGGCCGCCGCGAACGGCGGCGGGCAGTCGAAGGTCACGTTCGACGCCGTGAACGCGACCTGCTCCTTCTCCTCGCCGTACATCGCCCGCGACGCGACCTCGGCGAGGCTCACGCTCCGCCCCGAC
>Ga0194125_10001639_pt1 | contig 37850 bp, 24 predicted proteins | sample TA2KigC250mmetaG_FD_148626 | JGI IMG/M metagenome (GOLD analysis project Ga0194125, IMG submission 148626) | Freshwater microbial communities from Lake Tanganyika, Tanzania - TA2015034 Kigoma Deep Cast 250m | ecosystem: Environmental > Aquatic > Freshwater > Lake | place: Tanzania: Lake...
AGATTAGCGAGCAGGAGATGGCTACACTCAAGCTCACAGCAGGACGTTTTCACGGCGAATGGAACTACACCGTCCACCCGCGCCATTGAACTGAGTTGTAAAGGTTATTTATTGACGCGCCCTTAGCGAGGTGCTTGAGGACTGCCATCGCGGGTGCAACCCGCCAGATTCCTTGTGGAGCGCGGGTCGTCAGACCGGCTTGACGGGGCGCCGAGGGAAGCGCACGTTCCCATCGTGACCGCGCAGACGCTCATCGGCATTGATAATCGCCAGCCCTTTCAGCCGTATTCGCTTCGGCTGGATAACGGCGACGTCGTGCGGATCGACAAGCCCGAGCACTGCCTGGTGACCGAGGACGGCAGGACGCTGGTGTACAACGAGGCCGACGGGAAGTTGATGTTCATTGCCATTCCCAACATCACGCTGGTGGAGTAATCCGTTCGTACTTCCCAAGCCAAAACCCGCGGCTAATGGTTACCGTGGTTTGCGGGCCCTCGTCACTGTCTCGATTCGGTTCGCTCTCCGGACTCCCCATGATGAACGTGCCGGGAGGGATCCAAACCCAGCGCTCCGGGTCCAGGCACGCCGGCATCCCAGGCCCAGCCTGTTCGGCGGCCGGGGCACCCGTTGCAGCTCCCGTGGCCATCAACACACGCACCTGCTGATCCAGCGTCAATCTGCGGTCATCCCGTTCCCATTGATCGCGGCGATTCCGTTGCCAGAACCCTACCCACACACTTCGTTCTCGCGAGTGGGCGCCCAACTGCTTGAGGAACGCTTCCCGTGTCGGCGTCATTTGTTCGGCCACCGAGTCGATCACTACGTCCGCCGGCAGCCCTCCGAGGGCTTGGCTCGAATGGACCCCCTTCAACCCCAGGTACAACCCAAGCTCTTTTCTCAATTCCTCGGTCACGGTACGCAACCACTCATCGCTCTTCGCATTGGTCGACTGGGGTAGTTTGCCGGCTGCGCAACACGAGCTCCGCCGCGTGGACCAACGGCGCCCAACTGGCCCGCCGTCCCTTGACCGGCCGTCAGCCTAGTTGACGCTTTGCCCAATGCGCCGGCAAAGACCGACGACGCCGCCAGGAAGCCTTGGACATCCCCTTTCTGGTAGGCCGCGCGCAGGTTCAAGGCCGCTTCTGCTGCAGTTGCGGCCTCGCCCAGGACACCCGGATTCCGCTTGCCGCGGTCGAGGGCTTCCTTGGGGGTAAGGAGTTCGCCTGAGGGAGTGGGAATGATCTTGGCGGATTCGAAGAGGTAATCGGAATCGACCATCGCCATGTAGGCTGTGCCCAGTGGGTCTTCGGCCAGTTGGCCGCTGAGGCCCGACTCCTGCGCCATGCGCTTGGCCAGTTGATCCAAGGGCACAACCGTGCCAGAGGCAGGATCGACCACCGGCACGGAGCGGAGCGCGCTCAAGCCCAGGTCGCGCTTGAGGGCGGACGCCTCCTGGAGGAACCGCGGCAAGTCGGAGGGGTTTTGCGCCAGGCGCTTCATGCCCTCCTTGAGTCCCTCGAGCGTGGCTCCCAGCGCGTCCGGCAACGGTGCCCCAGCCACAACAGGCGAGGGAACCGACGTCTGCGCGTCCGGGCCCGGGCCGGTTGAGGCCCTGTTCAGATCAATCGGAGTTGCTAGCGGCTCGAGGCTCAATTTGATGAGGTACACGAAGTAGGGCCCGCTGTGAGTCGCCGAGGACAGCCCCGTGAGGTTGGGCACTTGCCGATAGACCACGCCGAATTCCCTGCCCCGAATCCGCTCGAAGAACTCCCGCGCCCGGCTCTGGATGTTCCCATAATCGCCGAAGGACTCGCCCAGTTCCAATACGCAATAGCGGGCCGACACCAGCCGCATTTCCTCCTCCCATACCTGCAGACACCGCTGGACCAGACCGCGATCCTGCTCTTCGGTATTAGGGACCTGGCCGAAGTCGAGCAGGTGCTTGAGGTTCCACTCTAACTCCAACCCCCGGTAGCGGGTTTTGCTGAGATCCAATCGCTGGACTTTCTCGACGTCGTCGACCGGCTTAGCCCACCCTTCGGCCCAGGTCCAGCCGCCTCGATTGGGGACTTGGGGTCTGCCCAAGCTCCACGGCCACTGCTTTTGCCAGCTCAAGCCGAAGACCACCACGCCGTCCGCCCCGGTGACGGCGCGCAGGTCGAATTCGTGTTCCTGAGCGGCGGGCAGGTGGGGCGCATCGTCCCGCCGGCCGATCCACTCGGAGGTGTAGTGGCCACGAAGACGGACCTCGACCCCTGCCAGGGGCAGGCGCGTGTTGGCATCGCTCACCTCGATACGCACCCCAACAGTCTTTGGGTGCCCCGGTAACCGCGAGGAGCCTCCCTGCAAATTGTACGTGGGGGTGGACGCATACAAGGTCGAGTCCCAGGTGCCTGCATACCAGCTTTCTGACCCGCCGCTGGGTCCGCCGCCAAGGACGGGCCGCACCTCGAGGCCGGACGGTGCCGGGCGATCTGCCGGCTCCGGCTCGCCGCCGACTCGCAGGGGGAGTTCGGCCCAGTACCCGAGGCCGGGATCGCTAGCGCCGCCGTGTGGTTTGCCGAAGAAGCGGGTCACCGGCCGGAACGCTTGGGCGGCGATCCAGCGGAGGCGGTACGTGCCGGGCTCGGTTGGCGCTTGGAACTCGAAGCTCCTGTCAAACTGGGCTCCTGGCCTGCCCTGTAAACCCTGATACAACTGTGCCAAAGGCTTCTCAGGTGACCAATCGGCAAGGACCGTAACGTAAACCATCGCGTTGGGATTACCCGAGACGGTTGCCCAGGTCACCTGACTCTGCACGCGTTGGCCCGGCTGCACCAGGGCAGGCAAAACCCAAGAGGCGAGACGCAACTCGGCACCTTGCGCCGGCGCAGCCCCAGGCTCGAGCCGACTGCCGGCGGCTTGTTCTTGGAGGTAATCCCGTTCCTGTCCGTGTGCGAAGGCGTAGCACCCTAGCGCCAGCAGGAAGCTGACCGTTGGGACAATCGTCTGCCACGGGATCCTATCCTTGCTCGAAGCGGTCTTCGTATGATGACGAGCTCGCTAACCCTTTCTCCACCGGATGTGCCGAGACTCTGTGCGGTCCACCGATTCGGCGCAAGTCATTTCCGCGGCCGACCGGGCGGTCGGGCAGCCGGGCGTAGGACAGAATTTTTCACGGGGGGTGACGGGTTGGATTCTTCGTTTCCTTCTGTCGAGTCCTCCGACAGGGAGCAAGCGCGGAACTCCTGCAGAAGGCAACCAAGGCAACCAAGAGGGAGCTCACCATCCGCTATGCGCCCCGATTGCTGAAGGCAATGGGGGCTTACTGATGACGGCCAGGGATAGACGACCGTTTGCTGGCAGGGCGCGCAGTCCTCTGGGCGCCGCGGCGCCCTTTCGCCACAGCCGTGGGCGGCGCGCAACGGAGTGCGCGCCCTGCGGCCTTGTAGGCCATCTCGCTGACTCATGCGCAACGCCCCGTGCCCCTCCACCCGAAGCGCTGGCTCAGCCAGGAATTGTCGATCAGGGCGATCTCCGCCGCCAGCGCCTTGCTCGAGCTGAGGTTCCACCCCAACCCTGCCCCCGAGGCCAAAAGGTGTGGCACTCCCATGTCCACCAGCACACCGCTCCCGCCCACTACGCAGAACTGAGCGTAGCGCCGGAGCAGTTGCCCGACCCTCGTCGTGGCCACAAAGCCAGGGGCGGAGACGCAGGGCTTGTTCATCGCTATTCTCGCCAGGTGCCCCGCTGCTGCAACCACAGGATGTCCGCGTTGCCGGGCATGACCGCATCGTCGCGTGGTGGGGATACCGTGCGCGCATCCTGCCAGCGGTGCAGTTCGACATGCCCATCGGCGAAGCTCAAATGCGCTCCGCGCCGGTGCAGCACCCCGGGCTTGTCCCGCAGCACCCACCCGCCCGGCTCCTCGAGCCGGAAATCCCACTGCAACGCGAAACTGCCCTCGTTGATTGTCTCGACCCGTTCCTCGCGCAAGGTCAGCGCATCGGTGCCCTCGAAGCCTGGTTTGCGTTGGTCAGGTTCTCCTCGTTGGCTGTTCATCATTCTGCTCCCGCTTTCCTCTGTGCACACGTGCCCACCAAGGATCGATACGGACCATGTGAGCCGATTCTCTTAGAAATCTGCATTTTTCCTCATCGACCTTCTAAGTGGATCTCGCTACGTTGCCGCCCGTGACCGCCGGCGCGCACGCCTCCGACCGTCTCGCTGTTCGCATCATGTGGGGCATGGTGCTGGGTTTGGCGCTCGGCTTAGCCGCGCGGTTGGCCGGCGGCTTGGGCGAGGGGGTGACGCAAGCGGTCCGCTGGACGGCGTTGCAGGTGCTCGACCCCGTTGGGCAGGTCTTCTTGCGGACGCTTTTCTTTGTGGTGGTTCCTCTGATTTTCGCCTCGCTGGCCCTGGGCGTGGTCCAACTCGGCCGGCTGGACCAACTCGGTCCCTTGGCGGGGCGCACCTTCGCGCTATTCGGGTTGAACATGGCCATCGGTGTGGCCTTGGGGCTGGTCATCATGAACACCGTGCGCCCCGGCTACCGGATGACCGAGGAGACCAAGGTCATGCTGCTCGATCAGTCGCAGGAGGAGGCGGGCGAGGCCCAGGCGCGCGCCGCCGAACAGCCTAAGATCACGCTGCGACAGTTGGTCGAGATGTTCATGCCCCGCAACTTGTTCGGGGCCGTAGCCGATTTCCAGATCCTGCCCTTGATTGTCTTTGCCCTGCTCGTGGGCGCCGCCGGGACGCAATTGGCGGACGAACGCCGGCGCCAAGCGCAGACCGGCCTGGCGATGGTGACGGAGCTCATGACGCGGATCGTCCATTTCGCCATGTTATTGGCGCCGGTGGCCGTGGCGGCCATGATCGCCAGCCAAGCCATCAAGGCGGGTGTGGACATCCTCCAGGCGTTGCTGTTGTTCGTGCTGTGCGCCTTGGGCGGCATGGTGCTGCACCTGTTCGGCACCATGTCGCTGCTGCTGCGACTGTTGAGCCGACGCTCGCCCCGCCAGTTCTTCCGCGCCGTCCGGACGGTGCTGGTCACCGCCTTCTCGACCAGTTCGAGCAGCGCCACGCTGCCCACGACGATCCTGGTCAGCCGCGAACAACTCGGTGTGTCCGCCAGCACGGCGGGGTTCGTCTTGCCCTTGGGCGCCACCATGAACATGAGCGGGACAGCCCTTTACGAGGGTTGTGTCGTGTTGTTCGTGGCGCAGGTTTACAGTGTCCCGCTCACCCTGGGCAGCCAGATCACCTTGTTGTTGCTCACCGTTCTGAGCGCGGTGGCCGTCGCCGGCATCCCGGGCGCGTCCCTCCCCCTGATCGTCGGGTTGTTGGCCACGTTCAAGATCCCGCCCGAGGGCATCGCCCTAATCCTGGGCGTCGACCGGTTGCTCGACATGGCCCGCACCGTGTTGAATGTGGGGGCCGACATGGTCGTGGCCTGCATTGTGGACGAGCGGCTCGGGCAGAACGCCCCTGCCCCCGTTTCCATCCCGCCACCCCCTGCCCGGCCCGGATCGTAGCGCCTACAGTCGAATCGGCGGTAGGGCTCGCAGTCCCCTGCGAGCCGGGGACGGTTCTTGGTGCGCAGGTGTGGTTGGCCTCACCTGCGGCGCGCACGGAGCGGAGTGACGCGTTCTGCCGCACCGGGGGCGGCTCGGCGGGAGCCTCGCCCTACCGAACGCGGGCTGCGGTAGTGCGAGCCGAGGACCGTTCTCGCAGCAGACCTACGATCCACCCCAAGCGGTGCGCATGGAATGCCGCCCCCGACCACCCGTGCCCGTGAGTGGTCCGACCCGGCAATCGACTGCCGAACTGCAATAACATTCAGACAGGGTTGATATTGTTGACACGGGACACGGTGGATTGGCCACGCGGGCAGGATGCCCGCGCTCCATTGGACCTTGGACCTGTTGCCGACAGGTTTCGGGTTCCGAAGCCCAAGTGCGGCGGCGAGCCGAGGAGGCCGCGGCGCGCAGCGGAGGGAGTGCGCGCCTTATCTGGACCGGGCTTTCAATCCCGAGTCCGGTCAGGACCGGGGTTTACGGGGCAAACCGCTCGACGAACTTTTCCGGTTTGAGGCCCGACTCGTTCAGGTGACTGACTTTGGTCCAGGGCAGGTCGGGTTCGCCTTGGGCCAGCTTGAGCCAGGCATCCGCGAATTCCTTGCGCGACTCCGGCAGCGGCCAGGTGCCGCCCGCCTCGGCCCATTGCTGGCGCAACTTGTCCCAGAGCGAGAGCCAGACATACCCCAGCCACATGCGGCCCCGTTGCACGCGGGGCAACAGTTCGGTTCGGCCCGCCACTGCCGCTTCCGCCGCTTCCCAGAGCCGCTGCGCTTCGGCCAGGGTCTTGAAGCTATGGAAGGGCGTGTCGGTTCGGGAGAAGCAGGTCAAGTTCCACCCCGCCGACGCCTGGTGCATCAGCTCGAGGTACTGGCGCAGATGGGGCGCGGCTGGGCCGTAATAGCCGCCCAGGAACTCGTCGATCAAGGCGCGGTCGTCCTTGGTCGGGTCCCACAGGAGTTGGGCCAACACCCAGGCGCGCAACTCGCTGAACTCGGACCCAAACGACTGATAGGCCCCCTGCTCGAAGAGGCCCTTGACGTTGTGCCGAGCGAAGAACCGCACGTTGGGCCCGAGCACAAACCAGTTCGGGTGCGGCTGCACGTAATGGGCGAAGTCGGTCGTGTAATCCCAGATGTAGAGCCGTTTGCAGATCTGCGCCCAGCCACGGATGTCGTCGGCGAACTTCACGTTGGCAGGCGCCTCGAGCGGCTCGCGAAAGTTGCACTCGATCGAGCAGAGCCGCACGATCACATTCGGCCGCGGTCGGACCGTCTTCGGGGGCTTCCGCGTGTACTGGTAGGCCAAGGTGTCGACGGCCACGAGCGGGAACTCGGTCGCGATCTTCTCCGCCACGTAGTTGACGAAATCGAGCATCGTGCCGGCCCGGCTGCCTTCGGCCTCGTCGAACGCTTTGCACGGCTCGCACTCGCACGCGCCGTGCCAGTCGTTCTGCGACACCGATACGATGCGCGCCTCGGGCGACTCGCGCAGCCATTGCCTTACCCGCTCGACCACGAAGTCGCGCAACTGAGGATTCGTCAGGCAAAGCTGGGAGTGGTCCGGCGTTCGTTTGCCCTCGCGCAGACTGTACCATTCCGGGTGTTTATCGAAGTGCTCCTGCGGCGGCACCAGCGGGTTGAACGTATGGACAAAACCCTTGTACCGGATGCAGCCGCCCAACTCGTCCGGGATGCGGGCCGATTGGCTGTTCGAGAAGTTGCGCACCGCCCAGGTGGCATCGAACGCCGGATACCAAAAGGGATCCCGCGCCTCGAAGACCGGTTGATAGCGCAGGTCCAGCGCGCGGACCCGCAGCGTCGGTCGCTCCGGAATGTGGGTAGCCCACGGTGTCCACCAGCGCACACCACATTCGGCTTGGAGGAAATGCGCCACCGCGTACAGCGTCCCGCGCGGCCGGCCGCCCGCCAGCAACAGCCGACGCCCCTTCTCCTTGAGAACGATCCCCTCGAGCCCGAGTTCGTCGAAAGGGACTTCGGGGAAAAGCGCTTTCGCCGTCGCCCCGGGCCCCACGATAATCGCCCGCGCAGGCACTGGATCGGGGTCGTCCTGCAGGGTGAACTCGGCCCCGGTGATTTGCCGCAGAGTATCCGCCAGTTCCTGGGCAGCGCGTTGTTCGGCCGGGGTGGCGCCGGCTTGGCGGACAATGACGCAGCGCGCCTGGCCGTCTCTTGCCAGGGTGAGGTCGGCTTGGGCGTTGGGGGAGGACAGCAGGCTCGCTACGAGCAGCGCGCCAGCCGCGACCGAGAGAGAGAACCTGCCGGAGTGAGAGCTCATGCGAGGTGGGTTTCCAGGTTAGAGCACGCGGGTTTGGCCGGGCATGGCGATCGGGTAACGCCCCTGGTCATCGGGTGTGACGGGAGGTTTCGAGTCCCAGGCGTAGTTGTCCAGCCCGGGCGCGAGCTCGATGTTCGAATCGATGGCTTCCTCCCAGGTCAAGGTCTGGCCCGACTCGCAGGCCATGCGGCCCATGATCGCGGTGAAGCAGGACTTGGCACTGCGTTCGGTCTCGTTATAGGGCTGGTCGTTGCGAATGGCGGCGAACAACAGGTCGTGCTCGACTTGGTACTGATCGCACTCGGGTCCGCCGTACTGCCAAGCCAAGTTTTCGGAGGTTTGCCGGTGCCCCTTCCAGAGGCGGGGTTTGGGGATGCCTTCGCCCAACACGGCGCAGCCTTTGGCGCCATGGATGACATCGCCGAAGAACCCCCAGCAGTTGCCCATGTGCCGGCCCTGCGCCGCCATGCGGGTGCCGTCGGCGAAGGTGTACTCGGCGAAGTAGTGGTCGAAGAGTTGGTCGGCGTTGGTGCGGACTTGGCGGCCGCCCATGCCCTGGACGGAGACGGGCCAATCGTTCTTGACCCAGCAGCAGACGTCGATGTTATGGATCAGCCAGTCGACGATGAAGCTGCCGTTGAGCCAGGTGTAGCAACTGTAGTTGGCAATCTGGTAGCCGAGTTCGTTGGCATCGGGCTGGCGTGCGCCCAGCCCGACGGGGCCGTGCATGCGATAGGCCCAGGCGGTGATCACGTCGCCGATCAAGCCGTCGTGGATCTGCTGCACGGCTTCCTCGAGGGGTTTGTAATGGCGGCTCATGAGGCCGCTGGCGATCTTCAGGTTCTTCTGGGCTGCCGCTTGGCCGGCTTGGAGTACGCGCCGGATGCCTGGGGCGTCGACGGCGAAGGACTTCTCCATGAACACGTGCATGCCTTTGCTAACGGCATATTCGAGGTGGATGGGCCGGAAGGCCGGGGCGGTGGCCAGGAGAACGACGCTGCCTTTCTCGAGCGAGTCGATGGCTTTCCGGTAACCGTCCAGGCCGATGAACTGGCGTTCGGGGGGAACGGCCACCTGGGCGGCGTGGCGCTGGCGGAGTTGGGCGAGGCTACCGCGCAACCGGTTCTCGAAGACATCGGCCATGGCCCAGAGTTGGGTGGGGCCTTGGGTCGAGAGGGCTTGGGCAGCGGCGCCCGTGCCGCGTCCGCCACAGCCGATCAGGGCGATCTTGAGCGTGTTGGCCTCGGCGGTATAGCCCGGGCGGGCGAGCGCGCTGGCGAGTGTGGCGCCCGCAACGGCTTGGGTCGATTGCTGGAGGAAAGCGCGGCGGGAGGTGCGAGGCGGGGTGAGAGAATCCGGTTGAGATAGGGGGTTCATGGTGTCGAGCTTAGAGCTTAGGGTTCGATGATCTGAACGCACGGGCTGCTACGGCGCCATGATTCTGATTCGGTCACGCCTTGGCAAGGGCGATTCCAAGCGCGAGGCCGGGCCGGCGACCGCGAGCGCTTACTGATGAGAGGTCGGGATAGACGACAAATCGCAGGGCGCGCAGTCCTCTGCGCGCCGTAAACCACTGTGGCCACAGGAAGCCGCGGCGCGCAGAAGACTGCGCGCCCTACCGCCGAGTTGTAGGCCATGTTGGTGACTCATCAGTAGGTCCGCGGGACGGTTAAGCGGCGGCCTGGGCCGCGTGGCCGAGCAGATGGTCGATGACCTCCGCTGCGGTGTATGAATTCTGGCCGGGCTTGAGGTACTGCGCCAGGGAACGGATCTCTTCGCCCGCGGGGATGAGGGCCTGCTCGACGGCTCGGCCGGCCTGGATTTGGGCCAAGCCGAGGCTGGCGAGCAAACCGTTGCAGAAGCAGCGTTGGTGGGCGGACTCGGCCGGGACGCCTCCTTTTTGGAGGTAATAGTCGAGCGGCTCGCCTGGGCAGCGGTAGCCGATCGAGCCGTCGGTCCGGCGGAACGGTTGGCGGAAGTGGCCCACGTCACAGAAACGTTCGCGTTGGGCGAAGGTCAAGGGGTCGGCGGTGGTTTGCTCGAGCCGCAGGACTTGGACCGGGGCGCCGGTGGGCGAGGTGGTCCAGTCCACATCGAGGTCTTCGGCATCGCGCCGGCAGCGCACCAGTAGGCGTTGCTTGAGGTCACCCGCCAACGCCGACTCCTCGCAGAAGGTGAAAGGAGTGGAGATCTCGATCCCGGCGGCGCCCTGTGCTAGCGCTTGGGCCAAGCGGGCGGGATCGGCCCCGCGGCCGCCCACCCAAAAGGGGGCCCCGAGGGACTGGAGGCGGGCGTACTCGCTGGAGGTTGGCAGCTCGGCGCCGGGTGTGGCGAAGATCCAACCGTCGACGCGACCCTGGGTTTGGAGCAGGGTGGCGGCGGCTTGCTCGGCCGAAGCGGTACTGAGCAGGAGCTGCGGTTGCTTGAGCTGGACTTGGCGCGGGTCCACGAAGGCGCTCGGATCGAATCCGCAGGCGAGGTGCTCTTGCACCTGACCGGCGGCAACGCTCACGGAGAGCTCGGCAGGCTCGCCGTGTACGAGCCGTTCGAGCATGGCGGGCACCGCGCGCGGGTTGCCGCCGCTGACGAGCACGTAATCCACCCCGGCCAACAACGCCCCGTAGAGCAAGGGGAGCAGGGGCAGTTGGACTCGGCCGTGGAACTGGATGCCGATCGAGCCGGTGTGGCCGGTCTTGGCCAGGAAGACCTCTGCGAAGCTGGCGAGGATCGTCAGCTCGATCAGGGCCGGGCCTGAGTCGAGGGTGGGTTGGCGGGTCAACTCGAAGGGGTCATCGACGCGTTTACCGCCCGGAACGAAGAAGCCCTCCCACACGCGCCGCGCCAAGCCGGGAAAGGGGAAGTGCTCGAAGGCGTGTCGGAGGTGGCCGTCGTCGTCCCCGAGTTGGAGGCGCCGGGCCAGGATCGCCGGGAGCACGGTGCCGGAGACGACGCCGAGTTGCCCGGCCTCAGCTACGGCGCGGGCGAGGGTCCACGTCGAGAGGGCCACCTCGGGGCCGGCCTGGATGATCTTGGGGAGCGACATAGCGATGGCAGTCTGCGCCAGGCGCTCCGGGTTGGCCAGTCGTGAATTGGGCGACGTCAGCGCGGGCGCGCCTCGAACACGAGGACCTCGAACGGGGCGAGGTCGAACGGGTGAGGTTTGCCCGCCTCGAGTTCGAGCTTGGGCAGGTTCGCGTCGGAGGCCCAAGGGCTCGCGAGGGTGTACTGGCGGGGCGCGCGCGGCGGCAAGTCGAAGGCGGCCCCGAGGTCGAGGCTAATCTGGGCCGGTTGCGCGGTGGGGTTTCGCAGGGCAAGGGTGGCGCGGCGGGGCGACCAAGCCGCCCAGCCATAGACCTGGCCTTGGCCGGGGTCGCCTCCAACCCAGTGCACATCGGCCCACAGGTCTGCCTGGGCGTGAGCCCACCGGGCGCACTCGGCGAGGTCGTCCCAATTCTGGGCCGACATCCGATCGGGGGTGACGTAAAGTTCTTGGAGGCAGGTCCCGCCCGCGAAGAGCGAGCGGAGTTCTCGGCGGATTTCTTCCGGGTGCTGTCCCACCTCGGCGGCGGTGCCGTAGCGGGCATGGGCGAAGCCCTGGTTCATGAGGGAGCTGATTGGGTAGAGCGGACCGCCCTGAACCACGCGCCGGTAGGTCTCGAGGTCGCGATACGTGATCCACTGCTCCCGCCGCGAGCCGGGCCCGTAGAACCCCATGTCGCCGCCGCCCCGCCAGGTCGAGTCGCCGTACCAGAGCCAGAAGGGGGAGGGCCAGGTGCCGGTGGTGATGCTAATGAACAAGTCCGGCTTGCGGGCGCGCAGGGCGCGCGTGAGCCGCAGCATGGCTTCGGTCTCCTCGACACTGCGGGCGAGCCCATCGAACTTGAAGAAGTTGGCGCCGCTGTGGTCGATGAAACCGAGGCAAGTCTCGAGGAAACGCGCATAATAATTTGGGCCGGCAAGCGAGAATCCGTGCGGGCCGGTCTCGAAGCCTTGCGCCCGTCCCATGGCCAGCCGGTCTTCCTTGGGCTGGCCGTAGCCGCCGAAGGGCGAGAGCCAGAAGCCGAGCGTCGAGCCGTAGCGCCGGGCGGCCTCGAGCACGCGGGTGAACCCGTTTGGGAAGTTGGCCTGGACGGGGCGCCAGAGCGTGCGGGGGTCGTCCCAGCCGTCGTCCCAGACGAACGAGGCAAGGGGTACGCCCCGCTGGCGGACGAGAGCCTCACCGAACTGCTCGACCACTCGGAGGCACTCCGCTTCGGTGATCTTCCGGTTCCCCCAACAGATGTCGTACCAGGCGTTGTAATGGAGGAACGGCCGGTACGGGTGCGCCCGCTCGCGTTCGACATAGTAGAGGAAACCGCGGCGCAACTGATCTGGGGGCACGACGCCCAGGGCTGCGGTGTGGGTCACGGGTTGGCCAGGCGCGAGCGCCAGCGCAAAGGGCAGGGAACAACTCGCCCACGCGCCCAGGAAACAGCGCGCGTCGGGGTGTTCCAAGGCGAGGAACCAGTCGCCTTGGACGATCGGTGAACCTGGCACTAAGCCCACCACACGGGCGCCCTGGGCGGGCACCTCGCCGATGCGCAGCTCGTGGAGCTGGACCGCGGTGTTGGGCGCGCTCAAGGTGACGGACTGCCGGACCGCATTGGCCCCGTCTCGCAACTCGGCGGACCACCGGACTGCGATCCGGGCGTCGGGGGTGGCACAAGCGACCGTGAGGCGTTGGCCCGGGAAGCGCTCGGCGAGTATCGAGGCGGTGGGTGTGGCGGGCAGGGACTCGAGGGTCGGTTGGGCCGCTATCGTGAGCGCCGAGGCCACAACATCGAGGTCATCGGGCAGTGTGAGGCGAAACGCCTCGGTCCCGCGCAGGTCGAGGACTTGGCCGGTCAACCGGTTACGGGCTTCGAGTGGGCGGAGTTGGCCTCCGCTCACGGTCCACACGACGCTGAGCACCTGATTGCTCAACTCGATCCGCTGGCTGGCTACGCGACCCGTTGCGGCGCCTGGGGCCGGCCCGGGGAACTCGAGGGCCACCGCAACCGATGTCAGTGCGATGAGCCCGAGCCAGGCTCGGGTGGCTGGATGAGCGAGGGGTAGGGGTTTCATAGTCATGAGTTGATGAGGTGGATGACAGGTCTACGGCTGGGGCAGATCGTCAGTCAGGTGCCGGGCCCAGCACGAGCTCGAGTCGATAGAACTGCGCCGCATACGTGGTCAAGGGGATCACGAACGTGTGCACGTGGTCCAGCTCGACCCGCGCTACCGAGGCGAGCGGTTCCCAACGTCCCGAGCTGAGCGTGGCGCGACCGAGGAGGCGGTAACTGCGGCCGGGGCGCGCGTGGAATTGGAGGCGAGCGGTCCCGTCCGGCTGGGCCTGGGCAACCAATTGGAGGCGGCTGGCGGCCGCGCGGGGATTGGTGTCCGCTTGGTATTCCTCGAAGTTAGAGGCGCCGTCCGCGTCGAGATCCAGGTGGGCGTCGTCCCGCATGGGATCCAACCCGTGCCGGCGCTCCCAGTCGTCCGGCAGACCGTCCCCGTCGGTGTCGGCCAGGGGCGTGGCTGGGTCGTCGCGCCCTGGGGAACCTCCGACTGTGGCGCTGATTCGCCAGTGGAGGGGATTGGCCCAGTCGGTCCAGGGCGCGGTGGGATCGACCACCACCAGGGAGTGGCCGGTGCCGGCGGCGGTGGTCCACCAGGCCGGGTCGTAAGCGAACTCGAGGATCTTCTCACCTACCGCATCCTCGAGTCGGAGGTTTTCGCCGGCGTTGTCGAGTTGGCCGGCGAACTCCCCCGCGACGGGCAACCCGGAGCCGTATCGCCGGGCGAACGCGGCTGCCTGGCGAACCACCAGCACGAATCCGCCGGGCTCCAGGTTCGAGTGTGGGCCCTGGCCAAAGGCGAACTGAACACCGGCGGTGAATCGAATGCCGGCGAGGTCCAGGGGCACGGGCCCGGTGTTCGTGAGTTCGATGAACTCGAAGTCCTGCGCGCTAGAGCCACTGCCCGGCTCGGGCAACGGTGCGACGTTGAGTTCGGTCACCCGGAGCCAACGCTGGGCAGCGGACGGACTGCCCGGGTACGTGTGCGCGGCGACGGTGCGCCCCTGAACGTCGATGAGTTCGAGCGTCTCGCCCCAGGCGCTGAGTTGACCCGCGTAGTTGCCCTGGACAAGCAGTCCTTGGCCTCCATGCGGCGCCTGGCGCCGAGCGCGAAAGGCGTTGACCTCGGGAGAAACAAACAGGGCTTGGCCCGCGCCGACCACCGTTCCGGGGCGGAAGGTGTGGCGCACGGCGCCTGCCAGTTGCCAGTGCGAGAGGTCTACCGCGAAGGCGTTCGGGTTATCGAGGCGGACGAACTCCTCGGCCTGGTTGCCCGAGGCGGGGTTGAAGTCCAGGTCGCCGAACTGAATCGCCGCGTCGAGGGGTTGGGATTCTGGGATCAGAGCGTCGTTGCCAGCAGCGCGGTTGGTGGCGGCGTAGGTCACAAACAGGTCGGTGCGACGTTGGTCGAAGAAGGCGAGCACGGAACTGAGCTGGTTCGAGACGCCCGCGCCCAGGTGAGGCACCAAGGGCGGGACAAGGGCGCGCGCCAGGGGTTCAAGCCGGCGTTGGGCGGCTGGGGTGCCGGGGGGTTGGAGCCACGTGTCGATGACCGTGCGCAGGCGCCGGAGGTAGAGCGGGCGGGTGACGGGGTCGTTGAAGACGAACTCCCAAAGCCGATTCCACTGGTTGGCGTTTTGCTTGCGATGGGCGTAGTCGCCAAAGAACGGATGGCGCAGCGATGACCCGCCGTCGCCGGTCACACCGAGCGTCCAGTCTTTGTCCCAAGGAAAGATGCTCCACTCGCCGTTGCCGCGGGTGTCGCGGTAGAGGTAGAAGTTCTTGCGGACATCGTCGGTGTCTTGGATCAGACAGCGGACGGCGAGATAGTTCAACAAGTGCGGGACGTTGACCTGGTCGAAGAACCAAGCGCGTTGGCGGTTGGGATCGGCTTGATTGAGCCCGTCGACGAAGGCCTGCAAATCGGCTCGCCCCTCCGTGAGGCGGGTCTTCTTCTCGACGCCGTCGGTGGCGTCCGAGAACACCGGCGTGAGCTGGCCGCGCTGGACAAACTTGTAGAGGGCCCCCTCGCGATCGAGGCCGCGCCGGCGCAGGAAGCGTTCGTCCACTTGCTCGATGAAGATGCCGACGCGGTCGGGCCGGCCGTTGAGTTGCATCCAGACATGAAAGGCGTCCGAGGCATCATGCGCGGCCATGCGGAAGATTTGGTAGGCCAGCGGCACACGCAGGTACGACGGATCGCTGCCGGGCGTGTTGAGGTTCGCTTCCTCGACGCGGCCGACGCTTTCGCTCACCAGCAGGTGGTGGCCGGTGTTGAAGTCGAACTTCTGCGAGCCGCCGCTGGTGGCTCCACCTCGCGCGCGGACCAAGATATTGTCGAGCAACTGACCCTCGAAGAACAGGGCGCCGCGGGTGCCGGCAAACGTGCGCGCGGCGGCGACGTTCTCCGCGAACCATTGCCAGATCGGCAGCGGGCTCGCCAAGTTCGGGTCTGCCATCACCGTCCCCAAGTATTGCGGCGAATTGCGCGCGTCCTCGAACAATGGCCAACGCGACGCCCTCCCGGCCGCGTCGGTGGCCGTCACGCGGTAACGGAGGAGTTCGCCGGGCGCCGCCAGACCGGCCTCGAGTCGGGCCCCATAGACGCCGTCGCCCGCCGCGCCATCCTCGTGCTGGCCATCGTCGTGGAGCGGCACGGTGACCTCGCTCGCGAACATCGGCCGGTAGTGGAGTTGGACTCGAGCCACGGGCGCAAAGGCCGGGGCGACGGCCGCCGTCACGGTCAGAGGCTGCGCGACGTGCGGTTGCGCCGGCAGCGGCGGTGAGTGCACCACTCGCGCGATGAGCGGTCCGACGGTGTCCGAGCCGGCGCGGTTGGGTTGGCCGGGTGTGGGTTCGAGGAAGTACCGCCAGGCGGCCGGTTCGGCGGTCAGGGGGCGTTCGGCCTCGAGCACTGGGACGAGCAGGAAGTCGCTGCTGTTGACCGAAACATTGAGTCCCTGACAGGCCAACCAGTTGGTGCCGGCCGTGAGCCATTCGCGGTACGGAGTGAGGTCGAAGACCTCAGGTTCGACGGCCTGATCGTCCGGGTGGTTGGCCGTGGCGGAGGCATTCCAGGCCAGCTCCGACGGGGCGTTGCGACGGGCGACAAGCGTCCCGTTGAGCCAAGCCACGAAGCCATCGTCGAACTGCACGCGCAGAGTGAGGCTGGTCAGTTCCTTCGGGTCGGCAAGAATGAACGGTACGCGCAGGAAACAGGAGGCGTAGCGACCGGACATGAGGCCGCGCAGATCGGTCCGGATCAACGAAGCGTAGTCGGCCGGCGCGGTCTCGTAGCCCACGGCGGCAGACCCGGTCGCCCAACCTGCCGCGTTGAATTCTGGACGGACCCAGTTAGTGCCCAAGGCCCCATCGGCGGGTACCAGGTACCGCGCGGTCGATTCGGGGCTGACTAGGCTCATGCTCCGCCCGGTTGACCCGAGGCCGAACGACACGTCGGGCACCTGGGGGGGAAAGGCGGGGGCGAACTCGGCCACGACGTGGGTCTGGGGATCGACCAACGCCAGGTATTCTCCGTTGGCCGCGAGCTTGAAGTTGGTGTGCAGCGGCGCGCCGGGCAGGCGCCGGTTCTGCTCGGAGGCGAACACGACGAGATAAGCGCCCGCGGCGAGGTTGGTGGCGGGGAAACGCCATTTGGCCAGCCGACTGGCAGTGTCGGTGAGGAACCAGCCGTCCAGGTCCACTGGGCCGGGGCCCGGGTTGTGCACCTCGAGCCAGTCGGGGTAGGCGCCGGTTTCGTCGGCGAGTGCGCTCGAGTTGGCCGCCATGAACTCAGAGATCAGCACCTGGGCCGAGCTGCCGGGAAGGATCCCAGCCGCCCCAGCCAGCGCCAACAGCATGGCCGACCAGTGCCGCACGACTTCGAGAAGGTAGCAGGACGGCTGCCGATGTTGAGGGGAAAACCAAGAGCGGCCGGGCGGGCTATCCCATCCCGGCCGCTCGTGAACCTGGCCGGCCAGCGGCTCCGGTCAACCCGTGACGCCGATTTAGCGACGGACCCGATAGAACTGCCGCTGCGCCGTGGGCGTGAGGGTCAGCGGCGAGGCGCCCGTGACCGGCGTCCAAGCGCCGGTGATCTCGGGGGCGCCCTCGAGCGCGCCGTTGGTCCAGCGGAGGGTGATGTCGTTCCCGACGCGTTCGATGCTCAGGGTGGGCGGCTCGGAGGGTTTAGCCCCGAGCGCGTAGTGGACGAGCACCTGCCTAGGGGTTAGCGCCTTGTTGTAGTAGGCCACTTCATCGACGCTGCCCTCGAAGAAGTAGTTGCCCGGGCCTTCGGTGGAGCCGCCGCCGATGCGCAGCGGGCTGGCGTCGTTTTGGCCGAAGATCGCCGCGCGTGAGCCGACCTGGGCGCCATTAACGTAGAAACGTTTGACCGTGCCGTCGTACGTCCCCACGAGGTGGACCCACTGGCCCTCGACCACCGCCGGGCCGGCCAGGTTGTCCCAGCCGGAGGAATCGCCCCGGCCAGTCCAGAACTGCCAGGTGTTGTTGTTGGCGGCATAGAAGATGTAGCCGCGCTGCGGTAGATCTGCCCGCGATGTCACGGGCGACCGGTAGTTGCCGGCTCCGCCGGTCACCTTGGCCCAACACTCGACGCTGAAGATGAAGTCGTTGAGGTCAGGCCCCCACTCGACATCCACCTTCGTCTGGAGCCCGGCCGAGAAGCCGGCCGCCAAATTGGGATCGCCCACCAACGCGCCGGCTTGGCCCAGCAACACGCTGTTCAGGTACGTGCCGGGATGCAGACCCTTCTCGTCCACCGCCACATCGCCCGAGCTCTCGCCCAGGCGCCAGTAAGCCACCGGACCATCGGCCAGGACAACCGTCGCGTACGGCTGCTCCGGTACCGTCACCACCTCGAGGTTGGCCGGATCGCTGAGGATCGAGCCCGCCAAGTTGCTCACCCGGACCCGGTACTCGCCGCTGTCGGCCGCCTGCGCGTTGGCCACCGTGAGGGTCGCCTCGGTTTGGCCGTCCAGGTTGGCACCTTTGAACTGCCACTGGTAATTCAGCGGCAGACTGCCTGAGGCGGCGACGCTGAACGTCACCGTGGCGCCCGGCAAGACGGCTTGAGAGACCGGCTGCAAGCTGATCGTGGGCGGCGTGGTCGAGCCTAGCCCGGCGCCGAAGTGAGCCAACACCCGCTCCGGCGGAAGCGCCTTGTTGAACACGGCCACCTCGTCCACGTCGCCGTAGAAGAAGAAGTTGCCGTCGGGGCTGTCGGTGGCCCCGGCACCGATGCGCAGCGGGCGCACAGCGTTGACGCCGTAGGCAGAGGTGTTGTTGCCCACCTCAGCCCCGTTGACGTAGAACCGCTTGGTGGTGCCGTCGTAGGTGGCGGCCAAATGTGTCCACTTATCGTACTCGACCGCAGGTCCGGTGATGCTATTCCAGCCGACCTGTGCGCCGGTGCCGGTCCAGAATTGCCACACGTCACCCGGGGTGGCGTAGAAGATGTACCCGCGCTGGGGTTGATCGTCGCGCGAGGTCAGAGGCGAACGGTAGGCGCCCGCTCCGCCCATCACCTTGGCCCAGGCCTCGACGGTGAACTGTTGCGAGTTCACTGCGGGCGTGTAGGGCACTTCAACCATCGTCAGCCAATCGCTCAAAAACCCGGCTGCTTTGTCCGGATCATCCACCAAAGCGCCCGGTTGGCCCAAGACTACGAAGTTGAGGTAAGCCCCGTCGTTGCCCCCGGCGACATCCACCGCCGTCTCGCCGGTCAGCTCGCCTAAACGCCAATAGGCCACCGGTTGATCGGCCATGATCACACCCACGTAGCTGTTCGGGGGCGGCGGATTGACGACGAGTTCTGCGGTGTCGCTCAAGGTCGATCCCGCTTCGCTGGTGACGCGAACGCGGTAGAGGCCGGCTTGGGCTGCGCTCACACCGGGCAAGACCAAGGTCGCGTTGGTTTCGTTGGGGAGGTCGCTGCCGCCGTACTGCCACTGGTAAGTCAGGTTCGGGCTGCCCGTGGCGACCACGGTAAACCGGGCCGTCCCGCCCGCCAGCAACGTCAACCGACGCGGTTGCTGCGTGATGACCGGGACCGTGATGTCCAGCACGTTCACCTGCACCGGCAAGGTCTCGACTGCGCCGGCCGCGTTCGACACCTCGACGGTGTACGTGCCAGTGTCGGTCAGCGCGGCGCTGGCGATCGTGAGCGTGTCCGCGTTAGGTACGCCCACCGCCACGCCGTTCTTCTTCCATGTGTACTGGAAAGGCAAGGACCCGGTGGCCGTCACCTGAAGCTTCAACTCGCGGCCGACGAACACGTCCTGCGCGGCAGGCTCACTGACCAAGACGGGGAACACCGGGAACGGCTCCTGTCCGCCACCCATCTTAAAGTGGTTGTAGACGCGAGGGGCCGGCAACACCGTGTCGTACACCGCAACCTCGTCCACGTCGCCGGCAAAGAAGTAGTTGCCCAATGGGTTCTCGCTCGCTCCGGCCCCGATACGCAGCGGCCGTTGGGTGTTAGGCGAGACGGTGGTGGTTGCTTGGCCCACGAATACGCCGTCTACGTAGAAGCGCTTAATCTTGCCGTCATAGGTGCCTACCAAGTGCGTCCAAGTCTCCTCGAAGAGGGGGCCACCTCCGATCGAGTGCCAACCGCCTCCGGTCCCGGTCCAGAACTCCCAATTGTTCGCCGGCGTAGCGTAGAAGATGTAACCGCGCTGCGGGCCGTCATCGCGCGCGGTCACCGGCGAGCGGTGGTTCACCGAGCCGGCTGCCACTTTGGCCCAGCACTCGAAGCTGAACTGGGCGCCGTTGAGCGCGGCGTTGAACGGGACTTCAACCTTGTCGTCGTCTCCTTCAAACCGCGCGGCCGTGTTGCTGTCGCCCAGGAGAGCGCCCGGGGCGCCGCCCGAGGCCCCGTTCAGGAACGTGCCGTTGGCGGAGGCCCCCAAGCTGCCCAGGTTGGCCGCCACGGCCGGCGCTGGGAGCGGGGCTTCGTTGAGTCGCCAGTAGCCGACGGGTGCGTCCGCCAAAACCAGTTGGTCATACGAGGTTGTCGGCGCGGCGTTCAGGCCCTGGGCGTAGCGGTCTGCAATCTGCGCTGGCGTGAGGACCTTGGTGTACACCGCCACCTCGTCCACCACCCCGTTGAACCAAAAACTGCGATCGCCGCGCGCCCCTATTCCCAACGCCTGGTCCGGATTCGGCGCGTAGCGCGGCTCGTTGTCTTTGCGCACCTTCTCCGCGCCGTTCACGTACAGAATCGCCGAGCTGCCGTCATAGGTCGCCGCCAAGTGATACCATGTGCCCGCCGCAATCGCTTCCGTCGCCGTGAGGTTCACCGTGTAGTTGTTGGCCGAATCCCCTAACCGGAAGTTCCAACCCGCTGCTGCCTGGTAGAAGATCCAACCCTCGGCGGCGGGCGTCACTCGGCGCAACGAGGCCAACGGGCAGGTCAGGGTCGTGCCGGTCAACGCGACATTCGGCTTCACCCAAGCCTCGACCGTGAAGGGCGGTATCGAGTTGAGCTCGATCGCGTACGGGACGGTCATGGCCGTCGTGCCGCCGTCGAACTGTGCTGCGGTGTCGGCGCTCCCTGCCAGCGCGCCGGGTTGGCCCAGGGCCACTGCCCGCAGGTAAGTGCCGTTGCCCAGCGCACCCAGGCTGCCGCGGTTGGCGGCCGTCACCGTTGGCGGCTTCGGCGCAGCTTCGCCCAGCCGCCAATAGCCCACCGGTTTGTCAGCGAGCACCTCGTCTTGATAAGCCGCCCAGACCGGGGCTGTGCCCAGCAGGGCCATCGATAGCATCCATTTGGCGTTCATAGTCTTGCGGGTTTCAGGCTTCAGTTCTCAGACCGCACACCCAGAGTTTGAGGGAGGGATTGGGGATTGTGCAAGCTGACTGACGATGGCCGGCTTGGTTTGGGTTGTCAACGAAAAGGCTCGAGAAGCCTCGACACCAAAACCCAGAAAGCCCTCCCGGAACGCGGAGCGCGGAACGCGGAAAACGTGGAATGGAAGGAATGGAAGGAAAAATAGGAAGGGAAGGGGAGGCAGAGCAGGAGAGGGACGGGAGAGCGCGCGGGCACAGAGGCACCACGTCTGCATGCCACGGTCGCTGTCAACGTCTTTCTGCCTGGCGATTTAATGCTGAGGAAGAGGTTACCAGGTCAACTCCCAGGCTTCGGCTTGCCGAGGGGGACAGGTGATGGACCGGTCGAAGGCGTGTGGGGTTGGAACCGGCACGGGCTGGTCGGCTGGGCTCTCGGGTCGGTACAGGGCTCGGTGGATCTGCCCAGGGAGGATCCCATAGGCGCTTCCGTCGAAAGCGAAACGGGCCGTGACTGGGTCATCGCTGACGTTGACAAAGAGAAGCACCAGCCGGCGCGCGGCGGGTAGACGCCAAGCCCCGGTCAAGACCGCGTCGGTCGTCACCCACCATTCCCCTGACCATTGCCAGTCCGCCTTCACGCGGGGCAGCGGGCCGGCCAATCGCGGGGGGCGAGCCATTTCGCCGGAGGCGAAGTAGCGGCCCAACTTGGCTCGGAGCTGGACGAGTTGGCGGAAGAAGCGGGCGTTTTCTTTTTCGTGCACGAGGCCGGGGTCGAGCCAGCCGAGTTGTTCGCCGAAGACCAGTTGTTGACCCGCCTTCATGCGCAGCGCGAGGTCCTTGGTTGGCCCTCCTCGGTAAGCGCGGCCGAACATCTGGATGGCACCGCCGTACACGGCTGGGAACACGGGGACCTGGCCGTCATGTTGCCAATGCCAGGTGAGGTAGCCATCGAACCAGCGGACGAACGGCTCGCCGTTGCACTCGGTGGTGAGCATGGTGTTGGTGGGCAAAGCCTTGCGGATGGTTTCGAGCATGTGCCAGTAGCCTTCGTTCCACCAATGGCCACCGCCTAGGGGGTGGCCGTGCGTAGGGTCCAGGCAAAGTGTGGGAGCGGCGGCGGCGACCTGGTCAATGTAGACCGCACTGGTGCGTTCGTTCTGGAGGAGGCGAAGCACGAGATCACGCACCTGGCGCTGCCAGAGCGTCGTAGCGGGACACATGGCCGCAAGCTGGACGGGCAGGCCATTGGTTTCTTTGCTGCCGTAGCTCTCGAGGTAAGGCGTGCCGTCTTCCTTTTTCGTCGCGGCCGGCAGGGCTCGCCGGCTGAACTCGAAATCCTCCGCCCCGCGGTCGCGGGAGTCCCACAGCCGGCCATTGATGTAGGGCATGACGAAGACGTTGGACTGCTGGAGTTCGGCCACGCCCTGCGCGAAGCCCTCCTTGGTCGGGAAGTAGTGGGGATAGTCGTTGTCGAAAGGGATCTGGTGCCAGTCGTACCAGTGGAATCCGACCGGCAGACCGAGGTATTTCTGGAACTCGAGCACGGCCGGCACACAGGCGGTCGGAGGGCCGCCCCCGAGCGCCCAAGCGTGCAAGGTGCGCATCCAGGCCGGGGTGTCTGCCCGGCCTTCGGCCACGAGAGGCGGCCACCAGCGCGCCTGTTTCTGGACCCAGGACTTGTAGATCGTGGCGACGTCAAACCAATCGCCACGGAACAGTTGCCAAACCGCCTCGCCGGCGAGGGTGAAATCGTTGCCTGCCTTGCCCAGGTCTGACGCGGGATGATCGAACAGCAGGCGGACGCTTGCCGTGGCAGGGTCACTGTCGAGCTGGAGGTCTTTCGTGCTTCCCCACGGGTCGTGGACGGCCAGGTAAAGGCCCGTGCGCGGGTCGGTTTCACGATAAGCGGCCAGCCACTGCATGCTGCACCAGCCGCCTGGATAGTTGCCTCGGTATTTGAAGCTGCGCTGCCAAAGTCCGCGCTGCACCTCACCTGGCCCACGTGGAAACAGGACGGCCGCCTCAGCGCCCAGGTCCCCCAAAGCGAGTTGTGGGAAGACGACCCGCCAGAGGCTCCATTCCGGCGAGCCGTTTTCGACCCGCAGCCCCCAGCGGAGGGCGTGCTGGCCTGGGTCACAGGTGGCGACCGCGCGAACGGTGATGGCTGGTCCGGCGGGGTGATCGGCGGATTCCCAAACTAATTCGAGCCCGGTCGGTGAGGCTTGGGCTTGGACGGCTTGCCATCCGGCGTCGGCGTGCAAGCGAGTCTCGGCTCGGGTGGTCGCGTGGCGCAGGCTCAGGGAGAAGAGCGGCGGCGGGTTGGTAGCGAGGAGAGTGCGGCCGCTGGCAGCGTCCCCCAAGTGCGCGACGGACACGCCGCGGGTGGTCACGCTGAGTCCCAGGACCAGGTCACCCGCCTTCACCTCGAGCGGTGTGGGGGAGCTGCTGGGGGCCGGTGGGGTGTCGCCCAAAGTCGGTCGGGACAATCCGGCTGCCCCGACGGAGGCGGCCGCCAGGGTGATCGAGAGCAGGCGCATGGGAGTGGGAGGGAGGGGATGGGGATCGGTTCAGCGCGTTAGTACAGCGTGAAATTCACGCCGGTGCCCAGCGGCGCAGGCGGGTTAGGTTTGCGGCCGCGTTCATTGCGGTAGACATAGACGGCGGTGGAGGCGCGCGTGGTGAGCAGCACGTCCGGCACGCCGTCGCCGGTAACGTCACCCACCAAGCCGAGCATCTCCGCCGCCTCAGGCGCCCGGGGATCGCCCAGGTCGGCGGCGTCCATCTCGAACCGGGCCAGCAAGCGGCCGTGACCGTCGTACAGGGCGCGCGGCTCGGCCACGAGGATCTCGTCGAGGCCGTCGCCGGTCCAGTCGACGAGGGCGTGATGGCGGGCGTAGTCGGTCATGATTTCGCCCAACCGCTGTCCGCGCTCGTCGAGGATCCACAACGGCCCCTGTCCCCACGGGCGATGATCGACGTCCACGACCAGGTGTTGTCCGGGGACGTCGGCCCGGACGCGGCCGACATCGACCGACTCGAAGTGGTGTCCGGAGAGCTCCCACACGGGTCGGCCGAGGCCATCGAGGAGGGCGAGGTTATTGGCGCCGCAGTAGGTCATGACGAACCGCGATTCGGCCGGTGTCGGGGCGAGGCGCACCGCACGGAAGCAGTCGCAGTGGCCACGGGCGACGTCGACGGCGGTCGAGCCGGCCACCCAACGAGTGGAGCCGTCGGCGTTGAGCGCCGCGTAGCCGGCAAGGACCTCGTCGCGGCCGTCGCCGTCCAGGTCGATGGGGACTGGCTGATGGGCGGTACGGTGGCCGCCGGGCAGTGTGACGGTCCAGAGCAAGTCGCCCGCCTGGGTGAAGGCCCAGATTTGGGTGTAGCGAGTCTTGACGAGGTAGTCGGTTGCCCGCGGGCCACCGGAGAGGTTGGCAAAGACGAGGCAGTCGGTGGCGTCGTGGGGCAGGGGCAAGCGGCGTCGTTCCCGGCCGGAGCGGCCGTCCAGTTCGACGAGGGCACGCTCGGCGCAGAGGACGACCTCGTTTTGGTTGTCACCATCCCAATCGTAGATCTGGCAGGCGACATCGTGGTGGAGTTTCTTCCGGCCGACCTTGGGATCGCCCCAGCGCCAGAGGACTTGCCCATCGAGTCGTTGGGCGACCACGGCGCTGGTGTAATGGACGTCGTTGCGATCCACGTTGCGGGCGCTGACGAGTTCAGCCGTGCCGTCCCCGTCGAGTTCGCCGGCCACGACCCAGGCGCCGGCATAATCTGGATCCAGCGCCACGCGTCGCCAGGGACGGACCACGGGCACCGTGGGGCTCGGGTGGGCGGAGGGATCCTGTGGGTGGCTGCTTAAGGCTGGCGGCGTCTGGCTTGGCGCGGGGGTGGGGGTGAGGGGCGGGGGAACGGCGGCGAGCGCGGCACTTGCGAGTGGGAGCAGGGTCACGGCGAGCGTTAGGGAAGCGACTTCAGCACGCCATGGTCTGGGAGGCTTCATGGAGAAGGTTGACGCCAAGGTGGTTGGCGCGCATGGGGGACAAGAACTGGTAGCAGGGCGCGACCGCTGGGCGCGCCGAACCAGGCAGGTCATCGGGCCCGAGCGGCCGGCCCGGCGGTCCGGCCGGTCGAGGTAAGGCCGGTTGATGGGGATGGAGGCAGCGGAGCGAAATGAGTCTGGAACGGGATGGTTGGTCACGGGTAGCGGCCGTCCGACGGCATGCGGCGTCAACCGGCGGCAGCGGAGCGGAGGTCTTCGGCGGCGGCCTTCCAGACGGGTAGTCGTTCCCATAGGCCCAGTTCTTCGAGGTAGGTCGCGGCCAGAGCCGGTGCTGACTCGACGGGCAGGTCCGCTGGACAATGCTCGATCGCATCGGCCGCGTGCACGGCGGTCAACGGGCTGAACCGGGTGTCGCCGGCTAGCCACGGGGTGTGATGGAAACCGACCGCCTCGACCAAGGGCGACGGCAGGCCCCAGAGGCCCAACAAGTAGGCGCCAACGCCGGCGTGATTGGCGCGGAAGGACTCCTCTTCGACTTGGCAGAGGGGCGTGCCGGATTGTCGGGCGCGCCTGAGGACGTCGAGGTAGGTATCGGTCAGGTTCGCGGCGAGGATCATTTTGCCGACGTCATGGAGGAGTCCGGCGGTGCGGGCTTGATCCTGCTGTTCGTCGCTGCCGCCTTCGAGCTGGACGATGCGTTTGGCCAGGCTGCTGGTGCGGAGGCTATGGTTCCAGACCTGGGTCAAGGGCAGTTCGCTGAACTGGGCTTCGTCGTAGGTCGAGAAGATATGGATGGTGAGGGCCAGAGATCGGATGACGTTGACGCCAAGGAGTTGGACGGCTTCTTTGGCGTCGGAGACGGTGCGGGCCATGCCGAAGAAGGCCGAGTTGACCAGTTGCAGCATTTTGGCGATGAGGCCCGGGTCGGAGCCGATGATGTCGGCGATCTGGTCGATGGAGCAATCGGGTTTTTCGAGGGCATCGAGCATCTCGAGGTAGACGGTCGGGACGCTGGGCAGCGCGCTGATCTGGCCGACCAACGCGCGCAGTTCCTCGCTCAACATGCGGTCCTGGAAATGCCGGATCCGCTCCAGGGCGGCCTTGAGGGTGGGGATATTGAAGGGTTTGGCCAGGAACTGGTGGACAACTGTCAACGACCGCATCACGGAGATGCGCTCGGCGTAGCCGGAGAGGATGATGCGGATGGTGCGCGGCTGGCGGCGGCGGACTTCGTCGAGCAACTCGACGCCGGTCATGTCGGGCATACGCATGTCCGACACGACCAGATCGAACATGTGTCCATCGAGCAGGGCCAGCGCAGCCTTGGGACCGACGGCGAACTTGAGGTCCCACTCGAAGCGCATGGGCTGCATCGCCAGCTCGAGCAGCTTGACCATGATCGGCTCGTCATCGACGAACAGGACGCGCAATCTCGGCTTGGCTGCGTGGGGGTCGCTGGACATCGCGTGGGTAGGCTCACTCGGGCGCGTACCGGGCGTTCGCCGCGGACTTGCCACCCAGGCGCTTGACGCCCCGGCCGGGATTGGCGGCCAGGTGCTGACAAATCTTGAACACCCCTTCGGCCTCGTCCGGCACGCCCAACGCCTGCGCCAGTTCCGCCGCCGTCGCTCCCGGTCCGTTTCGGGCCGGTTGACCTGCCGCGAAGCGATCCAGGATCCGTTGTTGCAGCCGCAGGATGGCCTCCGCGGCCTCCTTGCCCGCCTGCACGCCGGGCTGATGGTAAGCATTGATGTGAATCAGTCCCGCGTACAGACCCACTGCCCGCTCAAACAACGCGATCAAGGCGCCCACGCTGAACGCCGAGACCTCGCGCAGGGTTAAGGTGAGCGAGGGGCGGCCTTTTTCATAAAGGGCCGCGCGCGTTCCCTGCAAGAAGCCGGAAAGGTAATCGCCGCTCGTGACGCCCGGGCCCACCAGGGGACTTTCGCCGGAACGATCCCGGAGCACCTCGAGGAACAGGACGAAAAAGTTGGCGGGGCCATCGCGCAGTTGCTGGACGTAGGCGTGTTGGTCGGTCGAGCCCTTGTTGCCGTAGACCGTCAGGCCCTGGTGCACCACGGCGCCATCGAGATCGCGCTCTTTCCCGAGCGATTCCATGACCAATTGCTGCAAGTAGCGGGCCAGCAGTTCGAGCCGATCCTTGTACGGCAGGACCACCATGGCCTTGTCGCCCCGGCCGTTGCCCAAGCCATGCCAGGCCAAGGCCAACTGGGCGGCGGGGTTCTGCGTCCAATCCGGCCGGCGCGTGACGGCATCGCACGCGCGTGCGCCGGCCAAGAGCGCGTCCAGGTCCAGGCCCTGCAGGGCGGCGGGCAACAGGCCTACGGCGGAGGTCTGACTGGTGCGCCCACCCACCCAGTCCCAGATGGGGAACCGGCGCAACCACTGCGCCTGCTCGGCCAGTCGGTCGAGCTGGCTACCCGGCATGGTGATGGCCACCGCGTGGCGCTCGAAGTCGAGGCGGGCGCGTTCGTAAGCTACCTTGGCTTCCCGCATGCCATTCTCGGTCTCTTTGGTGCCGCCGGATTTCGAGATCACCAAGCAGAGCGTCTGACCGAGCGCCGCCCCCAACCCCGCCAACACCCGGTCCATGCCGTCGGGGTCGGTGTTATCGAAGAAGTGCAGGCGCAACTTGTCGCGGAGCGGGTCGCCCAGGGCGTGGCTGACGAACTGGGGTCCGAGGGCGGAGCCGCCGATACCGATCACCAGGGCGTGCTGGAAAGGGCCGCTCTGGCCGATCGTCTCAGCGCGGTGGACTTGCCCGGCAAAGTGCCGAAGCTCGGCGATCGCCTGCCGAATGGCCTGGCCAGTGGCCGGGTTGGGGGCGCGCTCAGGATCGCGCAGCCAATAATGCCCCACCTGCCGTCCTTCGTCGGGATTGGCGATGTCGCCGGCTTCGAGCCGCGCCATGGCGGCGAAAGCGCCCTTGAGCTTCGGCCCGACGTCCGCACGCTCGGCGTAATCATCCGCGAGCTGGGCCCGGCTCAGGTCCAAGGCTAGGCCCAACTCGTCGAACTCAGTGTAGCCGCGTTGGAACCGCCGCCACAGCTCTGTCTTGTTCGCGTCCATCACTAGGGCTGACTATAACCACCCGCGATCCCGGAGCCAGTCCTTACTGATGAGAGGTCGGGATAGACGACACATTGCAGGTAGGGCGCGCAGTCCTCTGCGCGCCGTAAACCACTGTGGACACAGGAAGCCGCGGCGCGCAGAGGACTGCGCGCCCTACCGCCGAGTTGTAGTCCATTTCAGTGACTCGTCATCAGTAAGTGCCCGCGCCGGCCCCGCCCGCCAGGCGCCGCCCAGGGTCAGCGCGGTGCGCCCGCGTCCGTTCCCAGCGTCGCCGTCATCTGCCGGATCAACCGGTTGAAGTAGTCGGGCACTGTGGGCCCGAAAAACGACATCGTCCGCGGCTCGTATCCGCCCAGGTGATAGTACATGGCGGGGATGACGTAGCCGATGTAGTCGCCGTTAAAGCTAGTGATCACCGCGCGCAGGTCCTGGGCCAGGAGGTCAGCCTTGATCCCCAGGGCCAGCTCCCCGCTGAAATCGCAGGGTGTCGACACCCACATTGTGTCCTGCAACCGAAACACCTGGAGGTAAGTGTCTCCGCGCACCGGCACCACATGACGCGCCAAAGCTGGCCGCAGCCGTAAGCCTTCGCTGAGCCGGACGTGCAGCTCGGGCAACGTCACCTCCAAGCCGAGGAGGCCGAAGGCGATGCGATTGGTGAGTTCGAGTTCCGGCAAGCGGCGAACCACTTCATCGGCCAACGCCTGGCCCATCTGTTCTGCGCCTGCAAAGCCGCGCCCGCCGGGCACCGGGCTGTGGCTGCCCATCCCACCGGCCAGGAACATGGCCCATCCGCCCGTGGCCTGTTCGACACCCCGCTGCCAAGAGCCGGGGTAATCCCCGCTGAACTCGAACACGTCGGCCGACAAGACCGTCGCGTGCGCGGCGTAAGCGCCCCACACCCCCATCCGCCCCCCCGCTTGCTGCACCACGGCAAAACTGAACTCCGAGTCCACCTCGCCCTCGGACCCGACCAGGCGGTTTCGCACGAACTTCGGCGCCTCAAACCTACCCTGCCCGAGGGCCGCCGGTCGCAAGTCCGCCACTGCCGCTCGTGCGGCCGCCACGAGCTGCCCGGCGAACCAGGTGCGGACGGCTGGTTGATAGGGGCCGGCAAAGGCCTCGCTCACGAAACCTTCGCCCCAACCGCCCGGGCCGGCGTGGGTGTGCGTCGCGGAGAAGTACACCTGCGCTCGGGTGAGACCCGGATCCTCCGCCAGTTGCACCATCGTGGCTTCGGCCACCTCGCGCGGGATGATCAAGGCATCGGCGCCGATCATCACGCCCCATCGAGGGGCGACCCGGAGCGCCACTGCCTTGGCGTAGAGTTCGTCGTGCCGGCCCGTCGCAGGTCGACCGCGCCGCGCGCCGTACCCGGCCAGGGGGACGGCGCGGAACTGGCCGCTGGCCGGATCGTCCTCTGCCGCCTCGATGGTCGGCGTGAGTGGGACGCGGCCGAAACCAGCCTCGAAGTCTCCCTGCACGACGAGGGGAGAGTCGCCCGACTCGGCCAACCGCGCTTGCGTGGTGGCGTAGTAGGACGCCCGCAGATACGGTTCCCGATCCAACCCCGTCAGCGCCGAGAGCATCGCAGCCAGGACCAAGGCCGCGCCGCCACCGGTCAACCCCAACGCAATTTTCCCCAGCTTCTTCATGGCTTACCGTTTCGTCAGGCGTCGGGTGCGCCGCCGCCCGCGCGCCCCCGTGGGGAGGCTCGAAGTTCGCACCCCAGAGCACAAGCTCTTTTCGGCGGCGGCGTTAATCGAGCCCGACCAAGGTTTGCAGGCCATAGAAGGTGCCCGCGGTGGCGAAGTGCAGGAGACCGCGAACCAAGGGGAGCTGGATGGCCAGGATCACGATGATGAACCCGAACCGGGCCAGGCGGTAGTAAAGCTCGTCGCTCACGTCGAACAGGTTCTTGACCACATGCGATCCGTCCAAGGGCGGGATGGGCAGCAAGTTGAAGAAGCACAGGAGCAGGCTGATCAGGGCCATGGTTACCGGCACCTCGACCAAGCGATCCAGGCCGGCCGCCACGAACCCGCGCGCCACCACCATCAGCGCCAGCGCCAGGAGCACGTTCATCGCCGGACCCGCCAGCGAAATGAGGGTGTCTTGGAGGCGCGGGTTGCGCAGGTTGCGCGGGTCTACCGGGACCGGTTTACCCCAACCGATGATGAAACCGGCCACCTTCGAGTCGGCCGCGCTCAGGAACACCACCAACAACGGCAGGATCACCGTGCCGAGCAGGTCCATGTGCACCACCGGGTTCAGCGAGACGCGTCCTTGTTCCTTGGCCGTGTCGTCCCCGCATTTCCACGCCACCCAGGCATGCGCGAACTCGTGAAAGGTCAGCACGACCAGGAGGCAGAGGTAGCTCAACAGCCCATTGATAATCGCTTGCGAACTCATCGGCGCCCCAACCTAGCACGGACCCGCCGGCACCGTGAAGAAAAACGCCGTCCCGCGGCCCGGTTCACTCTCGACGCGCACCTCGCCGCCGTGGGCTTGGACGATGTGTTTGACAATGGCCAGGCCCAGCCCGGTGCCCCCTTGCTCCCGCGAGCGGGCCTTGTCGAGCCGGTAGAACCGCTCGAAGAGCCGCGCTTGCGCGGCGCTCGGAATGCCCGGGCCGTCGTCACGCACCCAAACCTCGAGGGTCTCCCCGCCCGCGGGTCGGGCGCCGACGCTGACCTCGCCACCAGCACGGCCGTATTTGATGGCGTTGTCGAGCAGGTTCGCTAGCACTTGCTCGAGGCGTTCCCCATCCACCCGGGCCAACAGCGCAGCCGGGACTTCGTTGCGTAACCGCACGTTGCGCCCCGCGGCGGGTGCGGCCAGGTCGTCCATGACCCGCGCGACCAACGAGCCGAGGCCGACGGGTTCGAGCCGCAACCTGAGCTGCCCCGCATCGAGCTGCGACAGCGTCAGCAAATCCTCGATGAGATAGGCGAGCCGGTCAGCGTGTTTCTCGATCATGCGCAGGAAGCGCGGTCCGGCCGCCGGGTCGGCCTGGGCCCCGTCCTGCAGGGTTTCGACACAGCCCTTGATGAGGGCGAGCGGCGACCGCAGTTCATGGCTAACATTGGCGACGAATTCCTTGCGGGTGTTCTCGAGTTGCTTGAGCCGGGTCAAATCGTGAAACACCAGCAGCATGCCGGGCGGCTGGCCTTCCCCCGACCCCACCGCGGCCGCGCTCACCTGCAAGCAGGGTCGGTCCAGCCCCGGCAAGTCCAGCTCGTGCCCGCTCACCTGCCCGCCCTTCTGGACTCGCTCGACCAGCTCTTGGACCTGGTGGAGGCGCAAGGCCTCGAGCACCGTGCGGCCGCGCACGTCGTCCGGGAGACCGAAAAGCTGTCGACAGGCCGGGTTGACGAGCCGGATGCGGCCATGGTGGTCCAGGAGCATGACCCCTTCACCCATGCTGTTCAACAATGCCTCGCGTTGCGCCTCGGCTTCGCGCTCCGCAGCCTGCTGACGAAACCGCAGCGCCCGGCTCTCCTCGCGCGCCGCCGCCACCGCGTCCTCGAGCGCACGACGCCGCACGCGTTGGCGCCACCACCACCAGCCGGCCCAAGCGCTCCCCAGCCAGCCGAGCGCCGCGAGCGTTGGCCACAGGCTATCCACGGGCGCGAACGACGGAAGCGGCCGCCCACCACGGGCTGGCGGCGCTGGAGGCACTCGGTTTCATGCGGTCTCGGCGAAGCGGTACCCCACGCCACGAACCGTGTCGAGCAAGCGTCCGGCCGGCCCGAGTTTCTCGCGCAGTCGGCGCATGTGGGTGTCGACGGTGCGGGTGTCGATGGCGCTGTCATACTCCCAGACATCGCGCAGCAAGACCTCGCGCGATTGCACGCGACCGCGGCGCTGGGCCAGAACCGTCAACAGTCTGAATTCCGTCGCGGTTAACGTCACCGATTCACCCCGGACGGTAACGCAGTGCCGCGGGACATCGAGGACCAACTCGCCGAGCTGAACTCGTTCGAGCTTCGTTGCTTCTCGCTCGCGGCGGCGCAAGACATTCTTGATCCGCAAGACCAGCTCGCGTGGGCTGAAGGGCTTGGTCACGTAGTCGTCCGCGCCCAACTCGAGACCCAACACGCGATCCAGTTCCGCCGCCTTGGCCGTCACCATGATCACGGGGATGGCCGCAGTCGCCGGATCGCGCCGGAGAATCTTGCAGACCTCCAACCCGTCCAGTTCCGGCAGCATCAAGTCCAGCAGGATTAGGCTCGGCGCCTGCGCTCGCGCCTGCGCCAGCGCCGCGGCGCCGTCGGCGGCTGTCACCACGTCGAACCCGGCTTGCTGGAGGTTGAACCGCACTAACTCGACGACATCCGCCTCGTCATCCACCACCAGGATCTTGGGTCGCATACCGACTCGCCAGGTCAATCCGGGCAGAGGCGCAGGCGGAGCCCGCCGGCTAACTGGCGCGCGCCGGCCGCGGGTGCAGAGGGGTGCGTAGGCTGGCCCAGAATCGGTCCGGCAACAGGCCTAAGCCAATCAGGGCCAACTGGCTCACCACAAAGAGCATGAGCCACACAAAGGCCTTGTCCATGAACCCGTACGAGTGCAGGCCCACGCCGAGCATGTTCACGCCGAACCAGGAGAAGCTCGTCACGATGTTGCCGAAGATGGCCAGGTTCATCAGGCCGCGCTCGCGCACCAAGCCACCCCAGCGCGCGTGCAGGAGGATCGCGCACCACAGCACGATGATCAACGCCCCGTTCTCCTTCGGGTCCCAGCCCCAAAACCGGCCCCAGGACTGATCCGCCCAGATGCCGCCGAGGATGGTCCCCACGAAGTTGAACAGCGTGGCGAAGCAGACAATCCCGTACACCATCCGACTGAGCGCCTGGCGAGTCTCGGGTCCTAGCGAGCGCGTGAACACGCCCCGCACAATGTAGAGCGCCGCCAAAAACCCCGCTACAAACATAGCCGAGTAGCCCAACGTGATCGTGATCACATGCGTGGCCAGCCAGAAATTCGTGTCCAGCACCGCCCGCAACATCTCCATGGTGTCGCCATCCAGCGACAAATTGTGCGCCACAATCAACGTGGTCAGTCCCAGAGCCGACGACATCACAATCCCGATGCTGTCGCGGTGAAGACGCTCGAGGATCAGCCCTAACCCGACCGCGCCCCAGCCCACAAACACCGCCGAGGAATAGAGGTTGGTCACCGGCGGCCGGCCCTCGAGCGCCATCCGAAACACGATCCCCGCCGTGTGCACCACAAAGCCCAACCCCAGCAGATAGCCGGCGGTGCGATTGAGCCCCTGGAACCAACCGAACCATGAAGCGCACCCGAGCAGGAACACCAAGGTGTAGATCGCAATGCTCTTGACGAAGGGGCGCCAGGAATTGAACAGAAACTCCCACCACCCCTTGTCGAGCTGGGGTTGGAACTGCCCGGCCAACCATTGCCGGTAACCGGCCAGCGCCTGGTTGAACTCGGCCGGCTTGGCCTGGCGATAGGCCGTCGCCATCGTCGCGTAGGCCTCCGCGGCGGGATGGATCTGTTCGGTGTGCAGCGACTCCATCAGGCTCGTCCCTAGGTTCGACCAGGTCGGGCCCGCCATCTCCGGATGCACGGGCGGTACAATGAGCGGATAGGCCACGTTCGCCATCGCGTCGAAGTTCCGCAGCAGCTTCAACAGCCGGTCGAAGTCTTCCCGGTTGAATTCCTTGCCCTGCTCGCGCAGTCGCACGGCGGCAATGCCCGGCGCCAACGCTTCCCGGTACGCCCGGAGGTCCGCCGCAAAGTCCGTCGAGTTCTCGGGGCGTAGGCTGTTCTTGAGGCGCTGGTAGGTGTTCAGGGCAAAGTGCAGCTTCAGCACCGCTTTCTCGAACGTCGACCGCGTCGCGGCCTCCACCCCGTTGGCGCGTCGGGCCTGCTTCTCGATCTCCTCGAGCGACCCCTGCAGCTCCGTGAACGGAAAGTAATTGGACCCCTCGAGCGGCAACTTGAGCAGGCCGCGCAGCTCCGGATGATCAACCCGAAACACCCGGCGCGTGTCGGCCACCTCCGGCTTCATGGTGACCTCCATCAGCCAACCGATGGCGGAGAGTTGTCCGCCCCCATCGAGAGCCACGGATTGCTTGCCGCGCATCACCAGCAGCGCGTTGCGGGCCACCGAATCCAGCGGTTGCAGGCGCCCGTTCAGCACCGCCGGCAGTCGGCCGAAGTCGGCCGTGTGGTACTCGCTCGACTCGCGGGGCGAGCGCAGAGCTGCCAGCACCCAGACCGTAAAGAGCGCCAGCACCAACCAAGGTAACCATTTCTTCATGCGTACATGCGGAGGTAGACCGCGCCCAAACCGCTCGGCGCGATCCAAGACTCAGGCTCGCTTGCGTTTCACAAAACCCACCAAATGCGTCAGAAACTGCACCCCCAGCCCCACCCCCACCAGGGTGCAGGAAAAATACGGGGTCAGCCAACTGGGATTACGGACCACCTGCAAGATCGTCACCCGAGGATCCCGCTCGTCGTAGCCCGATTGATAGAAGGTCTCGCCGCCGTAACGCAGCGGGTTGTTCATGTAGATCAGCACCTCCCGATTCTCCCCCGTCTCCGGCTGACGCAGCCGCACCCGACTCGAGAAATTCTTCGGGATCTCGGTGCCCATGTACTTGTCGTGCGAGAACTTCATCAGCTCGAGCGAAACCGGCCGATAGTACCGCACCGGCCGCAGCGCCAACTCGAACGTCCGACCCTCGTACGACACCGGCTGCGGCGGGTCGAACCACAGCGAGGCCGCCCAGGTCCCGAGCGACCCCGTCGGCGTCATCAACTCCACGTAGGCCGTCGGAACGTTCCGCCGGTCCATCCGCGTCTCCAACGGCGCCTGACGGAACTGCGTCCGGACCCCGAGCCCCTGCGTGGCCAGCGAGGGACCCGTTACCGCCGCCGGCGGCACGCTGGTCGAGTTCGGCCAGTACGCGTGCAGCTTGATCGTGAACGGCAATTGCGGGAGCCGCAGTTCCTGCTTTCTCGCCAGCACCGACTCCGGAATTGTCACCACCTGGTTCGCGTCCGCCGCCGTCGTCTCCAGGATCGCCAACTCGCTGTGCCGTTGGTCTTCCGAGTAGCTCTTGCTTTGGCCTTCGGTCAGCCGCATGGCGCTCTCGACCGACAACAGGTCCGTCGCCAGTTGCCCCAACAACAGCAAGATCAGGCCCACATGCACCAACAACAAACCGAGCTTGTCCCTCCGAAAACCAAACCGCCGCGCGTGCGCACAGATCAAATTGATCAACAGCACTCCCCCCACCAGGTAGCCCCCGGGCATTACCGGAATCCGCATCGGCGTCCCCGGCACCTGCCAGTACACGAACAGGCTGCGGAAATACTTCATCTGCGCCGCGTACAGCCCAATCTCCACCTGCGCCAGCGTACCCACAAACACCACCACCAGCGCCAACGCCAGACAGACCACCGTCAACCGCAACGACGAAAAGAACTGCACCAGCCGAGCTAGCGTCCCGCCCCCGCCACGAGGAGTAAGGTCCGGCGTCCAATCCGTCGGCGGCTGAGGCTCCCCCCCACGCGCGACCCCGGCCGTGGGAGTATCAGTGGCTGGATTCGAGTGCGATGCGGTCATGGGCTTGGCTCAGGTCCAGGGCGCTGTTGATCCTTAGGGGTGATTGAAACTTGCCACCAACTTGGTAAAGGCCTCCTTCTCGCGGCCCACGACCGCGGCGTCTCCCACCAGCTTGAAAAACCACGTCTGGCCGCTCGTGGCCACCGCCGCCGCCAGCATCCGCCGCTGGGTCTCGGGTGATACCAAGTCCACCGCGTACGATTCCGGACCGCCCACCCTCAGCGGCATTAACAAGCCCCCCAACTCCTCCTCCGCCACCGGCCCGAGCCCAACTTGCCCTCGCCACCGATTGATGTTCGCCAACCGCCCCCCGGCGTCCCCAGGCAACATCACCACCGTCGCCTCCGCTTGGCCTTGCTCCGACCCGCCACCTCCACCCCCAATGATCCACTTCGCCGCCTGCATCGTCCCCGCGGCCGTCGGTTGCCAACCCGCCGGCACCGACCACGGTGCCGGCGTGGCCGCCGTACTCGCCGCCGCCTGAGCCGCCGCCGCCGGATCCTCACCAGGAGACGCACCGCCCGAGGCAGCCACGCTCGCCACGGCCTCAAACCTGACGCTCTTCAGAAACTCGACAAAGGCCGCCTTTTGCCCAGCCACCAGCAGGTCGTCACCCACCATCTTAAAAAACCACGCCGTCCCTTCGCGATGCAGGATCGCCGCCAAAAGCCGCGTCGGCCGCTCCTCCTCCAACGGCACGCCCGCAAAATCGTACATCTGCGCCCGACCAGCCCCAGTCTCGACCGGCTCCGCCGCCTTCTCCATCTCCGCCTCCGTGAAGCGCGGTTGCCCGACCTGCGTGCGCCACCGGTTCACATTCTCGAAATCGCCCCCCGCCTGACCCGCTAACGGAATCACCGTCACCTGCGCCTTCTGGTCGTTCTCGCCGGTCACCGTGAAAGACCCCACTCGCATCTGCGTGGCCGGCAACTCCTGCCAACCGCTTGGCACGTCCCAGCGGATCTGCGCCGGCGCCGTCATCCCAGCCGCCGCCGCCCCCTGTGCCGGGGGCGCCGCCGGATCCTTCGGCGCTTGGTAAGACTGAATCTTGCCACGATCACAGCTCGTCAAAAGCAGCGTCAGTAACAACGCGCCTAAGGCGCCCCGGGTGGCGTTTGATTTGCCTGCAAAGGTCCACAGCACGCGTAATTGTTACGCCACAGGACAATTCTTGGCAAATGGTAGTGTAGGATAAGGCTAGTCGACAGCGACCAAAGACGACGACACGATGCCGACAAAGCATTTCTTCCCGCGCGGAGGCGCTTGGGTGCTGGGCCAGGTGTTACTCATGGCCGCCGTCGGAATCGCCGCCCCGCTGGCTGGCGCCGACCCCAGGGCAGCCCCGACCTGGCTCAGCGGCCTCGCGCTGGCCTTGCTTGGGCTCGGCGCCGCCTTTGGGCTTGGCGGTGTCTGGGCCCTCGGCCGCCACCGGACCATCTTCCCCCAACCTAAAGCCCACGCGCGCCTGATCACTCACGGCGTCTACGGCTGGGTCCGCCACCCCCTCTATACCAGTCTGATCCTGATCGCTCTCGGGTGGAGCGCCCTCTGGCGAAGCTGGCTGGGGCTGGTCCTGGCCACAGCTCTTTCAAGCTTCCTGCACCGCAAAGCGCGCCGCGAGGAACAATGGCTGCGCGCCAAGTTTCCCAACTATGAGGCGTACGCCCGCCGGGTCAAGCGGCTGATCCCAGGCCTCTACTGAGCGCACCGGATGTCCCTCGGGCTGCTCGCATCGTTCGGCTCGATGTCAATTCCGTCGCCATTGCCAACCGCGCTGTCCCGCCATTTACCCAAATCCTCCAGCCCAGCGCTCCCCATCCTCACTCGCCCCCTCGCCATCTACCTCGACGTAAGCACCGACGTAAGCACCAGCTCACAGTACACTGCTCGCCGCAAGTCCCGTAACGCACTCGACCCCAACACCCAACAGGGTGCCTACAATTCGACCGGCATAAAGATGTTGACACGCTCACTGACTATTCTCTTCGCTTTTCACCCAATGACGACGCCGGCTGGATCGTGGATCCAGCCGGGTGTCGCCCACGGGCTACAGACTCGGCCCCTCCTCCCTCCTCCACAGGAGCACACCTGACTATGGTCCACGGTCAAGCCGCCCCGCCAGCTCGGGACCCAACCCCTCACCCACCGCGCCAGCGCATCCGACGGCGGCCCCTGCTCTCAAGAGATCGCATCCACCCGCAAGTCGCGCAACGCCCTCAACCCCGCCAGCGCCGTTCCCCCGCCCCGGATCGGCCGCGCCCCACTCCGCCGCTTCGACCCAAACCGCTCCCGATGCGCCAACCACACCGCATCTACAAACCCCTTCGACCCCAACACCACCCCGTCCGTCATGTGCCGTATCCGCATCCGCAACACCTCCCCCACAC
>Ga0194125_10001642_pt1 | contig 37840 bp, 20 predicted proteins | sample TA2KigC250mmetaG_FD_148626 | JGI IMG/M metagenome (GOLD analysis project Ga0194125, IMG submission 148626) | Freshwater microbial communities from Lake Tanganyika, Tanzania - TA2015034 Kigoma Deep Cast 250m | ecosystem: Environmental > Aquatic > Freshwater > Lake | place: Tanzania: Lake...
CTCCCGGACATGGCCCAGACCTTGATACGGGACTGCGGGACACGTCCCGACTTTTTATATAAGGAACACTGCATCGCAATATATATCGACGGCCCGCCCCACGATTTCAAGGACCGCCAGGACCGGGACAAGACGAACGAGGAATGCCTCCACGATCTTGGCTACACCGTGATCCGTTTCCACCATCAACAGGACTGGATGACCATTATCAAGAAATATCCCAATATCTTTGGGGTAGCGAAATGAAATATTCAATTGGGAGCCTGGTGAAAGCACGCGACCGGGAATGGGTCGTCCTCCCCGGCTCCGACGATATGGTCATCCTCGTCCAGCCCATCGGCGGCCATCCGGACGAATCAACCGGTATCTGCCTGGAAATTGAGAAGGTCGAGCCGGCCAAATTCGATCCTCCCACAGCCGACGAACTCGGCGATTATCTTTCAAGCAGGTTATTGCGGGATGCCGTCAGATTCGCATCCCGGAATACTTCCGGGCCATTCCGCTCATTCAGTCGAATCAGCATTACGCCACGGCCTTACCAACTAGTTCCCCTGCTGATAGCATTGCATCAGAACCCGGTGAGGCTACTGATTGCGGACGATGTCGGAATTGGCAAGACCATCGAAGCCAGCCTTATAGCAAGGGAATTGATGGACCGGAACGAAATCCAGGGAATGGCGGTTCTTTGCCCGCCGCATCTGGCGGAACAATGGCAAGATGAACTTATCACTAAATTCCATATGGACGCCGAGCTGGTCCTCCCAAGCACCATAAAACGGCTGGAACGAAATTGTGCCCCGGGCGAATCCATTTTCACACGATTCCCCTTCGTCGTCATAAGCATGGATTATATAAAAACCGACAAGAACCGGCACGAGTTCATCAGGAATTGTCCCGAGTTTGTCATAGTCGACGAGGCCCACACTTGCGCCTGGGTCGAGGGCGAAGGCCGCGGCCGGCATCAGCGGCATGAACTAGTCAAGGCCATCTCGGAAAAAGAAGACCGGCATATAGTCCTGGTCACGGCAACCCCGCATAGCGGTCACGAGGACACATTCCGTTCTTTGCTTGTTTTCCTGAACCCTGCCCTGAAGGATCTCCCTTCGAACCTTTCGGGAGACGAGAATATCACCAATCGCCGGAGTCTCGCCCGTCATTTCATCCAACGGAGAAGAGCCGATATCCGGTCCTACCTTAAGACCGAGACCCCTTTTCCGGACCGTCAAGAATCCGACTTCTCCTATGAATTATCAAAACCCTACAGGACCCTGCGAGACAAGATATTGACCTATGCCTTGGAAACCATCCAGAACGAGAAGGGCAAGAAAGAACAGCGAATCCGATGGTGGAGCCTTCTCGCGTTGTTAAGATGCTTCGCCTCGAGCCCGGCCGCACTTGCATCCACCCTGAGAAGCCGGGCCGGGGTCGCCGATGCCGAAACCCCCGAGGACGCAGATCATATCGGCGAAAGCACCGTTTTGGACCAGGAGATCGTCGAGGAGGCCGAAGGAATCGATGTCGCGCCCGGCGGAGACCCGGACATCAATAAGGATGAGCGCCGCCAACTTCTGGAAATGGCCCGGGAAGCCGAATCCCTCGAAGGGGAGGGAGACAACAAATTACTAAAGATAGTCCCGGTCGTCAAGGACCTCATAAAGGATGGTCATCAACCGATAATCTTCTGCCGGTTCATCCCGACCGCTGATTATGTCGCCGGGGAGCTTAGCTCTCGTTTGCCGAAGGACGTGAATGTCATGAGCGTCACCGGCGTCCTTCCACCAGCAGAAAGGGAAGCCAGAATCGATGACCTGGCCAAGGCTCCAAAACACGTCCTTGTCGCCACGGATTGTCTCAGTGAGGGCATCAATCTCCAAGACGTGTTCGATGCCGTAATCCACTACGACCTTTCCTGGAACCCGACCCGTCATGAACAACGGGACGGCAGAATAGACAGGTTCGGCCAGAAGAAAAAATTGACACGAAGCATAACCTATTATGGCAAGGATAACGGAATCGACGGAATCGTTCTCGATGTCCTGTTGCGGAAACACCAGGCCATCCGCAAGAGCCTTGGAATCAGCGTTCCGGTGCCTATGAACTCCAACGTGGTCCTGAAGGCCATCATGGAAAGCATTCTCATGAGGAAAGGAAGGCTCCCCGATCAGGCCACACTGGAGCAGTTCGGCCTTTCCGAGAGCGACAGAGCGCTTCGAAACGATCTGAACCTCCAATGGGAAAACGCCAAAGAACGCGAGAAACGCTCCCGGACGATGTTCGCCCAGGAATCCATACGACCCGAAGAAGTCCAATCCGAATTGGAGGAAGCCGTCGAGGGCGCCGGCAGCTCGGAGGAGCTGAAAAGCTTCGCCACCCTCGCATTGAAGCTGTACGGCGGCACGATCAAGGAAAAGGGCGAATCCTTCGAAATCGACATCCGGGGAACCCCGCAGGCATTGAAGGATTCCCTGCGTGAGTTCCTTGGAGGAAAAGACACCTTCAAAGCCAGGTTTGAATATCCTCCGGAGGAAGACGAGCTCTGGCTCACGCGAGCCCATCCGATTTCAGAATCCATCTCCACCTTCGTCATGGACTCGGCCTTGGACCCGCAAGGCGATAAATCCAAAGCCCGCCGCGCCGGTGTCATACGAACCAAGGCCGTCCCAACGAGGACAACCCTCCTCGTTCTCAGGTACAGGTTCAACCTCGTTTCCAAGGACGCATCTTCCGAGGCGAAGATGCTGGTCGAGGAAAGCCGGGTCCTGGCCTTCCGGGGAAGTCCGGAAAACGCCGAATGGCTTCCAGAAGAGGAGGCCCTCCGGCTATTGACCATTAATCCGGACCAAAATATCACTCCGGACATATCACGAGTGCAGATTCAGACGATCTTGGATAAATTTGATCAACTTTCAGCCCATCTGAATGATGAAGCCGCCAAACGGGCCGCCCATATCCTGAGATCGCATAACCGGGTCCGGAAGGCAACCAAGATCAAGAGAACCGTCCAGACGGTCGAACCGCACACCCCACCCGACATTCTCGGTGTCTATGTCTTCCTCCCAGTCCAGGAGGCAGGACAATGAAAGGCAAAAGCCGGGACATCTTCACCACAATCCATACCGAAGGCGGGCTTTTACCATCGGGCCTGCTCCAACGCATCCTCGAGCAGGACAGAGACCTCGGAGGTCTCACCTTCAAGGATTACCATCTCGACGAAGGCTTGAGGCTTCAGGACGCCACCACAAACTCCTGGAACCGCCTTGTCAAGGCCTGGTCCAACTTCCAAGAAAGCCTTGAAAAGCTCCCCGAAACCGACCTCGGCACCACCGTCACCCGTGAGAGATGGCTCTTGATCCTTTTCGATGAATTGGGCTACGGTCGCCTGCCACCTCATAAATCCGCCCTGCAAGTCCAAGGCAAGGACTACCCGATAAGCCACCATTGGGACCATTCCCCAATCCACCTCGTCGGCGCCAGGGTCGACATGGACAAGCGAACCCCGGGGGTCGCAGGGGCCGCAAGAGCCAGCCCCCACGGGATGGTCCAGGACTACCTCAACCGAAGCGAGGAGGACCTCTGGGGCTTCGTCAGCAACGGCCTGAAGCTCCGAATCCTGCGGGACAATGTCAGCTTGACCCGGGCGGCCTATGTAGAGTTCGACCTCGAAAGCCTGATGAAGAGCGAGGCCTACAGCGATTTCGTCATCCTATGGCTCGTCTGCCATCAATCCAGAGTGGAGGCCGATCCCCCGGAATCCTGCTGGCTCGAAAAATGGATGAACATAGCTCAGGAGCAAGGTACAAGAGCTCTTGATCAACTACGTTTGGGAGTTGAAAATGCCATTCAGATACTTGGTCAAGGTTTTCTCTCTCATCCAAACAATAAAATCCTAATAGAGAAACTAAGATCTGGTACCTTATCACCCCAGGAGTATTATCGCCAACTATTACGGCTTATCTATCGTTTAATCTTCCTATTTGTAACTGAGGATCGAAATCTACTTCTTAAACCAGATATACTTCGTGAAACCCGGTGGCGATACGATCAATATTATTCCATGAAAAGATTGCGTGAACTTGTAAGAAGACATAGAGGTACTCGTCATGTTGATGCATATCATTCTTTGCGTATCGTAATGATGGGTCTTCGTAGCAATACTGGATTACCAACTGTTGGATTGTCTCCATTAAATAGCTTTCTCTGGTCTGACGAGACGATACCTGACATTGAAAATTGTTTGATTAATAACCAATTCTTATTCGAAGCCATTCGTAAATTGGTATTTATAACACAGAAAGATGTTCTTCTTCCGATCGATTTTAAAAATCTTGGTACTGAAGAATTAGGTAGCGTCTATGAATCGTTGCTTGAATTACATCCAATAATAGATATTGATACCGGAACCTTTGAGCTAAAAACCGCGGCAGGCCATGAACGGAAAACTACAGGTAGTTATTATACCCCTGCATCACTCATTACATCTCTTTTAGATTCTGCTCTTGAACCAGTTCTAAAGGAAGCTATAAGTAAACCTGACTCTGAAAAAGCCATCCTAGCACTCAAAGTATGTGATCCAGCTGCTGGAAGTGGACATTTCTTAATAGCTGCTGCTCATCGTATCGCAAAAAAGCTTGCATTAATACGAACAGGTGAAATAGAGCCGTCTCCTGAAGAATTTCGCAAAGCGCTTAGAGATGTCATTGGGCATTGTATTTATGCGGTTGATATTAATCCAATGGCTGCTGAATTATGCAAGGTGGCTCTTTGGTTAGAGGCAATGGAACCTGGAAAACCATTAACTTTTCTTGAACATCATATTCAAGTAGGTAATAGTCTTCTTGGTACAAATCCCGCATTGATAAAAGAAGGTATTCCGGATACTGCGTTTAAGCCTATTGATTGCGACAATAATGAAATTGTAAAAGGTTTATTGAAGCTAAATAGAATGGCCCATAAAGGGCAAACGAGCATAGAGCAATGGAATATGGAGAATTCCCAAAATAATCTAGTTGAAATTTCTTCTTTAATCATAAGATTAGATAAAATGGCGGATAATTCTGTTAAGGATATTCATAATAAAACCATTGCATATCAAAGATTATTAGAGTCTGTCGAGTATAAAAGGGAACTATTATTGGCAGATTCATGGTGTGCAGCTTTTTTTTGGAAAAAGGATGGAAATTCAAAATATGCATTAACTGAAGATATATTTCGTTTAATTAAGCAGAGTCCAAATAAGGTACCTAATGAAATATATAAAGAAATAAAATCGATAAAAGACCAGTTTCAATTCTTTCATTGGTATCTAGCATTTCCAGATATTTTCATAAAGTCATCTCTAAGCGAGGAGACTGAAAATAAAAACACTGGGTTAAGTGGTGGATTTGATGTAATTATCGGTAACCCTCCATGGGAAAGAATAAAACTTCAAGAAAAAGAATATCTCTCGTCAAGATCATCTGAAACATCTGACACATATGATAGTATATCCAGAGAAAATGTAATAAAAAGTGATGCTGCTGTATATAAGGATTTTATACTGTTGAGGGGAAAAAAATTACGTGAGAAACATTTTCTCTCAGAGTCTGGAGTATATCCATTATGTGGCTCGGGAGATTTAACGACATATGCGCTTTTTCCGGAATTATTTATTAATATATTAAACCAAAAAGGACAAGCTGGGTTTATTACTCAGACGCAATTGATAACTGAAAAATCATATTCCCGTTTAACTAAATATTTACTTGAATCGCAACAAATAATATCTTGTTATGCATTTGAAAATGAACGGTTAATATTTCCTTCGGCACATCATTCAACAAGATTTATTCTATTAAGTATTGGAAAAAAGTGTTATAAATTTCCTTGTGCAATGGGATTATGGGATATTGAATGGCTAACTGATATAAGAAGAATTTATGAATTAACAAAAGAGGATATTATCAGATTCAATCCAATTACTAATAGTATACCTCAATTTCGTACAAAGAATGATGCAAAAATTGCTATTTCAATTTATAATGAATTTTCTCCCTTAAAAAATAAAACTATATTTCGAAGTCCTATTTCTGTTAGCCGTGTTATGCATGATAAAGATGATCGTGAAGCTTTCATATGGGGAGTCGATTCAATACAACAAAAAGATACATTACCCATTCTTGAATCGAAAGTTATCGAACAATATAATCACAGATATGCTTCTTATAAGGATGTTAAAACGATTGATATTAAAAAAGGGTATCCAAGAATATTGATGGATGAAGATTTAAAGAATCCAGAAATTTCCAGTATTCCTCGAAAGTGGGTCCGGTTACAAGATACACCGAAACGCTTTTTTAATTATCCTTATCGCTGGATCCTTCATGTTCGGAATATCACAAATAATATTGCTATACGCACAGTAATTGCAGCCATTACCCCAAAATATCCAAATACAGGTAGTTGTCAATGGATTCGGAATGATAATTATTCAGTTGATGATTATCTGTATTTATTAGCGATGCTAAATTCTATTCCTTTCGATTACTTAGCGAGGCAAAAAGTGGGTGGGATTCATCTTAATTCATATCATTTATATCAAATACCACTACCCGATTTTCCATCAGAACAATATAATTCATTTCATACAATTTTATGTCGACACGCCTTCGAATTATCATATACTTCAAATGATTTGATGGCGTTTGCTAATGATTGTGATTATTATAATGAGCATAAACAGGTATATCCACCTTTTGAATGGAATTCAAAAAGGCGACATTTGTTAAAATGTGAAATTAATGCAATCTCAGCCATATTATATAATCTTAATCAACAAAATTTTGAATGGGTTCTAGATCCAGAATATCCAGGCGAAACCTTTCGCGTTTTAAAAGAAACAGAGAATAAAGATTTTAACCAATATCAAACAAAAACCGATTCATTAAGCTATTTTATTGAAATCCAGAAAGCAATATCTGAACAACATATTTACACGTCAAGAATTCCGAAAATAAGAGATGATGAAATATTATATAGAATATTTAATAAGAACAATATTGAAAAACGAAGGAAAGAAAAGAAAATTCATTCTATAGATGGCAATTGGGACTCATCATAGTGTTCGAGCTATTGAGTCTATCTTTACAATTTGGACTGCACCCAATTTCGTCAACTCCCAGACTAATTACTTTTAGGTAGGAGGTTAGGCATGGACGGAACCCCTGAAAATGGATAACAAGTCAAAATGGACAAACATGAGTAGTTCAGTTTAGGGATTTCTAATGCTACGCGAATGCATTCGGCATTGGATTACATATACCTTACTTAATTTGAAAAAAGGCGACAGTTTGATAAGGTCGCTAATCTATAAATCTATGTGGAGGGGTTCACACCACACCAAAACCCTCCTCGTCTCCCCATCAACCATCCACTCCACCGTTGTCCTGACCGCAATCCCCAGCAACTCAGCGATCTCCTCTGGTATCGTCGACCTCACACTCCGTGGAACATCATTCTGCTAAAAAGCAGTCATCATGTAAACTGGTCAGGAGGACTCTGAGAAAATAGCTAGATATACATTTATGGAACCTGTTAAATAGTAGACAAGAGATTTCTTACACATGGAATGTCACCAAGCAAGAGGATATTTCCTAGAAGGAATAGTACAAACATGGTTGCAGGAATCTGGTTTTCTTGAGGTCAAACATGGTAAAGTTCGTGGCAGATCAACAGACCATGAAATTGATGCTTATGGTATCTCATCATTCAATCTACCCTTTATCTATCCTATTAAATTACTAACAGAAGCAAAATGGCACACATATTCCAATCAACACGACAGACATATAGGCCCTGATGTAGTAAGGAACTTTTTCGGAAAAATCATTGACATAGACCAAAACTATTTTCGAAGGAAAAGAAGCAGTATGAAAATGCGTTATCTGCATCATGGAGCGATTTTTTCTGTGACACCTTTTTCATCCGGTGCACAGGAGTTCGCATGGGGCCATGGAATTTACCTTATTCCGTTAGGTGGATATACAATTTTACGAAAATTCTTAGAACAGGCCCTATCGACGTTCCAGAAGCATTTCATTTCATCCAAACATCAAGATGATCTTTATACCAAGGCAAAATGCAGAAAACTTGGAAGAAAAATAGCAAAAGAAAAAAATCAGGATCTCTATTTTTATTCTGGCATTCTAAATCAACACGATTATGTTTTTATTGTCGCTAATCAAGAATTTTATTTTCAACCTGATACAGATCTAATAACCGAAAACCCGATTGCATCAAAAGATTTTCGCTTACCTGGAGAAGAAAGACTAGAAACACTATTCCATTTTTCGATTCCTGGAAGTGAGTTTGAGATATGCTTACCAAGATATCAATCTGATAAAATAATTAAATCAATAAAGCGAACACGTCCGGGAAATCAATTTGCTTTTATAGATATTCCAATGAATATTCTAGCCAATGGAAAAGCCGTCCGAAGATTATTTAGAATAAAGCTAGCATTGCCGGATTAGAAAATATTATTTACGCTCTGCTCTCACCCAAACCCTCCGCGTCTCCCCATCCACCCTCCACTCCACCGTCGTCCTATCTTCAATCCCCAGCAACACAGCGATCGGCTCAGGAATAGTGGACCTCACACTCCGTGAAACATCATTCTGCCTGAACGCGGTCGTCGTATACACCCTGTCCTCCTTCTTCGCCATCGGGCTGCTATGTTCCTCCCCACGATAAAACCTTTCGGTCACCCACTTTCACCTACCCGTTATGACCCTATATATATATCCTATATTATAGGGTTATATTATAGTCCAATCCATCAAGGAGGTTTAAATACCATGTACGCAAGCAACATCCCAGGAACCATCATCGAGCGCCCGACACTCGACCGCCCCCTCCGTTCAGCCCGTGTCCGCCAAGCCCTCCGACTCTGGCTTTCCATGTACCGGCTGAACAAAATCATGGAAGCTCTTGCCGCCCAAAATCCAGCGATTGCCCGTAACCCTCAGCCTGCCCGCGTTCAACAATCATATCCCCCCAATCCATCCAATCAAGCCACCTTCCACGACTGGCTCCACCACGCCTCCTTGACCGTCTTCCAGTGCGAACGTCGGCCACACGGGCCTATCTTCCCAATCGACCCCCCAACCGTGAAGGGATTGACTACCTATGGCGCTAGATGCGGGACCACGAAGTTCTACGCCGCCTGGGTGGAGTGGTCAGGAACATTCTTGGGTTGGATGCGTGTCCAACCACAGGTAATTGGGGTGGAATCGGACTACGCGGTTGGGGAAGTCCTTGAACGGCCATTGTTCAGGGGGATAACTATAGATCTCAGCGGGCATGACGCTCTAGACCGGTTCTCCGCAGCGTTGAGGAGTGCGGCCTGGGATTTGGGGGTGGCTGGCGGATAAACGCGATAGCTGGCGCCAGAGCGCCGGCACCGGTTTGCTTCGAGCAGCCCGCAAAGCAGTTTCCCCGGCGGCGGACCGCCGGGAACGGTAGGCTTCGGGACCAACAACAGGCCCCAAGCAAGCTCCTTGTCGGCCGGGGATGGGAACAAACCGAAGCGCTGGGGGGTCGAAATCCTCCCACCAGACCCCTCTGTTTCGTATGTTGCCGTCGTCAATCTTTCATGTCGTGCGCGAGCCGAGGACAAGCGGTCAGCTTGTCCGAGGCGAGCGCCCCGCCTGTATATTCGGTGGCGAGCCTTCCAGAGGGGTTGTTCGGACCTACCCGATCTCCACCTGCGGAGATTGTTTCCTGCACGGGCGGCCAATCGATTCGGAGGGGGCCCGATCATTTACCCCGCATCATCTATCCTTTCCGGAAAAAGCCCCTTACCTTGCCGACAAGTTCCTCGACATCTCCGATCATCCCGGGCCGCATCTCGGGCGGCAGGAACGATGAATACCGCGGCCCCGCGAACCTTTCGTCCAGCAGGACGATGACGCCCCGGTCCTTTTCGGAACGGATGAGCCGCCCGGCGCTCTGGACGACCTTGTTCATCGCCGGGGCGATGTAGCCGTACAGGTTCCCGGCCCCCTCGCCGAACCGCGCCGAGAAATGGCCCATCAGGGCCCTCACCTCCAGGTTGGGCGGCGCAAGGGGCATTCCGGCCACGGCGATGATCGACAGTATGTTCCCCTCGTAATCGATGCCCTCGCTGAGGCCGCCACCCTGCACCGCGAGCAGAAGCTGGCCCCCTTTCGGGTCGTGCAGCCTTTCAACTATTCCGGCACGGTCCCGCTTGCCCATCGACCGGGACTCGACGACGATGTCCCTGCCCCGTATCCCCGCTCCCATCCGGGAGGCGACCTCCTCCAGGAACCTGTAGGACGTGAAGAACGCCGCCACATTGCCCCTGACCGCCAGGGAAAGCGCCGTGATGGCGGCGGCATACCGGCCGTACATGGCCGCGTCCCGGCGGGTGTACTGCGTCGTGAGCCCGCCAAGGCCCAGGACGAGCCGGTTCTCCCTGGGAAAGGGCGATTCGTAGATTCTCTCGACCCTCCGTTCGGGGGGCACTCCCAGCATGTCGGCGTACATCCCGGGCGGGACCAGCGTCCCGGACATGAGCACCGCCGCCCCCACCTCGGCTAAGACCGGCCCGGCGGCGGTCTCGGCCTCGAGATATGCGATCCGGAGCGCCCAGGAGCCGTCCTCGTTTTTGGAAAATATCCGCGCCACGCCGGAGCCGCCCGACCTCCAGGCGTCCAAAAAATCCCCAAGCTCCATCGCGAACGACCGCTCGGCGCCCGACTTCAGCACGCCCTCGCCCGTTTCCCGGAGCCAGGAGACATACCGGTCCATATCGTCCTTCTGGCCCAGGACCTCCGAAAAGGCGCTTTCAAGCACATCCTCGAGCGCATCCTTCCCGACGTATTCCTCGGCGCCCGGGAGAAGCTTCGAGGCGCGCCCGTCCAGCCAGCGCCTGAGCGCCTTCGTGTAGCGCGCCCCGCGGGCGCTCTTGCCGCCGATCTCCACCATCGCCTGCTCCAGCTCGTACGAGGTCCTCCTCAGGCTGAGATTCGACCGTATCCTGTCCGGCAGGTTGTGGGATTCATCGACGACGAGCAGCACCCCGGAAAGGCCCTTGCCCGCTTCGGCGAGAATGGGCCCCGCTATGCCATCGAAGATGTAGTTGTAGTCGCACACCACGACATTGGCGTCGCCCATCGCCTCCTGGGCCGCCTTGTGGGGGCAGAAGCCGGCGCGAACGCAAGCCCTCTGCAATTCGTGGACGTGCATTATCCGCTTGAATATCAATCCCGCGGCCTCGCCGGCCGGACGCTGCTCGTAGGGGCACGATCGGCTCTTGGTCCGGGCCTTGCACATCTCGCGAAAGGCGTAGGCGGGCTGGGCCGAGGCGGTGTCGGGGCACATGGACTGCCTGGATATGATGTCGACGGCCCTGATGCGCCGTCCGGAGAATCGCTCGACCGTCCGGAGCGTGTCGATCACTATGGTGTGCTGGCTCTGTTTCGAGGTCACGAAGAATACGACCCTGTCGCCGCCAAGGGCGTCCTCGAGCATGGCGGAGAGCGTCGCGACGGTCTTTCCTATCCCGGTCGGCGCCTGTGCCAGGAGCACCTTGCCGCTGGCGACGGCCTGCCGGATGTCCTCCATGAACTCGCGCTGGCCGCCACGTATCCTGTCGTACGGGAAGAACGGGAAGTCCGGGTGGCGCGTCGACCCGGAGGCGCTGGCGGCCGACCGGGCGGTCCGGGCCTCGTAGCCGCACCGGCGGCAACGCAGGATCCTCTCGCCGCCTCGGGAGCTTCGCCCAAGCAGGGCGCTGCATTGGGGGCAGAAGGCTTCGGGCATGTTGCGGCCGCTGATACGCCGGCATGTTGAAATGAATTTCGGCCGGGACCGTGGACCCGTATCGTGGACCTCCCTCGGGAATGTCATTGGACGGCCCTTGTTCATGGGGATAACTATAGATCTCAGCGGGCATGACGCTCTTGACCGGTTCTCCGCAGCTTTGAGAAGTGCGGCCTGGGATTTGGGGGTGGCTGGCGGATGAACGCGCTAGCCGGCGCCGGGGCGCCGGCACCGGCTCGCTTCGAGCCGCCCGCAAAGCAGTAGAGTAAAGGAATGGCCTTGCGGCCATTCCCTCCTCATCGAACCGTACGTACCCATTTCGAGTATACGGCTCTCGTCCGGCGTTCCCCATTGCAGGTGGCAGGTTTCTGGGTCCTGAGCGAAACGAGCGAAACGAGATATTCCTCCTCTGGGAGACAACGGGTGATGACACGCCTGCTCCGCCGTTGGGCCTTGTAGCTCCTTACGCGAGCCCGCGTCCAGCGGTCAAGCAATATAAATGGCTTGACTACGGTCATGTACCCAAAATATCGTCCCCAGCCACGGATGACAGGATTGATGCCTTCTATGACCATTCGTGCGTTCCTTGGTTGGCATCTCCGGGTCCCGCGTCGTATCGAGTTCTTGTATCTGTCGATGGCTTTCTTGCTCGGCGCCATTTCGCCCTTGGTGAAGAGGAAGCCAAGAAACTCCCCATAGCACCCATCAGCATTGAAAATCCGGGTCTTCCTCGGGCTCAATCCCAGCTTCAGTTCCTCGCCAAGGATTCTTTCCGCCGTGCTCAGCGCGTTTTCCGCTTCCTGCCTGCTCTTGCAGAATATCAGGAAATCGTCCGCGTATCTCAACAGAAGGTATCCTTCCTCGCCCATCCTCCGGTCGAAGTGATTGAGGTAGATGTTCGCCAGCAACGGGGAGATGACGCCGCCCTGCGGCGTTCCCTCCTCCGTCGCCTCGTAATCCCCATCGGCCATCACTCCGCACTTCAGAAAGGCTTCCAGCAGGTCGAGAACCCTTCCGTCGGCGACTTTCTCCCGTACAAGGTCCATCATTATATCGTGGTCCACATGGTCGAAAAATCCCTGTATATCCGCATCGACGAGCCAGTGATAGCCTCTTCCCAGATAGCCCCGGACCTTTCGCATTGCCTGGTGCGCGTCTTTCCCGGCCCGATACCCGTGGCTCCCTTCGAGGAATATCTCCTCGAATATCGGCTCCAGGATGTCCTTCAGCACTTGCTGCACCACGCGGTCCTTGACCGTCGGAATCCCCAAGGGTCGCTGTCGCCCGTCCGGCTTGGGAATGTATACCCGTCTGACCGGTTTTGGCCCGTATCGCCGCTCTTTCAGCAGCCTGCGTATTTCCGCAAGTCCCAGTTCCTTTTGCGCCTCAAAGCCCTCGATGGTCTCCCCGTCGATTCCTCCGGTTCCGTGGTTCGCCCTGACCTTCTTCCACGCCGCCTCCAAGTTACGCAGGTCCATCAGTTGTCCGCTGAGGGAATGCCACTTGAACTTGTCGTGGTACTTCTCGTTCCATCTCTTCATTCGCTCTCTCCCGTTCCTGCCGGCGTCAGCCTTGGACGGTGTTCCGCTTCGCCGCTCTCCCCAGATGGCGTGTTTGTCCTCATGGCAACTACCCCGCTGGGTTCTCCTTTCCTTGCGTTATTCCGTTCTTCGGCTTCCGCTCGTTCCAGACCAGGACCCCTTCGCTGGACCGGCTTTTCCCCTCTTACAGTCGCCCCCTGCGGTCTTTTGGAGCCGCAGGTTCTGCATCTCATCGGCCCGGCCTTCATCGCTACTATGGGTCCATCCGACCCCTGTGGTGGCTTTGCTCCGGTTTTCCCTTACGGTTATGCCTCGGCTACCTTCGCCCGGGATGCCCCTACCAGGGCGCTTTATTATCTCCGGCCAAAGGACCACGACAGGTCTCCCCCGGTCGCATCGAAGGGCTTTCGCGACCATCCCGACCGTAATCACCCATCCAGGTTTTATCGCCACTCTAGCTTCCACCGGTAAACGGGGTGTCGCCAGCTGGACGGGCCACCTCTGGTTCGCTTTCGCTTCGGGCTGGTCACCGATACTCGGGAACTCCGCACCCCGCCTCACGACGGAGCACTTCCCTTTCTCTTCATACGAGAGTAGCATCGTATGGGGGGATTTGAACCCCGGGTATATTCGTATGTTGCTTATATCCGTTTCTTTCCCTCCCTTGCTTCGGGGCGCGCGTTTCCCCGGCGGCGCACCGCCGGGACTGGTAGGCTTCGAGCCCGGCAAAGCTCCCCAAACAGGCGCTGTGATGGGCAGAGACCGGGCTGCAAACCCCTGCACTGGCACCGTCGGCGCCTCAACCCGGACCCCGCAACATCGTTCAGTTTCGCCGTCAATCTTTCTTGCCGTGCGCGACCGCAAAGGAGCGCCGTCAGGCGCTCCTTTAGGCGAGGAAGAACCGGTCGCAACCGGTTCTTCCGGGGCGAAGGCCGTGCGTTGAGCCCGGCCGGAGCGAGCGCCACGAGGGCTTGATCGGTGGCGCGTCCCGAGACGGGGTAACGAAAAACATTCGTACCGATCCAACGCACATTGGACCCATTGAAGATGCCGTCCCTAAAACATCTTCCCCCGAAATGCGGTCTATCTGGACCAAGAACACCGCTACCTTTGCAATCTGGAGAGAGGCCTATTCTTTACGATACGGCACAATCATAGGCGACTACTAATATCCGCCTCGATAGCTTCGATAATACCATCGGCCTTTACCCAACATTTTGTTGTTCTGGAATAGATTTCACAATAATTCAAGTCAGCTAACAGCCCATTGGAAACAATAAGGAAGGTATTATCCGGCAAACCGTCCGTAAATTCCTTGAGATAATCGTCTTTATTAAATGGGGGCAATCGATTCTGATATTTGGTCCATATCATGATAAGGAACGGCAGCCCTGCTTGAGCACTTTCCGAATGTTGTCTTAGTGCTGTGTAGATGGAATTCCTCAAAGTATTTGGATTATCAGGATTCTCCTTTATCCTGCCATTTTCGAAGGCCTCGATCTGTTTGCATTCAACAACGATATCATACCGATTTTTCACAATATATTCATTTTTTGGCATTTGTCCTTTAATTCGTCTTACCTCTTTCGATTGTTGAGCGAGCAAATGCAGCACGGCCGCCTCATGATCCGTTTTCAGCGCAATACCCAGTTTCCGGCCCCGCCGGTAGCCTTCTTGGATGTATCTATCAGCAAGGGTCCCTTTTACCTTTGAGAGCGACATGTCCCCCGAAGCTTGGATATAAACGCTATCATCAACATCCACAAAATCACGGGGGTGCGGCAAGCAATAGTTTTCCACGGTGTCGATCGTATCATTCCCTTGCTTGATACTGACCATTGCCAAAGGTGCGCTACCGCAATAATAACAGCACCTAGTGCCGCTTCTAGAAAGGTAGTATATGAATTCTTGCCAAAAAAGCTAGATTATGGGGGCGCCATTCACCAATCATGGTAATCTCAGTACGTCCGATTACAAATGAGGAGGGCAATAAACTTCGCAGGATTGTCCGCCACGGGCGTGAACCCGTTGAAGTACGGAGAGCTCAGGTGATTCTGGCATCTGCTCAAGGATTTACCCCACCCAATATCAGCCCAATTGTAGGGATGAGCGAGGGATACATTCGGGAACTTATCCATAGTTTCAACGAGAGTGGAATGGCGATGCTAAAACCCTCCTGGAAGCCCGGGGGTAACTATAAATTCTCCGACAAACAGAAGGAGCGGCTGGTGGCATTGGCCACCAGCCGCCCACAGGACCTCGGATTGCCATTCTCCCAATGGAGCCTGTCCCGTCTGAGAGAGGCTGCCATGAAACAGGGCATAGTGGATTCAATCTGTATTGAATGGCTTCGCGTTATATTGGACGAGGCCGCCGTAAGCCATCAATCCATCAAGACTTGGAAGGATAGCAAGGACCCTCAGTTCGAAGAGAAGAGAAAACGGATTGAAGAGCTTACCAGGCAACAATCCAATCCACCGGTAGTTCTCAGCATGGATGAAATCGGGCCAGTCAGCCTGACCCCGCATGGAGGCAAAGGATGGTTTTCCGAGAAGCAATCAGACCGAATCCCATCTTTATACAAACGCCTTGGTGGAACGCGATACGAATATATGTGTCTCAATGTCTTCCATAAACAACTGAGTTTCAGGCAACATAAGTATAAGGGCGGGAAACCCTGGTTGGACTTTCTTAAACAAGAACGATCCAAACATCCAATTGACCAGGATGTTTACATTATCCAAGATGGGTTAAGCGCTCACTGGACTCCGGAAATAAAGGCCTGGGCGGCTGTCAGCCGTACGATATTGGTCCCGACAGCCACCCAGGCCAGTTGGATGAATCCGATTGAATGCTACGCTGGTGATATCCAGCGAATGGCCCTTGATGGAACGAATTTCCATGACTGGATTGAAGTGAAACAGGCCTTTCAAAGGGCGATAACCTATCGGAATAGAGAGCGTCGGGCTTGTGACAACCCGATTTGGGGCTCATTGCGTACCGATGGACGAAGTAAGTTTAGACGACCTGTCTGGAAGCGGCACTAGGGAGATTGGGAATAAAATTATAAAGAGGGACATGAGGTGTGCCGCATTTTATACACGGCTTCGGATTGCTGAAAATCGAGGTGTCCAAAGGAGGGATATTGGGAGGCGTTTTGTCCGCACTGTCACGTGATATCAAAATCCATCTGAGAAGAATCACCATTTTCAGGCATTTTTTAAGGCAGGCAACCGTCTCGTTGTATCTCTCCAGACATTCGGGGTCTTTTAATGAACAGGAATAGACCTCATCCAATTTAGAAATCTGTTCCATCCACCACGAATACGGTCTGCCGTCTATCTGGTCATCTGGATTGGGAGGATGCTTGATATGAATATCGATCTTCTTGTTTCTATCGGGATTTGACATCGCTTCCATCACAGTTAACGAGTACTGGATAATCAAATTATTGTATGACGAAGGGCCAAAAATAAAACCAAATAAAAGAGGAACCCTTCCATCGGCTTCCTTTGCATCCGGGTCGTTGTCCAGCTCACCACCTTCGCTGTCGTTGCGGCATGGGAAGATGCCGCTAAACGGACATGTCCACGCCCGGACTGGGCGGGAACACCATCCGCGCAGCGGCGGGCGGGGCATTGTCCATTTCTCCCTTCGGGTTCGCGGCGGAGCCTCCGCTTCTGTTCCGATACGGAGGTGAGCTGATGGACGAAACAGAATATGCGTCGGATACCGAACGGGACGAGGAACTCCACTCGGGTGAGGAATAAAACGCTCTGGGCGAGGAATTCGACCTCAATCACATTTCACGGCAATTCAAATCCGAAAGAATTTGAACAACACATTCTCTCAATATTCTGCAAGAAGCTCTCGAACAACCGACCCAAAACTCAGTTCCTTGACAATCTCCAGTTTGGTCATCCGCATCAGCCGCAAACCGGAGCCTTTTCCAATTCCCCGACGCACCTGCAAATCAGCTTGACGCGCGGCTTCCTCATCCCGGAAGAGCCCAACCATGATCCTTCGTCCGGAATCCGTCGCATCCAGAAACACCGGCACTGCCTCCAAATCCGTTTCCGGCTCCACCGGTCCCCGGCCTGAATCCTGTCCCTTTTCTACAACCCTCACGGAGAACCGTTCCATGGCCATTGCCAGGTTCCCCTTCGCGTGCTTCTTCCGCGGCCTGCCCCGCTTCCTTTTGGGAACTTGGGTCCCCCTCTGAGCCTTCCCGGCTGCCCCCCTCGCCGGCCTACCTTTCTCCACGGCAACCGCGACCGTCCCTGCCGGCCCGATCCGGTTCTTGGGCGGCCGCCCCCGCTTCCTCTTGACCGGAATAACGACCGCACATTTGGCATCCCCGGCCCGGGACCGCTCCATAAGCGAGGCCTGCGGCACATCCCCGCAGGTTGGCGCCGCCCCCTTCTCACCTTCTTCCAGAACGCCCCGTCCAGCCCCTTGGCCGCCAGCGGCCCCGTTCCCCCCTTCGCCCGTACCCCCCGCAGGAACCCGCCCGTCATCAACCGGCTTTGTCGGCCCGGAACCGCCTGCCTGACCGGTCCGGGCCGGCGCCGGAGAAATATCGCCCGGTCCCCACCGCTTGACCGGTATGACCCCGGCGTCCTGCAGAATCCGGTCCAGGTCGATGTCCCAGAGCCGCCGGTGCTCGAGCTCCTGCCTGGCGCGCTCCACCGCCTCCCTTGAAGGCCTGCCGATGAGCGTCCGGGCGATGTCCTTGGGCAGGGCCTCCATGCCCCGCTTGGCCCCGTACCGGCCCGATTCCCGGGATTCGGGGGCCTCGTGCCGGGGCTTGCCATGAGTTATCATCGGCGAATACTGCCAGGGCATCATCTCAACGACCGGTCTGGGCGCCTCCTCGGGCGGTCCGTCCCTGTTCCCGGTCGGGAGTTCCCCGGGAGGGCCCGCCCTGCCTTCCGAGGCTGCGCAGGTGTCCAATGGGACCGGCCGGACCGCCGCAGGCTCCCTCTCCTGTTCTCCGGAAGCACCTGGGTCCATGCGAAGCGGAGCCGCTTCCGTGTCGGCGGGGTCATCCTGGACCTCTGCTCCAACCGGTTCCTCCCGGCAAACGGCTCCGGCCATCCAGACGGCCAGCGTGTCCCGCCCTAGGAAGCGGATGTCGGGCACGACCACGGTCCGGTACAGCCGCTCGCGCTCGATTTCCTCGGTCCTGTCTTGGAACATCTTCACGGAGATCCCCAATCGGCGCGCCAGCGCGGTGGGGCCCTCGTCCGGGAAGTCCACCAGCGCCTGCAGGGCTTCCTTCTCGAACTCCAGGAGGGGCCGGAAGCTCCCGGCAGTCCCGATCGGCGGGCCTCCCGGTTCTGCAGCCGAAACCCCGGCAGGGTTCTCTAAAACTCGTGCAAAATCGAAGAAACTGCCCTTTTCAAGTGCCTCAATAGGAAGGACGACGGTCTCCTTTGCGTTCAGGCCGTCTGTCCTTTCCGACCGGGCGATACCCGCCATTACTTCCTCTCGGTTCTTGCAGATGCCTAAAACAAGGGTCTCGCTCCCGTCCGAAACGGCCCAGAAGACCCCGGGCAGTGCCTTTAGCGCTCGTTTTATTTCGTTGGATGACCCCTGACCCTTCCCATCGGAGCCCTTATCGAGGATACAGGCCCAGAACACCCCGGCGCCCAGCCGCCCGAAGGCCGGAATGCGCAGGTACCGGAAGATGCCGAGCTTTTGCATACGGATCCTCAGATAGGTCGTATTCTTCAAATCTAGGCCGGAGATCTCGCTCAGGCGCCGGTCGGTCTCCTCGGGATGGCGAACGAGGGCCGAGAGCAGCCGATTTTCCTCGACGGTGAGGCCGGTCAACGATGGATTGCGTTTCCGACGAGCCATGGCAGAGTCGCTATTTTTCACAACTTGAACCCAATATAAAGATATTTTGGAGACATTTCATACAATAAAACAAATAGCTACTTTTTGTATTATGGGCATAAGTATTGGATTGATAAATTGATCTTTGTAAATAAATTCTAAGAACCAATTATCATTGTAGGAATTTGATGGATTAATTCTGCTGCATTATTTACACAGGATTACATTATATTATTCACTATTTGTTTTTTTCTTTGTAAGCACGTAACTAAGGATAAATGCAATAATCACAACACTCAATGAATAATAAGGTTTTTCTTGGATTATTGTTGTCTTATCGTCGATTATATATATTTTGAATTGTTGTTCACGCACCGCTCCATCATTGTCTTCTACAATCAATCTAATTAGATATATTCCGATTTTTAAAAATCGGTGTTCAATCTTTGATCCATTCAGTACTTGACCATCTATATACCAATGTGTCTCTATTATTTTTCCATCAATGTCCCTAGACTCAGACGCATCAAATACAATATTAGTATTGACATTTACAGTAGTTTGATATTTTACATTTATTGTCGGGGCTCTATTATTGATAACGATTCTTGCGACGCTAATATTATAATCGAAATTATTATCGATCACTGTTAATCTGATATAATTATCCCCTTTTCTTGTAAAAGAATGTTCTACAACTCCCCCAGATAAGAAAATATTTTGATTTAATTCCCATTGTGTTGATATAATACTGCCATCCAGATCATAAGATAAACTTTTCATAACGAATTCAGTTTCAACATCTCCGGTTTGTGGAGTGATTTTCATAATTGCTATTGGAGGCTTGTTGTCATTACGGCATATTCCTTCGTTTAACACCCAGAATTTCAGAGGGGGTGTTAATATGGTATTATTCTCCAAACAATTATCAATATTAATGTCCGTCCCATCATGTTTTATGCAATTATTCAAACTCAAGGAATATCGCGTGCGCATATAATAATCATCAAATAACGAAACAGTTACATTCTTTGCTGCTGGTCGGAGATCCATTGTCAAAGTTCCGTTGCAAATCGACATGTTAATATAATATGTTCTACAATCAAGATAGTTCAATGATATTAGGGATTCTGAAGAATCCCAAATGTGTCCGGGTCCAGACCATAGAGTTGAGTTTTTATGACTCAAAATAAAATTTAAAGCGTCCAGCCCCGGAGCAACTCTAGGCAAATACACGCTATATGTATTCATGTTCATTATCGAGATCTTTAATAATAATGGACTGTTCTTCGAAATAAATGTTTTGTTCAATTGTTGAATTAATTGAATTCCATTCACGGTCGATGATGTTGAATACCCTGAATCATTAGGAGTATATTCTGTATCAGGCATCTCTCCAAAGAAATCATGAGATGTGATCATATATAGAATAAAAATAGAAAATATCGTTAATTCTAGCAAGTAAATATTTCTCAAGGTGTATATCTCCCTAGAAACATTTCATTAGCAACTATTCCGTCTGGGGAATTGGTATAGTATGATTGTTCTTTGAAACAGGGTATTGCGTCTCCATTATCATCCAACCATGCTCTTTCGTTGGGATTTATATTGCTATACATAGATAATTCTCCAATCGAAATTCGACCATCTTTATTTTGATCTGCATTAACCGGATGCCCTGTATGATATGTGTGGTGTTGTACTGCATCCTGATCCCATATTGATTCTTCTCCATTCAATATATTTAAAACGCGCCCAATCCAATCGCTATAACCATCTTGAGGATTTATATCTCCAGAGGACAGAGCGCACTCTTTTGTGGATGTCATAATGATCCTGTTTTCTCCACTGCATTCTTCGATAAATCCCCCACTATAACTAGCTTGTAAAATGATAATCATTTTTGAGCATTTTATATTGGCAAGATCAAAAACAAACCAGTCATCCCAATAATCCCTTTCCATCAACATAATTCCTTCATCCACACCACCATACACATTCTCTTCATATACCTGATCATCATCAAAGTCGTAGTGAATGTCTGTTTCACTGTGTTCATTTCCTTCATCATATGGCCAAGTATCAATCCTGCCTTCCTTATATTCATATGTTTCGTCTTCTTTTTTTAAGACACCACTCCCATACGCCGTAAAATAGATTAGAACAATATCGTTCTCATCCGATTTTGAGGCCAACCAATCACTCAAAGCTGGCCTAACGTTTGTTACGGTGGCCTCATTTTGATCAGTATATCCCGGATGGAGAGTCCTTATTTCATCGAACGAATAATGATCCTTTAATACATGATACCAATAATCCAAGGAATTTACAAAACGTGGGTATAGGTTTGTCCCAGATACCAACAACGCCCATTTCTGATTAAAAATTACAGGATCTGAGGAATAGTACGTTGTTTCCTCACCATCATAAAATCCATCATCATCAGTATCCCGCCCTGAATCGGGAATACTATCAGTTCTCGAATCAAAGCAATCTGGTATTATTCTTCCATAAGTAGCAATATCCTTTAACTTTGTTTCCGACAGGTCATAATTCTTTGTCTTGAGCAGCAATACCTTGTCTATCACCACGTTCGGTGCCCGTTTGGCATATGTACAGAGTGCAATAGTCGTATCGGAAAAGACCCCGAACGACTCGCTCCACATGTACCAATGGTACTCGTAGGATCCAATGTTGATATGACGATTCCTCGAATCGCCCTGCCCATTGACCCACACCGACAGCGGTTCATAATCCGAACTTGGATTGACGAAATTCGATGATATTCTCGCCCGAACATACAGCCGGTACTCGCCCCTCTCCGATTTCGAGAAAAACCGGTTCCGAACTTCAAAACCGGCACCCGGAAGCACGGGTATCAGCTCCCGCCCCATGCTCGCATCGGAAGAGGGGAAAATCGTCGCATACTTGTTTCCATACAGGTCATCCGGCGTTGGGTAATCCTCCGCCTCGAACCAGTACGCCAGTGGCGCACCATCATCCATGTACACCTCTCCGCCGTCCAGCACGCCATCCATATCGGTATCTATCATAGATATTATTGTCGTTTGCCTTGACTGCGATATCACATCATACCAGACCTTCTCCACCAACATCACTGCACACACTCTGATCCCGTCTGGCATGGGCGACAAGCCCCAGTAGCCCGTCTGATAGGGATTCTCACCGTATATCGTCACCGTTCCACCCTCGGCAACCTTGAATATCCCGCTCGAAACCCACTTGAAGTGAGAATCCCTCCCAACAGCCAATGCACGCCAGTGGCCACGATTCACATCCGTCTCGTCATAATTGTCGTAATATAGATTAATACGGGGCGACTGCCCGGTGGATCCCAGGCTTGTCACCAGATTCGAGGTGGCCCTTGCCAGCACATAGCATTGCCACTCGCCTGCGTCAAGATTCTCGATGTCGATTTCAAAAATCCTAGGTGTCGCGCCAGTCGCATGGGCCTCATATACCGTCTCACCGGAAATCGTTTCCAATGTCCGGTATGTCCATGTAACCCCTTCAGGTGGCACTATCCAATTCCCGCTCCCGTCCTTCCCCCCAACCACGAACGGATACTGGTGCCGGCTGCCCCGCTCCAGTTCCAGGCTGTCCGTCAGACCGTCCCCATCCATGTCGGTGAGCGTATAATCGCCGATCGTAACCGTCCCCACCGTGGTCGATTTCCCCCACACGTAGCAGTTATTCTTGTCCACATGCGTGAACTCCCCGCGAGCCGAATCCGCAAATATCCTTATCTCGTCCCCATCCTTCCAGTACAATGCCAGATTGTCTTCGGCAATCCCAATCGTGGCTTTATTGTATTTCATATGCACCGCTATCCAGGTGATCTTGTCGGCCAAGGAGGTCTCGCCATCCATAGCCTCTATCTCGTAGGTGTTCGTCGTCCCCAGCGGCTGCGTTATCGTGATCGTTCCCGAGTAGCCGGTATTGAAATCTATGCCCACGCTCAATTTGCCGTCCGACGACACGCCTGTTGCATCGGCGTCCATGGGCACATCGGGTTCAATATTGTATTTCCATCCGCTGCCATCCTTTTCATATCTGTCCGGAATGAAATCGGAATCCGTGTCCGGCAGGATTGGGCTCGTCTCACCGGCCTCCGGCACGCCGCCGTGATAACCGTCATTATCCAAGTCTTCTCCCCTGCCGGTGATTGGATTGTGGCCGTCCCACAGGCCATCCCCGTCCGAATCCTCGGAGCCACGCCCGACAGGTAGCGTGCCCCATTCACATTCATACTTGTTCCAGAGACCGTCCCCGTCCTTGTCGAGCGCCCCATCCGCCAGCAATGGATCGAATCCATACTGTACCTCATACCCGTCCCGCATGTCATCATTGTCGGTATCATAACCGCCGGCCTCGGTCGTCGGTTTGGTCCCACGGAGGAATTCGGCCAAGTTACACAGATCGTCGCCGTCACTATCGCCCAGGTCCGTATATCCCCCGCCTGAATAATAGAGGTCAAGCCACTGCTGGAATTTGTCATAGGGGCTCCCCATCGGGAAATCCCCTATATTCAGCGGGTCCGTGGCAGGAATGGCCGTTACCTCTTCCCAGTCCGACCACCCATCATTATCCGTATCCGCTATGGTCGGGTTTGTTTCACCGGGCCCAATGCCGCCGTTCCATGGCCCTTCATCGACCATGCCATCCCCGTCCCTATCCTCCGTTCCGTCGGACAGGCCATCCCCATCGCTGTCCGCCACCACCGGATCCGTGATGTGCGTGTATTCCAGTTCGTCGTTCAGTCCATCTCCGTCTGTGTCCGAGCTGACCGGTTCCGTGCCTATGCTCAATTCCCCGAAGAATGTATAGGTATCTTCTTGGGAATCATATGTCCAGAGAATAGGCCAATTATAAAACGTGGCCACCCTGAAATCATTCGATGGTAGCGTGATTGAATAGCCGTCAAGAAGACCGTCCGAATCCGTATCGATATTGTTGTTGGTGCACGTCTGCGTGCCCGGCGTGTGCGGGTCATAGTCCAGCTTCTCGGTCCCGGTGTTGAACCAGAGCCATATGCCGTAGTTATTGTTGAACCCGTTGTACCCGGTCAGCCCGTCGTTGTCCTGATCCACCGGCAAGGGGTCATCCTCGTCACCTGTCGTATCGCCATCAGTGTCGCCATTATAGGCGTTCGTCCCGCCGGTGCGTCCATCGAACTCCCCCACCGTGCATTTTGATTCTATTCTGTCGCCCAGGCCATCACTGTCCGAATCCAGAGACCTCGCATTGCACCAGCCATCACTGTCGGCGTCGTGATTCCGGCTGTCCAGGTTGATCCCCATCACCATCTTGTACTTGAACTGGAAATTCGGGTGGTCTCCCACTCGTTCGAGAATCAGCTCCAAGCCATCATTGCGCGCATCATTGTCGCTGTCTATTACATGCGGGTCGCTGAAATACACTTCCTGATCCATGTAGTCCGCAAGCGGCAGTGTCGTCGACGGCGCCAGCGCCTGTTCTCCGGGGTCCTTCACATGATACCTGTGCACGGTTCCTGTCCTGAGCCCCTCGAAGAATTCCTTCACCAGCGTCCCCGGTTCCCATACATATATCTCCGAGAAATCGGATTTTGCCAGAATCACCGTCGTGTCCTGAAGGTATGCCACGAAGTGCATGTTCGTCGGCAACTCACCGCTGAACAAGTCCGCATCCGGCGCCAGGTTGTAATCGTACGGAGGGACGCCGATCTTCGTATCTATATCAACATCCTCGTGTTTCTCGGCATACCAGTACTCGACCCCCTTGACCCAGACCCATTCTGTTTCCTCGGCTTCATTGATCGTTCCATAGCCCGTCCATTGCCGGCTCCCGTTGGGAACATTCGTCCGGACCTCCACACAATTGAAACCCTCGCCCTTCCACACCGGCACCTCTCCGCCGTCCATCAGACCGTCCCGGTCGCTGTCCTGTTCCCTCGGATTGCTTCCGCTGATGTACTCATATTTGTTGGTGAGTGCATCATCGACGGGTATCAGCTTTTGGGCATCGTTCCTTTCCTTGTAGAACCACGGATTCGTGTAGATGTACGCCGATTGTAACTCGATGTCATACACGTCCACTTCACCGTTGTCGCCATCATCGCCCAACGCACTTGTCGGGTCCAGGCTGAACCACCGCTCGTAGCCATCCGGCATCACATCGCCGTCGCTATTTGCTGACTTGGGGTTCGTTTCTCCTGCATCCACCTTCCCGTTGCCGCTCTGGTCCTCCCGTTCCCAAGGTTGTGCGATCCAGTCTTGCTCCTGCAAGATTATTCCGTACGGGCCCCATTCCTCATTGCCCTGCCAATACAGCCCGGTTTTCACTCCCCAGCCCTCTATCGAACCGTCCGGAAGACCGTCATCATCCGAATCCGGATCCTTTGGATCGGTTGCCGGCGCCTGCGTGTCCTGATCCTGATTCTTCACCTCGCTGGTGTCCCATGTAGTATATGGATCAGTATCCACAGCCCCAAGACCCAATTCCACACGGTCTCTGATACCATCCATATCCGTGTCGCGCAGCTCGGCGTTCAGGCCGTTCAACTGCTCGTTCTTATCGCTTATGCCGTCCTCGTCGCAGTCGGAATTCAAAGGAGGCAAGCCCGACACAAGTTCTTGCCCGTCCGCCAAGCTGTCCCCGTCCACATCGGAATCCAGTCCCGAATATGTGACGCGCTGAAGAATCAGGAAATCGCTGTTTATTTCGATTTTCTTGGGCACGATCTCATACTCGTTTGTGTCAACCGTAAATGTCCCTACTGAAGTAGTTAACAGAGAATCATCTATCCTTAATACCAACTCATGAACCCCCATTCCAAGGTCGTACTCCTGGTCGATGTGCCAGTACCTTGTTGCTATACTGCCGGTGATTGCACTCATCTGAATGGGTGGTTCCGCGGGATTTACCTTTGTCACCAGCGTCGATGACCTGAGCTCGCTCGTTCTGCCGGCAGGGTCTATTGCTGGTATCTCTGCGTTCGGATTGGGCGGGTTCAAAACAATTGGACGCTTGAGTTCGATGGTCACCGCCCTGCTTAGAACCGCGTTTTCCATTTCCCTCAGGTCGGCCATCGTGAGCGGGATTTCAACACCGCCCACCGGATCATATACTCCGTTGTTCAGAACACATGGCTGGAACTCGACGCTGCCAATCCCCTCGGCAAGTATGTGATATTTGCCGTTTTCCGGGATATTCTCGGTCATCTTGACATATGATGGCAAAATGACCTGGTTCCCACCGGCCCCCTTTGCCGTGCTGGTTAGATTGACATTGAATTGATGCCTTATTGCAGTTTTGATTCCGCCCTGGATATAGCATTCGGTATAGTCCTCGGTCTCTATTCTGTCCATTTTCCACGAGATACCCGTCTCGTCCCCGTCTTTGACCATATCACTGTCCGAATCGATCCCCAGTGGATTCGTCGGGATATACGGCGCCTGATACTGGGCGTGCCCGTTATTGCAACTGTCCATGCCTTCCTGGGGCCACAGATTGATGTTCCGGGTATAGATTCCTGCACCGTCAAGAGCGTATACGACGCCACCCTTGCTCACCAATATTTCCAATATACCATCCGAATCGATATCCCCGCAGACCGGAGAACTCCGTATCATATTGTTGTTGTTCCCAGGATTGGCGGTCCACACGACCGTGTTGTCGACTGAATAGACATTCTGGAGCAGTCCGGAATCCACGCCAACTATCACCTGGCCGTTCACAACTATCGGATACGACCGGACTGGCTGGTAGTTGTCGACATTCCTGCTCCATGAGAATACACCGGTATCTTCCACCAGGGAATATAGAAGACCGTCGTCCGCACCGAAAATAATCCTCGTGTTCGAACATATCGGCGTTCCCTGAATCGCCGAGCCCACATTGTAGGTCCATAGATTCGTGCCATCCAGCTCACTGACGGCATGGAGATAATTGTCAGATGCGCCGAATATCACCATTCCATCTGCGACCAGCGGCTGGGTCGTCAGTGCATAGTCGCTGTCCCATGTCCATAAAGGGTTGTGCATCGAATCCAAGCAAAAGAGCTTCGGGGGCGGTGGTGGCGGTGATGCAGAACTCACCCCGAAGAATATCTTGTCCCCGGACACTACTGGGGATGTTATGATTTGGTAACCGGCGTTGTAATCCCAATCCGAATCGCCGTCCTCTCGGTCCACCGCATGCATGTTATTGTCCGACCCGCCTATCAAGACCATATCGCCCAGTATTGCCGGTGTCCCTTTCAGGACATTGTCGTAGATTATTCCGGACCATATCGGATTGCCTGTTTTCTCATCCAAGGCGTACAGACCGCCACGATCCGGGCCCTGGGGCAGTGGAAAGATGTCCGCTGCGAAAAAGACTGTGCCATCGAACACCGCAGGAGCGTATTTGATGTCCTTGATATCTTGGTTCGTATAGCTCCATACGGTCTCCCCGGTGTCCTTGCTCAGGGCATAGACCTTGGGACCATCCGTGGGGTCGTTCGAACCTACTATGATATACTCGTTTCCGATGGCTGGTGATGTCTTGAAGTTCGTTGTCTCGCTCTGCCAGAGTTGATCTGTTCCCGTCTCCCGTTTTTGCACCAACACGGCACGGTCAGCGTATATTTGACCGGCACCGCTTATTGTCGCTGTCGCTTTTAGCTTTACCGATTGTTGATTCCCGTCCAAGGTGATTTCCGAGGATAAATACCAGTTATATGTGTCCGTTATCTGTGTTGTCAATGTCGATTGCATGATGTCATTGACATATATGTCCAATTGGATGCTCGGCGGGGACGTTGTCGACTGGGACCTCGCATTCAATTCATATTGGTAGATCCCGGCCGGAACCGCAACCGCCGGGTTTGGTATCGTGACGGTGTTTCCATTGCTCAATGAAACAGCTTTTCCGTTGCCCGCCGTAAAATCGTCCACAACCGTTAACTGCCCCGGTGAATCCTCGGTGTCGAACCAGTAGACATCACCCCTTGCTTCGGCTCCGTCCAGCAATCCATCCAGGTCCGTATCGGCCAATACTGGATCCGAAACTTGCCCTAATATTCCGGTCGGTTCATTATATGAATCCTTCAATTGTACCAACATGATCCGGTCTACAAATATTCTTCCGGACGTCGTCGCGTCCACATCTCCTAGCGTGACCGTAACATCGGCGTCCGATGCGAGCGTGAAATCCGGTGCAACTGTCGAATACCAATCGTAATTCAGAGAAATCTTGTGGAGTTCGTCGTCGACCAAGTGATTGCTGTTGGAATAGATGTCGATGCTCATCCTCGATCCGGCCGGGTCCGCTCGCGCACGGACATAGCACTTGTAGGTTCCTGCGCGGACGGTCGTTAGTCGTGAGTCGATAATCTCCGGAGCGTTCGTGCATTTAGCCAGTGCTTTACCGTTGAAGGCATTTTCATCATCGATGTCTTGGCCCGCTTCCATTTGGAATGCTTCGGCCTCGAATGAATAGATTGTGGTACTTCCTTCTTCGGAATCGTCAAGACCGTCGTTATCGGTATCTCCCCCGGCGCATATCCCCATTGTCATTTTTTGCGATATCGGCAAGATGAAGTCATTTGTTACTCCGTTATTTGTAACTTCGACGGTGAACGGAGATAGGTACTCGACGCTTGACGAATCCTGGGAGAGTTCCGTGAGCAGTATTTCTTCCGTCTGCCCCTCTTCATCCGTCTGTCCGCTGAACGCCGGGTCATCGTTCCAGTCCGTTATTACCACATTCGCATACTCGATTGGCTCATTATCCCCGTCTACGATAGTCGGAATGAAATGCCATTTTACATCCACCGTGCTGGTGTCTTGAATGGCCAGCGATCCTCGCGCAAAAGACGTATCTATGAGCGTCACATCTGAATCATTTTTCGCATAGATGGGTGCTGTTTGCGGGGCTGTAATGGTGCAGTCTGTTACCGTTGGCGACGAACCATCACAGTAGATTGCATAGTCGCAACCATCGAAATCCGAACCCGCAATGCTGGAGGAGGAATCCTCCAGATAAATTCCTTTATCGCATTGCGAGATAGAGCTTTCGACCAGCTCTGGAGGCTCCAATACGCCGTCGGACACCGATACAATCCCATAATCGCATCCTGTCACTGTGTTTCCTTGGATAACCGGCTTCGATTCGAGAATGTAGATTCCCACGCTCGAATCCGAGATTTCGCATTCCTGGACTGTGATGTCATCTGAAAGAATCTGTATGCCGCCCTGCAAGTTGCTGGGATTCTTCCACATCCCCGAGAACGTTGATTGCTCCAGTACCGCTGCTCCATCTATCCTGAACTTGTAGACATGATTGTTCTCCAGGATGCCGAAGGTGCAGTGGTCTGCGTACAATATACCGTCTTCGTCAACGAACAGGCCATATTCGCCGTCGCTCAGACATTTGAATAAAAGTGTAACATAGGAAAGATAGAGCGTTCCTTCGATGGTGACATCGTTGGCCATCTTGATGGTCTCGGGATTGGTATTTGACCCGCGGTAGATAGTGTCAGTTGACTCAATGACCCATTCCGCAGTATTGAGCGTTCCATCGGAGAGCGGAGACCCGGTTTCGCTTCTTGATACATTGACGCCGACATTGAAGATACTGACGACCATCAAGAAAGAGAGAGTGTAGCAATACAGTCTTTTCAATCGGAATTGTCGATGTCTACTATTTCGAGAGGGTATCACTTGAATACCTCCAGTCCCTACCCCCGTATCATTTTGGATTTATTTATTTCTTTCCCCTTTTCAAAATAATCTATGGTCAATCGCTTACATTAACAATATAAGTATATTTATCATACGTATTTTAATTCGTTTGTCTTCGCCAATTTATTTCGATTTATTTGTCCGCTTCATGAAGATTATAATACTTGCTGCAATAACAATAGTAATAATGATTGTTGAAATGACGATTGCGTTCATCGTCCCGGCATCGATGGTGGTTGTTTCGGGGATGGTAATCGATATAGTTTCCGAAAAGAACCCTTCACCCCGTTCATTGACAGCGCAAACAGTATAATAATATTGATTCCGACCCTGAATCCCGGTATCGAGGAATGTCGTCCCTTCTACGGTTGCCAGATATTTCAGGTCATATTCAGAACTGCCCCGATAAATTTTATAACTCAGGATTGCGAAACCGCCTTTTATACTCGGGGGTTCCCATTCCAACCTCACCTTTCCGTTTTCGATTTCAACTTTGAGGTTCAATGGTTTGCCGGGCGGTGATCCCGGGGTTGCGATTATTATATCGGAGAACCTTCCCGCACCCAGATCATTGACAGCAGTTATTTTATACGAGTAATTGAACCCGTCCGAGACCTTAGTATCGTTGTATTTTGGCTCCTTGGCGGTATCGAACAAAGTCAGATTCGCATTGCCCCGGGCCTTGTGAATCTGGTACTCCTTTATCCTGGAGCCGCCGTCCTTTTCAGGTGCTTTCCATTCCAACAGCACATAATCGTGGCCGGTCGTCGCCGTCAGATTGAGAATCGCGCCCGGGACATCATATATGGCGATCTCGCTTATCTCGGTCTTTGAGCTTTCACCTTTTGCATTTATACAACTGACAGCATAATAATAACGAATACCATATTCCCATTGAAAATCATCATAATGGAGTTCCGGGGTGGTATTGATTTGAGGAAGATTTGTCTTTTCAACCCCTTTGAATATTGAATACCCGCTTATTTCAGACCCTCCGAAATCAATCGGTTCCCTCCATTTCAAATATATCGAACCATTTTGATTTTCTATTGACAAACCCAGTGGAGGGCTCGGAATTCGCCCCTCGCCGTTCGGCTTAACAGGGATCACGGCACTTCTTTCCCCTTCTCCAATCGCATTGATTGACGATATGGCATAATAATATGATACACCGTTGAAGACATGTGTATCATTGAATGACAAGTTGGAGGACTCAATAAGGGGAAATAGTATGTCTTTATCCTCGCCTTTATATATCCGATAGCGAATCTCCGCCAATCCTCCGGTGTCCGGCGACGATCTCCAGGATAGAAGAACATATCCATTCCCGGGTTCTCCGGTCAAATTGACTGGAGAACCTGGGAGCCGCCCATCTCCAGCGGGGGTCACGCTCACGATCGTGCTTCTGTTTCCCTCACCCTTGGCATTTACAGCAGCTACTGCGTAGTAATAGGTGTTGTCATTCAGCACGAAGAGGTCGTCGTATTTGGTCCGGGGGGTCTCAATAAAGAACTCCAGCGAAGATCCCTGTCTATCAACCTTGTATAGACGATACCGAGAAATGGGAGCGCCACCATCGTTCGTGTTGGACCAGGATAGCGAGACCTGTCCGTTGAGAGATTCTGCCTGCAGCGATGGTGCCTCCGGTCGAGAACCGGGAATCACAAAGATATCCTCGCTCCTTTCTCCTTCCCCCTTGCCATTGACCGCCGAGACAGAGCAGACATAGGTTTTTCCGTTTTCCAGGTCATCCAGCCTGCACGATCTCCCTCGAACCTCCGAAATGGGAGAGAATGGATCTATGCCTTCCTCATAAATCCTGTAAAACTCAATATCAAATCCGCCGTTGTCCTCAGGAGAATCCCAATTCAAGACGATGTACGAATAACCGGTCTCGGCCGTAAGATTAGTCGGTGCGGAAGGCGGCTTTCCTGGGGTGGTATTCACGATGTCAGAGAGCGGGCTCTCCCCCATGTCGTTGACAGCCGAAATCGCGTAGAAATAGGCAATACCGTTGGATACGGATGTATCGTTGAAATGAGTCAGGTTTCCCAGCCCTGAAAGGAACGCCAGGTTCGACAGATTGGCCCCCCTAAATATGGAATACCCGATAATCGGGTACCCTTTGTTATCATCGGGTTTGGACCAGGAAAGGTCTGCATAACCATCACCTGAGACCGCCTTCGGCCATTTTGGGCTCGTCGGAGCGGCTCCGGGCGTCACATTCGCGACATCAGAAAGGACGCCCTCGCCAACCCCGTTGGACGCCGAAACGGCATAACAATATTTCCATCCGTTGATGATGCCATTGTCCAAATAGGAGGTCACGTTCCCAACGCTGGCCACCTTTGAGAGCGAGCCGGGGTCCGTCCCGCGATAGATCGAATAGGCGATTACGGGCCGGTATCCATCGTGCAGCGGGACCGACCAGTTCAGTTGGGCTTCCCTGTCCCCCGGCGAGGCCCGGAGATCCCGCGGCTTAAGAGGCGGGGTCGGCAGCTTCCAAGACAGGACGAAGGCGTCCGTGACTCCGTTGAAGGATTCGTCGTAGGCGCCTTCGGTGGTCGGGAAATTCGCAAGATTGGCCGTCCCACCCAGGACTGCATCCTCGTCGCTGTCGAGCACGAGCCAGTTGGCGTCTCCGCAACCGAGATAATTGGAATACAACAGTTGGGTTCCGTCTGATTCCATCTTTGCGATGAAACAATCATAAAGATCTTGGAGTTTGGAATCCTCGGATGCCGATGTCCTAGGGAAATCGTTTGAGTAGGTCATGCCTGTTACAATCATGTCACCGTCCGCATCCATCATGAACGAATTTATCCAATCGTTTTGCGAGCCACCGAGAAATGTTGAGAAAACAAGCCCGTTCCCCTCCGCCTTGAGACTGAGCAGGAAGCCGTCGGTCGTGCCCTGCAAGGTCCGGTTATACGCACCCGAGGTTGTAGGGAAATCGACTGACCGTGTCAATCCGACGATATGGGCAATCCCCGATGAATTCACTTCTATCCGTCTGGCTTGCTCAAAATCGCTTCCGCCGAGATATGTCGAATAAACGAGGTCCTTCAAATCTGAACTCAATTTGATGGCAAAGGCATCGTAAGTTCCACCATTATATACTGAATCGAAGGCGTTTTTAGTAACGATGCCTCCGGAGGTCAGTCCTGTCACATAGACCAAACCCGATGAATCAATGTCGATTGAATATCCATAATCGCTTTTCCCTTCCCCGAAATATGTCGAATACAGAAGCTTGTCGCCTCCTGCGCTCAATTCTGCTATAAAAACATCATCGGTCCCGGATGGATTGGAATTGTCATAGGCGCCGACGGTGACTGGGAAATCGTTGGATTGCGTTCCTCCGGTAATATATATGATACCCTGCTCATCTACACACAGGCTCGAAGCTAGGTCTTGACCTTGACCCCCAATATAGGTTGAAAATATCAGAGTGTTGCCCTCGGGATTGAGCATGAACGCCATGGCGTCGATATTGCCGGCATACGTCCGATTAAAGGCGCCTGTTGTCGTGGGAAAATCGGCTGAATATGTATATCCTGCTATAATCGTGTTATTGAAGGAATCAATGGCTATTGAATAGGTTTGATCATTGGACGACCCACCAACATAGGTCGAATAAATGAGCCTATCGCCGGAGGCGTTCAATTTCGAGACGAACAGATCGAAAACATATGTCGATGTCTGATAGGACCCGGGGGTGACTGGAAAATCCTTGGACCAGGTATATCCGGTGATAATAGCGTTGTCGGAGGAATCCAAAGCCACGGCTGTCCCATCATCCGTCGCGGAGCCTCCGACGAAGGTCGAATATATTATTGGGTCTATGACCAATTCTTGCGAATGATCGTAATCGACATCGAAAGAGACGATGTCATCCTCTACGAGTATTTTGGCATCGACCGGGCTTTTTCCATCCGTGCAAGGCTGGTAGACCTCCAATCCACCATCGACGACCGTTCCTGCAGGTGTATCAATATAGATGGATTGGCCATCCGTCCGAATAACGGCGCCCAGGTATTCTATTTTTATTTCGGTAGCATCTGCTCCGGGATGGACGATGAACTCGTACTTCAAACCGCCCGGGACGGCTCGATATACGAGGTCTATTCTATCATAGAGATTCTCGTATATAATCTCATCATAGTTTGGTACATCCGTTGCCCATTTCCCCAAATCATTGCCGATAAAGAAATTGGATCTATGGGGGAGCTCTGAAAGGCCCTTTGGCGCGACTGAGTTGGCGCCCTTAAATGTTGTTGAAAAGACAGACATCTTGAATGGAGCGTCCGCTTCCGGTATATCCCCCGGTAATCGGGGTCGGATATCAAAATGCCCCGAAGCTGCTGGTTCGACAACACGTAAAATCACGCCGGTTGGTGTGAAATAGGCATTATCTGAATGGAAAACGACTTCTGAATTGGGGATTTGTCCTTCGTTTCGGGTGAAGAATCTGCCGGATAGGACTTCCAAGTTGATGGAAGATTCATTCCCTAAATCAACGGAGGAATCCCCATGGATTTCAACTGGTTGACCGGATACCAACAAAAGTATGATGAGGCACGTGACTATTATTTTCATGTTCTCACCGGGGTCAATATCATCTCAGACCCGAATTGTTATAGATGTAGGGGGATTTAATTTTTTGGTTCCCCAAGGCTTTGGGACAAAATTCCGTGATCCCCTATCCCGCAGCGTTAATAACCGGTAGAACCACCAAATCAGCCAGATAGACCAGATAACAGAGTTGACGGATATTGTAGCATAGGCCCCGCAAGCGGTCCTCAGTCCGCTTCCTGGGATTGAGGCGTTTCCTCAGAGGTCCTTGATTCAACCTCTTGATGACCGAGTTGACCGATTCAGAGGCTTCGCGCTGGTAATAATCTTCAAGCCAGCCCTGTGGATTGTCGGCCAGGTCGTCCAACATATCCATCCATTGTTTGACTCCCTTTCGTTTTCGAGTCACGTTCCTACGGGGAAGGAACCTCGGGACCGCTCCCAGACGGTCCACGATTCGGCAACATTGTCTCGCAGCAAACAGACCGTCACCGACCACCATCTCCATTTCCGGGTGGAGCTTTTTCGTTTCATTCATCGAATCCTCAAAGAATGCCAGTTCGCCAACCGAGTGGTCCGTCGTATTCTGATACGAGGTTATCAGCTTATAACGGGTTCCGACGGTGATGACAGAATACACATAGTCATGCATGCCCCGCGCGAACTTGCCCGAGCTTTCGTCCCCTTCTTTTTCTTTCGTTGTTGTTCACGATCTGCCGAATAGCTCTGGCGCATCCGGGTCGGCGAACCGCTTCCATCTATCGAGAACACTTTCTCCAGACCTTTGACGGGGGCATTCGTGAGCCGGAGGGCTTCATCGAGGAGTTCGTTGACCGCCTCACGGTCGTATCCACGCTCGATGGTCTTGTAACTGAAGGTTTCCTCCAACCCTAGTTTCTCCCAAAACAACTCCAACAATCCCTCGGCCACCCGGTTTGCAACTCCGAAATAACTCTGTAAGAGGAGGACCTTTGTCACATCGATGGCGTCTGTGGCTGGCCGCCCTGGTTTCTTATCGGATTCCCGGTGTCTTGAGGCGATTCTTCGAGCTGCGTTGTCCACAAGGGCCCGGATGAACTCAAGCGTGTCGGCAATCTCGTGAATCTGGGCTCTGTCGTATTGGGTCCAGTTGATCTTCTTTGGAGGGCGTTCCTTGTACGAGAACTCCTGGGTGCGGACCTGGGTAATTATCTTGCGGACGGTCTCGGACTGGGCTCTGTGGTCCACATGACCGATATATGCAGACAGGCTTATATAGCTTGTGCCCAATATGGGGCACATGGAGGGAACGCTAGTGGTCTTCTGGCTTCCGCCGGGGACCCCCGTCAATGCGCATGGCAGCTTTCGTAGATGGTGCTATGGGCGGGATGTCCGGACCTGGGGTGGTCGGTACCAATATCACCTACGCGGAATTCTCGACGAGATTCCTTCCGTCCGATTGTACACCGGGGTGGTTATAGTCCGGAAGGAGGACGGGAAACGGCTTCTAACGTTCTTGAGACAAAACGGAGCCCGGGCCGTGACAAGGCGGGTAAGGCTCACAATGGAGGATCAGCGTCGATTGGGGGATCCTGCCGTTCGGTGAATTTTGTCCCAAGGCCGTTCCCCAAAGGATAATAAATCCACCCACCGGACTATCAACCAGATTACATTCACACAGTCGACACGTATGTTGAACCGGCTTTCAATATTGGATTGCAACCCATTTCATGGATTCCAAAAGCAGCAATTCATAGACCCGGATGTGAATTACGAAGAGATCTTAAACCCTGTATTCTAGTTAATCTATGTTGGAAATACCTCCACGATGAATGCTATTGAAAGACCGATTCCAATAAGATAAACCCGCCCCATAGGGCGGGTATAGCTGGGGACACGCAAGGGCTCCATACCCCTAATTGACCAAAATGTACTATCGGACAGGTGAATCCGGGCGGACCCACCTATCCGACAGTAAAACCAGCTCAATCAAGGGTGCGGTGTTTTCGGGGTGCAATCACGGGCGGATATAGTTCGGAAAAATATGGAGCCGCCATTATGGGGGGTTCAGTGCCCGGTCCTATTCAAATGCCAGGGAGTGCGGGAACGGCAGCTACCAGCGGCCTGTGGACGCCCGGTCACGGGCACCGGATCATACGTTCACCATCAGTGGTACTGCAATTCCAATCCAAAAAGGATAAACCCGCCCCTTCCGGAGCGGGTCATGCTGGGGACACGGCGAGGACGGGGGTTTTTAAAGCGCTTCGACTATTCGGTCGGTCCGGCGGCCTTCTTAAGAACTTTCGGTCCCTGCAAGGCAACGGGAGGGAAGGGGAGCGGGCACCGCAAGCGAGCGAAGCTCGCTTGGGCGAGGACGACCGAAGGTCGTCCGGGGCGGGGAGCGGTGACGGAACGAATCCCATCGTCCACCGCTCCCCGCTGCCCTCCCTTGCTGCCTTGCTGCCTTGCTCCCTTGCTGCCCTCTCACCGCGTCTTGTGCCCGCAAATTGGACAGGCGCCCCACTCGGGGTTGAGCTCCTCCCCGCAGCCGGGGCAGGAGAGCTTGCCCAGGGCGGCGGGGCCGCCGGAGTCGCCGGCGGCGGCCTTCAACGCCTTCTCCGCATCGCGGGCGTACTGCCCGGCCTCGCCGTAGTCGCCCGCCTTGAAGAAGTCGCGCGCGAGGTCCAGGTCGTCCGAAGCCTCAGAGACGTCGGCGCCGCTCTCGAGGGCGCCGGCCATCGCGTCCTCGGCGGCGTTGAGCGCCTTCCGGGCGCGGGCGCGCCCGTCGGAGTCCTTGGCGGCGGCCCCGGCCGCCGCCCCCGCCACGGCCGCCGGAGCACCTGTTCCCGCGGCCGAGGGTGCTGCGGCCGCCACGGCAGGGGATTCGACAGCCTCGGCCGGCGAGTCCGGCTCCCGGCGCCGCCTCCTCATCACCAGGAAAACGCCGCCCGCCCCGGCCGCGGCCAGGACGACTATCACGAGCGGCAGCCACCAGTCGTTCTGTACGGTCACCTGCTCATTCGTCACCTTGGACACCATTATCGTCATCTCGGCCGTCACGGTCTCGGTCCCGTCCGAGACCTGGAGGGTGATGCGGTGCTCCCCGGGGGCGAGCTTGGCCTGGATGCTCTTGCCGGTGCCCAGCTCCACGCCGTTGTCCAGCCAGGTGAAACGCAGCCTGTCGCCGGCGTCCTCGTCCGAGCCCGTGCCGTTGAACCAGATGGGCTCGTTCTCCCGGTACTTCGCGTCCGCAGAAAGCGAGGTTATCGCGACCCCGAAGGGCGGGTCGTTCACGTTGACGACCGTGAGGGTGAAGGAGCGGCTGGCGGAGGCGCCGGACTCGTCCTTCACGGTTAT
>Ga0194125_10001644_pt1 | contig 37837 bp, 46 predicted proteins | sample TA2KigC250mmetaG_FD_148626 | JGI IMG/M metagenome (GOLD analysis project Ga0194125, IMG submission 148626) | Freshwater microbial communities from Lake Tanganyika, Tanzania - TA2015034 Kigoma Deep Cast 250m | ecosystem: Environmental > Aquatic > Freshwater > Lake | place: Tanzania: Lake...
AAAATTGAAGTGTGATCATGAACGACAAAATTTTAGGCATTATATATATCATAGTAGGCATTATGATACTGGTAATGAAATATTGGATACCCCAGTTTTTCGATTATCTTATATGGTTGGTAGCAATTGTCCTTTTGATAATGGGTATCTACCTATTTTTCATTAAAAAGTACTAAGAGATTACAGAATACTCCAGTATCAGATCTTCATCCAAGAAGTAACTTTTTTTTAGTTTTAACCTAATAGCATTTCCCATAGAATCAATGCCATCGCCATCAACAAGAGTTTTTGCATTAACCCCCCCAACTATTATGGGTGCTATGCATATTCTCACTTCATCAACTAAACCTTCCTTCAGCATAGAATAATTCAGTGTTGAACCACCTTCAAGCATGATGGTTTTTATTCCTCCCTTGGCAAGTTTTTCCATCAATGATTTAAGATCAACACGCCCCGTACCACCTATCACAACTTCAACTTTTTCTTTGAGTGTCTTAATTCTGTCCACAGGAGCATCTTCTGAAGTGGCAACGATGGTAAGTGCTTCATCATTTAAAACCCTGAAATCAAGTGGTGTCCTTGCCTTACTGTCTACCACAATTCTTATGGGATTATCCCCTGCATCTACATCAATTTTATGCACTGTTAGTCGGGGATCATCAACCAAAACCGTATTTATCCCAACCATTATTGCATCAACTTCTTTTCTAAGTTTGTGAACTCTTATAAGATCTTCTTTACCTGAAATCTCTGAACTACCAGTTTTAGTGGCAATTTTACCATCCAAGGTCATAGCTGCATTTAATATTACATAGGGTTTCACTTTATCACTTCAATGATTCAAATGTTTATTTAAAATTCATTTTTTAGTTTAATCTATTATAAAAAGTATGCTACGTTTTAAATTTACCGTTACCTAATTTCAGAAATTAAAATAATAACATAAAAACTATAAATCCTTTTTATTGACCTGTTAGGAGGAACCATATATTCTGCAATTGCTGTAGAATTGATGTAATAATGTCTAATATCTGCTGTATTGGTCCTAAAGTTTGTTGAACTTGTTGGGCCGTTTGATTGGTGATATTTGAGGCATTAACCAAGGTTTGATTTACCATATTGGTAAAATTATCAGTTGTTATAGGCACTGCAGATGCTAGTTCAACGTTAGAAACATTTATAATCATCAAAGTCATTATACATATCGAAAATATAGAAAGGATTTTTAAATTCATTTAGTTCACCAAATTCCGCTTTTTAGAAATATTTTTTATAAAATGATCATTTTATTATATATTGATAACATCTTAAATACTTGCAATATACTTCTGTTTACTTAGTCCTCTTTGAATTAAATAACTAATAATTTTAAATAGAATACTAAAGGATTTAATACGAAAGAAACATTGGAGGTTATAGATGACTCAAGATCGATATGAACGAGGTTTAGAAAAGCTGAAGAAAATCAATGAAAATGCTAGTGCTTTACTGATAGAGAGTTTGGAGGACATAGCACCTGATTTAGGTCGTTATGTTGTTGAATTCCCCTATGGAGATATTTATTCTCGTCCAGGATTAGATCTAAAATCTCGAGAGATTGCAACTGTTGCAGCACTTACTGCTCTTGGTAACGCGCAAGCACAACTTAAAGACCACATTAACGGAGCTTTAAACGTTGGTTGCACTCGCCAAGAGATAGTAGAGGTTATAATCCAGATAGCAGTTTACGCAGGCTTTCCAGCAGCTATAAATGGAATAATGGCAGCAAAGGAAATATTCAAAAAAAGAGATGAGTAAGTATGATTCAAAACTCTAATTTATATCTCTAAATTAGGTTTTATAGAATATTTCACCCTTTCCATTATTAATTCTTATTATTCATTGTAAATTGCCCTCATACTCTCCAGAAAGTTTTTTTCAGATTTTTTCATTGTTTTAGGCAAAACTTTAATATAAATTTAAGTTTAAGGTTAGTTAACTTCTTATTTAAAAACTTAAATTTCCTTCTTCATAAACTCCTATAAATCAAAAACCTTTATAGCATTTTTTTGGGTTATTTTTCCAACCTCTCTTGGAGAGAGAGATTTTACATCTGCAATTTTCTTCACAACTTCTTCAACAAAGGCTGGTTCATTCTTTTCACCTTTAAATGGAGATAAATATGGGCTGTCAGTTTCTGTTAATAAATTTGAAAGTTCTAACAATTCTATAAAACTTTGATGATGTTTAGAAAAACATATTACAGTTGCTAAAGATATGTAATAACCTTCTTCAATAATCAATTTAGCTGTTTCAGCATTTCCCCCATAACAGTGGAATACCACATCTTCAAGTGAATGATAGCTCTTTACAATTTCGAATGCCTTTGACTCAGCATCCCTTGCATGAACCACCAAAGGCATCTCATGTTCCAATGCCAATTCAATAAAAGATTTGAAAACCTTTATCTGCCTTTGTTTTGATTTCTTGTCACTAATATGATGAAAATCTAAACCTGTTTCTCCAATTGCAACTGTACTATCTATATTTATGTTAATTTCCTTTAAGACTTCGTTTATTATCGTTGAATCTGCTTTTGATGCATTTACTGGATGAAAACCTAAAGTACCATATATAAATCCAGCATATTCTTCAACAAGTTTTAGAGTCCGGCGATTTCCGCCCAAACTCGCACCAGAATTTATTATTGCAGTTAATTTTTTCTGTGCCCGCCTGATTACTTTTTCTCTTGTTTTGTTAAACTCTTTAAAGTCAACATGACAGTGCGCATCAATCATTTAATCCTTCCATTACCATTAAATACATTAAATTAGTTATAAATTCAGAGTTTGATTTCTTAGACTCCAAATCGTCTTTCTCTTTGCTGATATGACCTTAATGCCCTTAAAAAATCAACTTTCCTTAGTTCTGGCCATAGGCTATCACAAAAATAAAGCTCAGAATAAGATGACTGCCATAAAAGGAATCCACTGAGTCTTTCTTCACCACTCGTTCTTATTATAAGGTTTGGATCTTCCAGACCTGCAGTATAAAGCTTTCCATTTACCACATCTTCATCAATCTCATCAGGATTCAGTTTGCCTTCTCTTATATCTTTCGAGATCTTTTTTATGGCATCCACAATTTCAAGACGACCATCATATCCAATGGCAATGTTTACAAGCCTTTTATTGTGCGTGGAGGTAGAATCTTCTGCAATTTTTATAGCATCCCTCACATCCTCAGGAAGGAGTTCCAATTTACCCACTGCCTTCACTCTCACTTTATTCCGCTGAATCTTCTTATTTTTTGCTATGTTTTCAAAATTTTCTTTAAAAAGTTTCATTAATCCTTCTACTTCATGTTCTGGTCTCTTAAAATTCTCAATAGAGAATGCATAAACAGTAACAATTTCTATTCCTAAATCAACACACCAGTCCAGAACACTTTCTAGTGTGTTTATACCTCTCTTATGGCCTTCTATAGTACCCATATTGCCTCTAATTCTCGAAAATCTCCGGTTACCATCCATTATTATGGCAATATGTTTTGGCATGTTCTCAGGCTTAAAATTCCGAGATATATACCATTCATAAAGTTTATAAATTGGTTTTAAGACTCCCATTTTTAATCCACTTTTTTATTCTTAGTTTTTAATTCCACAAGGTACCTTGCAAATTCTAAAGCACTCACATATCCTTTAACAGTCTGTGATCTAGAAGTATCTATAAATATCTCTTCAATTCCAAGGGTTACTGCACCATGACTTTTTCCAGAACCCCAAAAAATAAAGGTTCTAAAGATCAAATTTCCGCAGATACCATCAGGTGCTAAAATAAAGTTTGCCTTGTCAGCTATAGCTTTTTCAATCAATATAAAATAATGTTTTATAGAATATTTATTTTTTGTTATTGCAGTTAAAACTTCACCTTGGACTATTGAATTATCTATTTTATCACTTCTACCTTTGTCCTGAGCTCTTCCACCAGAAATAACTGCTATTTTAGGCTTTATCCCCATCTTTAATAGAAATTCGGCTCCATTTTCTATTATCTGTATCTTCCCAGATATATCATCTCCCTCATCAATACCAACTGGTGCAAGTAAAAACTTGTAACCATCTATTTCCAAAAAAGAAGCTCGAGATACGCCTTTGGGATATTTTTGTTTTAATTTAGGTATAATTTTTGAGGCACTTAGTGACCCACGTATAGCGGCATCCACTTTACCCTCAAATAACATATCAATAAATTCTTCTTCAGATTCTGTTAGAATAACATCAAATTCAACTAATTTTGAGGCTTCTAATATATTTTTATTTTTTCCAACACCTGCTGCAATCTTCATATATCATTTAATATTTAAACTATAATATTTATATTATAACAAAACCCATTAAAAATTTTAAGTAAAAAAAAAAGAAAATCGGTGTGATCATGACAAAAAAAATACCAATAATAATTTTACTTCTCGTTATTGCAGGTTTATTAATTGTAGCCGTACAATACAAAGTCGCAGAACAGCAGAACGTTATGAAAGGAGAACATCAAGTACTGCTTTTAACAGCAGACCCCACAGAGAACACTCCAGGTATGGGGGCTGTGGATATGGCATTTATAATTTATTTAAAGGAAGGAAAGATTGTAAAAATTTCGCCAGTTTATCCAAGCTTTATGACTCACCCAACAGCACCTCCTCCTGAATATTTAAGAACCACAGAGGGCGTTCAAAAACTATATCTACACGATTCCTTATGGGATAAAGATGTAAAAAAGGGAGCCAAATTGGCCCAGGAGATAGTTGAGTATAATACTGGAGTAAAAACCGATCTTGTAGTTGTCATAACCCCTGAAGCTGTAGATGCCATGATTAATGCGCTGGGTGGTGTTTATGTCCCTGGTCAAGGTTATATTACAGGAAATAGTCTAGAGTTACTAAGAGAAGAACAGAGAGCAGGAGCGTCAAGGGGTTCAGCAGTTGAATCTTTAATAAGAAGCCTTGCAAACGCCGCAAAAGATAGAACAAAATATTTAATCCTTGTTAATACAGCCATTGATCAATACAGAAAAGGCAATATCGCCGTTGTACCTGAAGAAGCATTTGCACAGTTTGTTGTTTCAAGTGGATTAAACTATGTTTTCTAGCACCAATTGAAGAAACTAGTTGTTTAAGTTCCAATTCACTAGATGGGTGAATTAAAATTCTCATGGTCATCCACAACTGTGTATGATCATTTTTTATTTTTTTTAATATCATTAAAGAATCTTGTTACATTAATAGTTAATATTTTATATATTAAATTGATTAAACAATAAATGATTATATATAACAAATAATCATTAAAGATAAATATAAAAATGGTTATTATTTAATCTCACAACTATTTGATCTCACAAAAAAACCATGTTTAAAAAACTTTAATTTGATGTTAAAGGTTTATAATTCATGATTTTACTAATAAGACCTTAAATAGACAAAATCATTAAAATAAATTCACATGAATTTATTTTGGAGGTATTCATGTGGTTTCAATTGATGATGCTAGGGAAACATATGAATCAGATTTTCTAGATAGGAGAGGTAAAGGGTATTTGGTATGTTGTGACTGTAGTGGATACTACAAACTCAAAGCAGACGAATCTCCAGATGATTTCGAAGAATGTGAGTGTGGTGGCATATTAGAGTATCATGAAAATCTAGATGAGCTCATAAAAGAACCGAGAGTAGATACAGATATTACAGGTCCTTACTATGAACAAACAGAACTAAAAGAAATGCTATCAACTCTGAAAAACAAAGCTGAAAAGAGAAAACAACTGTTTGAAGAGTTATCAGAACGTGTTGCAATACAAGAAGAATTATTACATGACATTAAAGAAGGGAAATGGACATTGTGGGAAGCTATATCTGAGAAAGATCTAAGAGAAGATATCAGTGAACAAAAAAGACTTTTAAGCGAGATTATCCAACAAGAAGATAAGGATATAAAAGATCAAGAAGATCTATTAACGACCATAACAGCACAAGAAGATAGATTATTCGACTCTATTACAAAAAAACGGGCCATGTTACAAAAAGAACTCGTAGATAGGGAAAAAAGCTTAATTTTAGTAAATTCGAACTTCGTCAAAGTATTTATCGGTTTTATAATAGTTATGATCCTGTTTGTTTTTATATATCTTTACCTTATTATGGTTTTATAACAAAAAAATAATTTAACCGGGTTTAAACGCCAATTTATTTATTCTTTTAATTTTTCTCAAATCTTTCAGAAATCTCTCTTTAATTTTAAAAAGATGAAATATTATTAATTATCACATCTTAAATCTACTTGATATCCTTAAATGTGTTGAGAAGCCTTTTAGATAGTTCTTATGGCCTCTTCAACTACTTCCAATGTTTTCTGAATATCTTCATCATCATGCATTAAAGATAGGAAACAGCACTCAAACTGCGATGGAGGAATGAATATTTTCTCGTCAAGAAGTTTATGGAAGTATTTATTGAATTTTTCTGTATCAGATAATTTTGCATCCTTATAGTTCCATACATCCCTTTCATTGAAGTAAATCTGGAACATGGAGGCTAAACCTGCAAGTTTAAGGTTTAAACGGTTATCATCAATAATATCTTGAATTCCATCCTGTATTGCAATACCCTTTCTGTTCAGTTCCTTATAAAAATTATTATCGAGTTGGTTCAATGTATAAAGTCCTGCAGTGATTGATATTGGATTCCCATTAAATGTTCCTGCCTGATAAACATGCCCAGAAGGTGTTATCATCTCCATAATACCTTTTCTCCCAGCTAAAGCCCCTATTGGAAATCCTCCACCTAAAATCTTCCCTAAAGTTACAAGGTCAGGAGTTACACCAAAATATTCCTGTGCGCCTCCCTCTGATAGCCTAAAACCAGTTATAACTTCGTCAAAGATCAGGACTATGTCGTTTTGCTGAGTTATTCTTCGTAAAAATTTTAAATAACCATCCTTAGGAGGTATACAACCTATGTTTCCCATTACAGGCTCTACAATTAAGGCTGCAATGTCCTCTTCACTAGTTATTGCTTGATTTAAAGCCTCTCGATTGTTAAAAGGAATTAATATAGTGTTTTTAATTGTATCTACCGGAACACCTGGAGAATCGGGCAAACCAACTGCACCAGAACCTGATTTTACCAGAACATAATCATGTGCCCCATGATATGCTCCTTCAAATTTTATAATCTTATTTTTTCCTGTAAATGCCCTCGCAAGTCTTATAGAACTCATTGTAGCTTCTGTACCTGAATTTACGAATCTAACCATTTCAGCGCAGGGTACCTTATCTATAACTAGTTTTGCAAGTTCTATTTCATTTTCAGTTGGTACACCATATGCAGATCCTTTTTCTAATTGTTCTTTGACCTCATTGACAACCTTTTGGTTTGCATGACCAAGAACCAGCGGTCCATAGGCCAAGCAGTAATCTATATATGAATTACCATCTACATCAAATATTTTTGAACCTTCTCCTTTCTTTGCAAAGAAAGGATAAGGCTTATAAGCTCTTACTGGGGAGTTTACCCCTCCTGGAAGAAATTTTTGGGCTTCTCTAAAAAGATCTTCAGATTTCATGATTAGAACTCCTTTTTAAGATTTATAAGTGAATTTACTACTGCAACTGCAACTGGTGTTCCACCTTTTGGACCCTCAGTCACTAAATGCGGTATTTTACTTTTTTGTAATGCTTTTTTTGATTCAGCTGCACCAACAAAACCCACCGGAACTCCAACAACTGATTGGACTTTCATTTCATGATCTTCAACCAAATTTAAAACTTCAAATAGAGCTGTTGGTGAATTTCCGATTACCACTATTCCTTCAAAGCCTTCAAACATAGCAATTTTCATAGCTGCTGCTGTTCTTGTTATATTTTCCTTTTGTGCTAGTTCAACTGTATTTTCATGATTTATGTAACATTTTATATCTCCAAAATACTTGTTAATACCTACTTTAACCATATTTATGTCTGTTAATATATCTTTACCCTTCACAATGGAATCAATACTTTCACTTACAAAATCGCCCGACATTTTGGTTATATCAGCATATTCAGTATCTGCAGTTGAATGAACAATTCTCTCGATTATTGACCTCTCTTGGGGAGATAAATGACGTATTTTATTCTCTATCAAAGAACGTACTATCTTTCTACTTTTTGATGCTATATCATAGCCCTTTTTGGTTGATGCTCCCATGAACATAATTTTCACTTTGTTGATGTTTCTAATAAATGTTTGATTTGATTCTATAAGTTATTTTTTAAATAATTTGATTTCTAACCTATGTTCTGAAACTTAAAAAAGTCTATTTTTTTTAGTTTCTATTAATTATTCAGTATGAGATATTAAATTGCAAAAAATTTTTTAAAGGCGCATTGATTAAGAAAAAATATCTCAATTCTTCATACAATTTGATTTTATATTGTTTTTATTTGATTATCTCATTTTATAAAAATGTATAAGTATATTTTAACAAAAAATATTATAGACATTTAAATAATGTTTGGGAGCAAAAAAATGAAAGAAGAAGTGAAAGAAGTTAAAGGACAAGTACTTCAAACCATAGCGACGTTGATGACCACAGCATTTGGATTAATAGCTGCACTGGCATGGAATGAAGCTATAAAGACATTAATAACCCAATTTTTCCCTAAAGGCAACGGATTAACCGTTTGTTCGTTTATGCCATAATAATCACTATAATAGCAGTAATTGTAACAGTAATCATCGGGAAAGCCATAGCGAAACCAGCGGTTCAAGAAGTTAGAATAGTAGAATAGCTGATAATCAAATATTATCTTTTTTTATTTGATTTTTTATTTTTATAGAAAGATAGCACTGAGTCTAAATATTAGATCATTCCTCATCTTTTAATTCTTCAACATTCACTACAAGTGTCTTGGCGATCCGATCCATGGTCCTCTGGTCGGGACCTGCGGCAAAAATTCCAACCAAAAAATCTACTATTAAAGGGAACCAATAAATTTTAGATAGATTCCTTATAAAAGCCTTTTTGTAACCCATTTTACCTTCAAGGGCTGTTACCTTGATTTTCAGAACACTCTTACCCACTGTGGTAGCGTATTTTCCTTCCAGATAGGTAAAGTATACAATTATAATCAACCCTGCCAGTAAAAGCCAATATCTAAAAAGTATGAAGCTATTGGTCACAATTATTAAAGGATAAATCAAAGCACTTATAAGCCACATAAGTGCTGTTAATATCACTGCATCAATGATTAAGGATGCTAATCTTTTAAGCCATAAATATTTCATTTAAATCCCCCAATTTAATTCAAATATCTAAATTTAAGATTTTAAAATGTTCTAACAAACTCTTGGAACGGGATCGGCTATCGGAGGTTCTAAAATTCTCTTTCCACCCAAAGAGGTCTCCAAAATCACGTGATCATCATCTGTAACTTCCCCTATAATCTGCGCTTCCTTTCCGTACTTTGTAGTTCGTATTGCTTTAAGAATTTCCTCTGCTTTATCTGCTTCCACACCCATTACAACTTTACCTTCATTTGCAACCTCATATGGATCAATGCCCAGCATTTCAGATGCAGCCAACACCTCCTTTTTCACAGGAACATTATCTTCATTAATTAACATTCCCACATTTGATTTTGTGGCAAGCTCATTTAGGGTGTTTGCAAGGCCTCCTCTTGTAGGATCTTTCATAGCTTTAACCCCACCAATTTCCAGGGATTTCTCGACGATCTCCCATATAGGGGCAACATCAGATTTAAGATCTGTTTCAAAACCAAATCCTTCCCTATAAGACATCAACGAGATCCCATGATCCCCAATACTTCCACTTAATATCAGTTTATCCCCAATTTCAAGCCCAGAATCGCTTTTAACTTCGTCTTTTTTAACTATACCTATACCTGTAGTGATAATGATAATTTTATCCAGTTTATCTTTTTCCATAACTTTGGTATCCCCAGTTATTATTGCTACATCTGATTCTGTGCAAACTTCATCCATGGATCTTAAAATTATTTCTAGATCATCTGCTGGAAAACCTTCTCTTATAACCATTGCACTTGCAATGGCAACGGGCTTTGCTCCCATCACAGATATATCATTAACTGTTCCTGCGATCGATAATTTTCCAATATCTCCTCCTGGAAAGAAAATAGGGTCAACAGTGTGACCATCTGTACTGATCACGATTTCAGAATCACCCAAAGGAATAGTAGCCCCATCATCAAGTTCATCAAGTCCAATTCCACCATTAACACGTTTATTAGTTATGTTGCTGAGTATTATATCTGAGATTAAACTCTGCATCATTTCTCCACCAGCACCATGTGCCATACCGATTTTCATAGATTCACCAATGTTTTAATTGTTTATATTAGTTCCATATATATCAATATCAGAGATATCCCTCAATAATGAAGGGATGAAAACTCCATGCAAATAATATATATAGACGTTTGTCATATACCACTTTATGAGGGTTTTTTAAATTTTAGAATATATTTTAAAGAAAATTTCCTCATTGTTGAAAGTTGAGGTTCTAAATATTTAAATATATTCCAACTGATATAGTCTTTAAATTGATTCATACCTAGTCATCTAAAGACTTAAATTTGTGATCAGATAAAGTAATATGATCAATTGCTTATATGAATCAATAAAGATAAAGCTTTTTTGAGGATAAAATTCGGAAAGCTTTTTTAAATGAAATTTTTTAATTTAATCTTCACAATAGATTGAAAAAAAGCATTGATGATAATATAGAGGTGATATAATGGCAATATGGCAAGGAAAATCATTGAGAAAACCCACCGGCGGACGAGCAAAACTTAAAAGGAATAAAAGGAAATCTGAGCTTGGTAAAGAAGCAGCAGAAACCAAAATAGGTGAAAGAAAGATCAAAAAAATTAGGACTAGAGGTGGGAATAGAAAAATAAGGCTCACCATCGAGGATAAAATCAATGTAGTTGATCCTAAAACAAGTAAAATAGAAGTTACAGAAATTTTAAGTGTTGTTGAAAATAAAGCAAACCCACATTTTGTACGTCGTAATATAATAACAAAAGGTGCCGTAGTTGAAACTAACATTGGAAAAGTTAAAGTTACATCAAGACCCGGTCAACACGGCATTATAAATGGTGTATTGGTTGAATGAAGAGATTTTAGAAAAAGCAAAAGAGTTTCTAAAGCAGGTAAATAAAACTTTGCCTGAAGGAATGGAACTGGAATTTGAAGGATTGTATAGAAGAGGATTTTTCGTTACAAAAAAAAGGTACGCTCTTATAGAAAACGAAAACATAGTTGTCAAAGGTTTAGAACTTGTAAGAAGGGATTGGGCACCTGTAGCGAAAAAAACCCAGCAAAAAGTACTTACAGCAATATTAAGGGAAGGTTCTCCTGAAAAGGCAACAAAAATAATAAAAGAAACCATTGATAATATAAGAGAAGGAAATATTCAGTTAGATGATCTGGTAATACACACACAACTAACAAGAAATCCAGAAGAATACGTCCAAAAAGCTCCTCATGTTTTAGCTGCTAAAAAAGCTATAAAAAGGGGCAGAAAAGTAGGAAAAGGTTCCATCATAAGATATGTTGTGGTTAAAGGGAAAAACGCTATCAGTAAAAGGGCAGAACCAATAGAGGATGTAGACATCTCAAACTACGATCCTTCCTACTACATAGATAACCAGTTGCTTCCAGCAGTTTCAAGAATAATAGATGCGCTTGGATATTCCAAACAGGAAATAACACAACAAGAAAAACAAACAAACTTAGATGCATTTTTTTAATACATATAAAATATCAGTTAAACTTGAAAAATTAATATTTCAAATGCACTATTTCAAAATAACAGTAAATTGTATCTACAAGAATTAACTATAATTTATTACACTAATATATTAAAAAAGGTGTGATCATGTTAAAAGCAGTTTTTTTCGATATTGATGATACTCTGTATGATACTTCTGGTTTTGCAAGACTTGCACGAAAAGCTGCTCTTAATGTAATGATCGACGCTGGATTACCTCTTGCATCCAATAAAGCTTATACTCTTCTAAGACAAATAATAAAAGAAAAAGGCTCAAATTATGATAAACATTTTAATGTTCTAACAAGAGAAGTTTTTGGACAAGAAAAACCTCTATTAATAGCTTTAGGGATGATAACATATCACAATGTCAAATTTGCATTGTTAAGACCATTCCCCAAGACTCCTTCAACCTTAATTAACCTAAAAAAGAAAGGGTATCATCTTGGAGTCATTTCAAACGGACTGACAATAAAACAATGGGAAAAATTAATAAGACTTGGATTACATCACTTCTTCGATGAGGTGGTAACCTCTGATGAAGCTGGAGTTGAAAAACCAGATGAGAGAATATTCCAACTAGCATTAAGTAGGATGGGATGTAGAGCAGGAAAATCTGTTATGGTAGGTAACAAGTTCTCTGAAGATATATTAGGAGCCGTGAATGTGGGAATGTCTGCAATACTTGTAAACTCAGAATTAACTGAATCAGAAAAAGAATATATTAAAAAAGAAGGTATAGAAATAGAAGTAATATCTAATATTAAAGATCTTGGAGCTATCTTATAATAATTATAAATCTAGATGGGTGGTACAATGGATTGTGTTCGTGACTCTATTAAAATTGAAAAAATCCTAGAGGCTTTAAAACAGCCAAAATCTCTTGAAGAACTGGATCTATCTGAAAGTTTTGTCAAAGATTTAATTTTAAAGATCATTTCCAGCTACGGTACAATAAACACCAGCAAAATAAGTGAGATGACTGCACTTCACTTGGATATTCTAGAAGAAGCTATACAAAAAATAGAAAAATATGGTTTCTGTGCACCAATAAGTGGTGGATTCCTATTTTCCAGTGTTGAATATACCATAACAAAAAAAGGTCGTGAAAAAGCCAAGAGAATTCTTGAAGAAAATCCATATATTGGTATCGCTCCAATTTCATATGATATCTATTATGAAGTCATGAAAGCCCAAATGAAAGATAGATATCCCATTGATATATCTCCTGAAATAATTGAAATCGCTTTTGAGGATGTTGTCGGTGTTGAATATGCTAAAGAAGCATTGGTTGAAGCATGTACAATCGGGAAAGGTATTTTTATATACGGAGCTGCAGGAACTGGTAAAACATTCATTGTAAGTAAGATGTCTGACCTCCTACCACCGCTTTTAATCCCCAAATTCATCGAGTTTGGAGGTATGGTAATACAACTTTATGATCCTGATTTTCATAAACCGTGTGTTGAACAGCCCAATGATCCTAGATGGGTTAAAATACATGCCCCATTTGTAATTACGGGTGCTGAACTTACTCTAAACAAACTTGAAACAATATACAACCCAAATAAGGGTATGTATGAAACATCTCCTATAATAAAGGCAAATGGAGGAACTCTCCTGATAGATGACTTGGGAAGACAGATAGATAACCATGAAATTATCTTAAACCGACTCATCGTACCAATGGAAAATAAAAAAGATTTTGTTTACGTTAGAGGAGTTCCAGTGACTGTACATGCTTATTTTATACCTGCTTTCTCTACAAATCTGGATATTAGTATAATGGACGAAGCACACCTTAGAAGAGCACCATTACACATTTTCCTTAGAAATCCACCATCAGAAGAATTAGTGGAAGTCTTCAAAAGAAATTTAGATGATTTAGATGAAAAATATGATAGCAATGTTTTAGAAAGATTTAAAAAAGTTTATACACCTGCTAATAACGGAGGAGAGGGTCTAAGACCCACATTTGCCCATGCTAGAGACGTTGCACAAATTGCCCAAGCCCTCCGCTTAACTCAAGGTAAAGATGTTATAGATACTGATATCCTTGAAGGAGCATTGAGAAAACATGTTCTAATAGCACTTCAAAGGATGAACATCGACATATCCGACATAGCAAAAAATGTACGTTCCTTCCGGATAAAAACTGATAAAAAAGAAGAAACATATAGAGCTCTAAAAGAATTTGGTACTGATAGGATTTCATGTGAAAATAATGCTTCTTTAATTGTGGATGTGGAAGAAAATATAACGCCAGTTCAACTAGTTGAATACCTAAATAGATATAATATTTCTGTAGATTCAATCGATTTAATAGCTGAATCCGAAAAGGAACTTCGAAGGACAATCTTAGAATATGAAAAATAATTATTTTTGTTGAAGCTGATGAAATGTCCATCGAAACTATAGGTTTAATTGCCAGTTTGACTGCTATATTGATGTTTACAAGCCCCATTGCACAGATTAGGAACATAATAAAAAATAGGACATCCCAGACTATATCACCAGCAATATATGCTGCAATGGCAATAAATTGCACTTTTTGGACAATTTATGGTATAGGAGTGGAAGATCTCTATATCACTGTTCCTAACAGTCTTGGGATTGTGCTGGGAATTGTAACACTTCTTATAATTTACATTTATCGATAGGTTTTCAGATGTCAATATTATTCTTTTATATTTTTTTTATTCTAAATTATTTATTTCAAACTGAGTTTAGTAAACTTTTTTAATGTCAAATATCTCCAAAAAACGTTTTTGATTATAAAAAACTAAATAAAGACTTTTTTTGAAGTACATTTTTTAGTTACAGCCTGAAAATAGAAAAAACCTCAGTCCTCATTAATATCGATATACATATACGTATACATATAAGTATGTGTCAAAATTTAAGTATGTGTCAAAATTGAGTGGATAAAATGACATCTAAAAATAATAAAAAAATCTACAACCGGAAAATGCGTAGAATAACATTATATTTAGGAAATGACCAAATAGAGTATTTACAGAAGTATGCAGAAGAAAAAGACATATCCACATCAGAAGTAATACGAAAAGCAATCAATAAATTTTTTGACCTTATGGAATTTTCTGAAGTTGAAGATAAAAAGAAAAAAGAGGATATACTAACTGAAAATTGGATTGATCATATAAAAGACCTGAATTTAAATGTTGAAGAAACATGGGAGAAGTTAAAAGAGTTAGAAAGACGAGAAAATCAATTAGAAGGCCATTTAAGGACATTGCTCCTTGAAATGAAAAAAATTTATGACAATGTTGAAAAATTGAAAAAATAAAGAGTATCAAAGCTATTAATAACAAAACTTAAGTCTTTTTATAGAATTCGCATTTAAACATAATAAACCATTTTACAAAAAATATGTATTTGACTAAAGCCTTCCAAATAGAAATTAAAAGTAAAAAATAAATGCTTTTAAAATGGCACAAAAAAATTATATATTTATACATCTAATTTATTTCAATGTTCTAAAATAATGATTAGATTCCGAAAAAAATAAAAGAACAAGAAAATAATGAAATTAATGAAAAATGTATTGTTCAGATCAAAAGGAGAATAATTATGGTCAAATACAGCATGGATATCACTATAATTTTAGGAGCTATAGTGGGTTTAGTTCTATTATATGTTTTAAAAGTCGATTGGATAATAGTCATGATTGTAATCGGTTTTATTGCCACAATTTTGACTATAGCCGATGATAGAAGTTATAAAGTTGGAGGATTCTCTGCAGGAGCTATTGGGGTAGTACTTTATATGTTTACCATTTTCGTCCCTAGACCAGTGGATTATAGTTATTCACAGATACCCAGTGATCTAGCTGGTGGTTTCGTTATTGCAGGTATAACCAATTTAATATTCGGTTTTATAATAGCAGTTGGAGGGTGTGCACTTTTTGGATTTATAGGAGGCTACATTGCCGACAACCTCTTTAAAAAACGAAAAGTCGAAGGTAGAAGCAAAAATTTTAACAAGGAATATGGAAGAAAACAAATATAAATCTTCTCATTAAAAGATATATATTCATCAAATTCTTTTTTAATGCATTAAAGCTTAAAATGTTTAAATTATCGAATACCATATTATAATTAAATTTTCATTTTTTTTACTGAAAGCATTGCATTTTCCAGTTCTTTATCTATCCCCATTTTTTCCTGAACTTCCAAAACCCTCTGCAATTCTGCTTTTGTTTCAGGATATTTAGGAACTGCTGTGCATCCATGATCAGGCAAAATGGAGATTGGATAGGTACCAATTTCTTTTGCTAATCTCTCGATTTCAACCTTATCAAATCCAATTAATGGACTAAAAATAGGCGTGGATATTGAATACCTAGTTACCATCAAATTGGGAAGTGTTTGGGATGCAACCTGCCCTAAGCTACTGCCATCAATAATTCCCAAGGCTTTTTCCTTTTCTGCAATTTCTTCTGCAATCTTATACATCCCCCTTTTACAGAGAACACAAGTTAATCTTTCTGGTGCCATTTCAATGCAATTTTTTAAAAATTCACCATAGTCTACTTGAAGGAAATCTAATTTAGAACCAGCAGAATATTCTTTAAGCTTTTTAGCTATGTTAAGTGCCTTTTTGCTGGATTTAGGGCTTGTATAGGGACTGTTGTTAAAGTGAAGCGCTATTATTTTACATCCCCTTTTCATCATTAAAAATGCTGCAACAGGAGAATCTATACCTCCAGACAATAACGCAACCAAAGTTCCCTGGGTTCCCAATGGGAGACCTCCCAAACCAGCAATTTTTTGATGATATATGTATGTTTTATCTCCTCTTACTTCAACAAACAATTCAAAATCCGGATTATCTAAATCTACTGGTGATTTAGTCATATCCACCACAACTGAACCACAAAATGAAGCCATATCTCTACTTGTAAAATCATGACTTCCTATTCTTCTACTTCTTATTGCAAAAGAATTTTTATTTGAAAATAAGCCTTTATTAATTAACTCTTTAATATAATTTTCCAATAACTCTTTTATAAAATCAAAATCTGTCTTTGTAGCGATTGCCGGGCTAAATGAAACTATTCCAAATATCTTTTTTAATGATTCTAGGGCGCGGTTTAAATCCATAGGATAAAGAAATATTCTACCCTGATCTAACTGTATCTCACAATCTATTATGCTTTTAATATTTGATATGAGTTTTTTCTCAAACCTACGCCTCACTTTAGGGCTTTTTATTCCAATTTCACCGTATCTTACAATTATGAGCTTATTCTTTTGCATCAGTTGAACTCCCATTTCAATTCATTCAATTATAATTCAGGAAAAACAAACATTGCACTTTATTTTTTCAATTTTTTTTTCTGTTTCCATTTCCATATTGATTGTAGAGTTTATATTAAAAGTGAATAACATTCCCCATCTTTTCTTTGAACTTTTTTTATCAGCCTCTTACCCTCTAACGCCATAATTAATTTAGACATCTTTAAGTTAGAGAGCTTCAAATTACCGTAAAGTAAATTTCCCTCTAAAAAATATTTTGACATCAGCCCATTATCATCTGCCACTTCTTTTATTATTTTTAGTGCATCTTTTTCTGTTTGATTTAGATTTTCGACTTGTCTATATTTTCTTTTATTTATTCTTTCTTTATCTATTTTTATTTCATTCAATTTAATTTTCTCTAAATTCACTTTTTTATTTTTTTCCTCAATCTCTCCAGATGGTCTAACTTTGATCTCAAATTCCTTAGTTTTAGCTTTTATTTTGTTGTCTTCTGTTATGAAAATTAGTTCTTTCTTCTCCAGATTCTCTAAAATCTCTTTAAGCTCAATTTCCGGAATATCTAAATCAAATTTTAAAATTTTGTAGGTTACACCAGTTCCAAATTCTATTTGAAGATATTTTATCTGATTGAAAACCAGATTTTCCTTTTGGGTTAATATGATCATATATTAATGATAGGCTTTCAATTTTATAAATATTCCAAGATATTACAACATTGGTGATTATAACAAAAAAGGATGGAATAAATGCCGCTAGTTAAGATAGAAATCCGAAAAGGGAAACCAGTAGAATACAAAAAAGCTTTATTGGATGGTATTCATGATGCTCTGGTGCAAACCATCAAGATTCCGGAACATGACCGTTTCCAGCGTCTCTATGAGCTGGATTTGAAGAATTAAGTTCTTCCAGATAAAACATATTGCGTAACTATAATTGAGATTGTGATGTTTAAAGGCAGATCTTCTGAATCCAAAAAACTACTTTACAAATCCATCATTGATAATCTTACAGAGAATCCTGGCATAAGTGGGGATGATATTATCATCGTGGTATATGACCCACCTTTAGAAAACTGGGGAGTTAAAGGTGGAAAACCTGCGAATGAAGTTAATTTTGGGTTTGATATAAAAGTCTAAAGAATTATCGGTCTTTATGTATATTAATATGAAAATTCATTGAATTCCATTATAGCTTTATTATAAATTAATGAACTTAAACTCATCAATAATTTTAGTATATGGTTGCTATTTCGGTAAATAACATAAATTAAGGATATTATATGTATAAAATCGTTCATCTTTGTGATACAGATGATTTAATAAAATAAAATGGATAACACCATTAAAAGAAGTTTTATCGTTTTGTGATTGGATGGAACATCCTGATTCTTAAAGCATGGAATTATTTTTCGAAAGTATTGTTTATCATGATCTTCTATTACAATTTCGAAATTAAAAAAATAAAGGATTTAAATAAAGGATTTATAAAAAAAATTTGGTCAATGAACTACCCTCATCTGATGAACCACTACACACAAATTTTTCTCATATTGCATCATCAGGTAGTTTTAAGACCATTTTCTAAACACAGAGACTAAAGCGACAAATCAGTATTCAAACTTTATTTACTAAGTTCTATTACTAACTCATTCACTAATCCTGCAATTCTAATGTCCATATAGTCTTTTACTCATCCGTAGGTGTGTGCACTTTACGCATGAATTCATCTGTATCCGGGGGTATTTGACCATCTAATTTGGATACAATGTATATGGTTAGGAACGCTAGTGGTACTGTTATTATCGCCGGATTTTGGAGTTCGTGAAGTCCGAGGAGGTTAGTGGCTATTATTCCTGTGGATGATATCATACCTACTATGAGTCCAACAAGCGCACCATTTTCAGTTGTCCCTCTCCACCAAGTTCCCATAAGAAGGACTGGGAAGAATGTACTCGCAGCAATTGAAAATGCTAATCCAACCAGGAACGCTACATTGAATCCTTTAAAGATTATCCCTGTTAATATTGAAAATAGACCTACCGATGCAGCCGCTATTTTAGCAACTAGAATCTGTTTTTCCTCTGAAGCCTGTGGATTAATAAGATTTGTATAAAAATCATGGGCTACTGCACCTGTAGTAGCAATGATCAGCCCAACAACAGTTGAGAGAATTGCTGCAAATGCACCTGCAATTACAACACCCATTAACGGGTCACCAGCTAAATATTGAGCTAAAAGAGGAAGAGCTGTGTTTTTGCCCCCTCCATCTCCTAAAAATATTCTAGCTCCAAAACCGGCAATGGGCGCCATCATGTAGAAAGTCCCAATGATGAGGAGTGTGCCAACGGTTGTCCACCTTGCTGCTTTACCTGATGGATTGGTGTAATATCGTATCAATATATGTGGCAGCCCAGCTGTACCAAGAACCAATCCAAGTATCAGCGAAAAACTGTTTTGGAAGTTTAACCACATCCCAGGATTTTCGTAAGCTCCTACTTGGATAAGCAAGTTATTGTAACTGAATCCAAATTTTTGAAGCGTAAGTGCTATAATAACAAACATTGCTGTCCATAGAATCACGCACTGAATAATCTGGTTATAAGTAGTGGCCCTCATACCCCCTACTACCACATAGACTGTCATTAGAATACCTGCAATAGCAACCGCCATTACATAATCCCATCCAAGTAGAACACCAAGAATGTCTCCTATTCCTACCATTTGCGGAACTATGTAAAATACGGATATCAAGATTGTGCCTATCAGTGCAGCGAGTCTCAGTTTTTTCGAATGAAACCTACCTGATACGAAATCTGCTATAGTGTATGCTCCAAACCTTCGTATAGGACTTGCTAGGAATAATAATAGCAATACCCAGCCTCCAAAAAAGCCTACAGAATACCAGATACCATCATACCCATAAAGCCAAACTAGTCCAGCTATACCTAAAAAAGTTGCAGCACTCATATAATCGCCAGATAAAGCGAATGCATTTTCAATTGAACTAATCGCCCTTCCCGCTACATAAAAATCTGCAGTTGTTCTAGTGAATCTTCTTGAGAATATGGTAACAGCTATGCTAATGCCCACTATCAAAAGTACAAGAGCAATAGCCACAGGATTATCTGTCATTATATTCTTCCTCCCTTTTGTCAGTTCTCAAAGTGTAATACAATGGTATTATCCAGCCAATTATAAATATAAAAATGGCCGTGTATAGGTATGTCACCGTAAAATTTCCATAAACATCTGTTAACATTAAATTTTTTGCATATTCGTTCAATACAGGGAGTATCAGTACCATTGCAAGGAATATAATCCCTAATGAAACACTTAATTTGAAACTAGTTGCAATTAACTCACCTGTAGAATCAGTATCCTCATCCTTATTCTTTTTATTGCTCATGATCTCACCTTAAAATCACCTTACTACTATTACAGGAACATGTGAAGCTTTCATAACCATTTCAGCGACGCTTCCAATTGCTATTCTTTTTAGACCAGTTCGTCCAGTTGTTCCAATCACTATTAGATCGGCGTTTTCCTCCTTGGCAGTAGATATAATTTTTTTAGGTGCACTTCCCTGTTTTACTATGGTTTTTACTTCGATTCCATTCTTCTCGCCATACCATTGGGCAACTTGAAGTCCAGCTGCTGAATGTTTCACTCCCTCATATAGATCCTCTTCATATTTTTCCTCTAGCAACAGAGCAAATTGTTCATCCACATAGATCGCCGTCAAATCAGCTTTTAACAATTTAGCCAATGCCACTGCAAATTCAGTACCCTTAATGGATGGTTCTGAACCGTCAGTCGCCAAAATAATTTTTTTCACATCTAAAACTGCCTCTTTTATATCAGTTTTAGACATCTCCTCCGCTGTTCTGTCTATCGGGTTTTTATCCATCTAATACCCCTCCAATTTAACTCTAATAATATTATTTTAATTAAATCATGAAATTCGTGCTTATAAATTAAATTTTCTTACTCTTCAAGTGTTGATGTATCTCCTATATCTTCTCCCCTTTCTCTTGCTCTTAACACCCTCCTCATTATTTTTCCACTTCTTGTTTTTGGAAGTTTTTCCATTTGAATTATCTCTCCTACAACAGCTACAGGTCCCAGCTCATGTCTAACATGATTCTTTAGCTCTTCAATCACTTTGGAATCTAATCTATTATCTTCCTTCAATATTATAAATGCTTTGATTACCTCTCCTTTGATTGGATCGGCTTTTCCTATGACTGCGGCTTCTGCAACTGCTGGATGACCTACGAATGCAGATTCCACCTCTGAAGTTCCTATTCGGTGCCCTGATATCTTCAAGACATCATCGGATCGTCCTTGAATCCAGAAATATCCGTCTTCGTCCTTTCTGGCAATGTCTCCCGCTGTGTATACTCCTCCGGGGACAATTTCCCAGTAAGTTTTTATGTATCTTTCAGGATCTTTGTAAAGGGTTCTAAGCATAGCTGGCCAAGGAGTTTTAATTACTAATAATCCTCCTTTTCCTAGTGGCACTGGATTTCCGTCTGCGTCCATAATTTCTGCTTCAATTCCAGGTAGAGGTCTTGTTGCTGAACCTGGTTTTAATGGAGTCACAGGGAGTGGTGATATCAGGTACATACCGGTTTCAGTCTGCCACCATGTGTCCATTATGGGTACCTCCCCCTTCCCTATGTTTTCATGGTACCAGATCCAAGCCTCGGGATTTATTGGCTCCCCAACACTTCCTAAAATCCGAAGAGATGATAGATCATGTTTACTTGGATATTTGTTCCCGAATCTCATGAGATGTCTTATGGCGGTGGGTGCTGTGTAAAACTTGGTAACTCCATATTTTTCCACAATTCGCCACCAAGCTCCTGGATCAGGATAATCAGGAGCACCTTCATACACTAAGGTTGTTGTTCCTAATAATAGTGGTCCATAAGCGATATAACTATGGCCAGTGACCCATCCTATGTCGGCGGTGCACCACCATAGATCATCCTCATGAATATCAAAAACATTTTTCAGGGTGGTGGCTACCCCTACCATGTATCCTCCAGTTGTATGTAAAACCCCTTTGGGTTTTCCTGTACTCCCAGAGGTGTAAAGAATGTATAACGGGTCTTCCGCGTCGAGCATTTCCGGTTCGCATTCTGAAGGCTCTCCTTCTATAAGACTGCTATACATGACCTCTCTTCCGCTTAATTCAGAAATTTTAATGGGGTTTCCTGCATTTTTCACCACAATTATGGTTTCTACAATAGGACTCATTTGGACAGCTTCATCTGATATTTTCTTTAAATCAATAATTTTGCCTCTTCTAAATGTACCGTCAGCTGTGATCAAAATTTTTGAATCTGCATCCTCAATTCTCTCTACCAAAGCTCCTACACTCAATCCAGAATAGACAATACTGTGTATGGCTCCTATTTTGGTGCAGGCTAGCATGGCGATTAATAGTTCTGGGCACATGGGAAGATACATGGAAACTTTATCTCCCTTCTTAACCCCTATATTTTTTAACGCGTTGGCAAATTTATTTACCTCACGGTAAAGTTCATAATAGGTTATTTTCTTTTCATCTCCTCTTTCATTTACATATAATATCGCTACTTGATTTCTTTTTTCAGTGTTAATCCATCTATCCACAGCGTTGTAAGCCATGTTAATTTTACCGTTAACAAACCACTTATAAAATGGTTTCTCACTGCCATCAAGTACTTTGTCCCATTTCCTAAACCAGGTGAATTGCTCTGCCTTTTCTGACCAGTATTTTTCTATATCTTTTCCTTTTTCAAGTTCAGATTCCCATTCTTTTATGTGGGCTTTTTCAATTACGGCTTCACTTGGCTTGAAAATTCTCTTCTCATCCAATAAGACATCCGTGTCTTGCGTCATTTAGTTCACCATTTTCGTAATCCATATGGTTTCTGATTTCCACATGGTTGTATTGAATAATGATATTTTCCTATATATATTTTTCTATTATTAATCATTATAAATATTAATTATGAACTAAAAAATAATAATATATTAATAAAACCTAGGATTTTATAAGATTAAGTATAAAATTTAAGTATACGATTAAGTACGAAAAAAGAAAAAAAATAAGCTAATTTACTTTCTATTTATTTTTTAACCTGAAAACTTACATCATAGGCGGCATCCCACCAGGCATTCCGCCCATGCCTTCCATTCCTGCCATATCAGGTTCTTTTCCAGCACCGCTAGATGCAATTACATCATCAATTCTTAAAATCATCTCTGCAGCTTCTGCTGCTGATTGAATGGCCTGTTTTTTAACCCGGTGTGGTTCTAAAACACCAACATCTCTCATATCAATTACAAAACCTTCAAAGACATTTAAACCAATATAGGGTGATATTTCATGTGCAGATCGTAGATCTACGAGGGAGTCGATGCTGTCTAGACCGGCATTTTCTGCTAAAGTTTTTGGAACAATTTCAAGAGCTTCTGCAAAGGCAGTAACTGCAAGCTGTTCCCTTCCACTGATTGTATGAGCGTACTCTTTGAGCTTCTTCGAAATTTCGATTTCAGGCGCCCCTCCACCTGCCACAACCTTTTTATCCTCAACAGTGGCAGATACAACACCTATAGCATCTTCTACAGCTCTTTCAATCTCTTCTGCAACATGTTTTGTGCTTCCCCGTAGAATAATTGATACTGCTTTAGGATCTTTACATTGTTCAATAAAAATTAAAATTTCATCAAAAATTTTCTTTTCATAAACAATACCTGCCCCACCCAAGTCTTTTGCTGTTAGATCATCGATGTTTGTTATCAATTTTGCTCCAGTAGCCTTCTCTAACCTTTCCATATCTGACTTTCTGACCCTTTTAACAGCGAAAATGCCTTCTCTTGCAAGAATGTGCTGAGCTAGATCATCTATACCTTTCTGACAGAATAAAACATTTGCACCAGAATCTAAGACTTTATCCACCATATCTTTTATCATCTGTTCCTCATTTTCAATAAAAGCCTTCATCTGTGCAGGATCAGTTAGTTTTATTTTAGCATCAGTCTCCAAGTCTTTTACTTCAATAGGATATTTAAGCAGTGCTATTTTTGCACCCTCAATCTTTTTTGGCATTGAGGGATCTATCCTACTTTTATCAATCACTACACCATTCACAATTTGAGATTCAACTACTGTTGCTCCTTGAATCCTTTGAATGTTTATGTTGTCCTTGTCGATTTCTCCTTTTTCTTCTACTTGTTTCACTGCGTCTACTACTTGTTCTGCTAACGGTTGTCTAGCTTTTTCTGTGCCTTTTCCTGTCATTGCAGTCATTGCAATATTTATTAATGTGTCTCGATCGTCGGCAACAATGGATATTGAATCTAATATTTCTTGAGCTTTTTCAGCGGCCTGTCGGTACCCCATGGCCACGATGGTTGGATGTATGTCCTGGTCAAGCAGTCCTTCTGCTTTTTTGAGGAGTTCACCAGCTATTATGACTGCAGTGGTTGTTCCATCCCCCACTTCATCTTCCTGTGTTTTAGCAACCTCTACAAGCATTTTAGCTGCTGGATGTTCTATATCCATTTCTTTGAGAATGGTAACACCATCATTGGTCACCACTATGTCTCCTAGTGAATCCACAAGCATTTTGTCCATTCCTTTCGGACCTAAAGTTGTTCTCACAGTCTCTGCAAGTACTTTACCTGCCATTATGTTCATTCTTTGAGCATCTCTTCCTAAGAATCTGTTAGTACCTTCTGGTAATATTAAAATTGGTTGGCCTTGGCCACCTAATTGTGCCATTATTTCACCTCTATTCTTTGTAATTTATCGATGGGTTAGAGGTTATATAAATAATTTTCGAATGCTAAGGTTTATAAAAAAACTTCCTGAACAATTTTAAGAGATGTATAAATCCCAATTAAAAAAAATAACATTGAAAATAATTATTAAATCTAGATTTAATCTCATAAAAATTTCTTATAAAAAAGAGTTCAAAAAAACTGGAAAAAAAATATTATTTCAATTATAAATTCTTCCTATTCATCAAAATAAAAGATTATATTTATTATAAACTACTCTGAACCTAAAAAAAATTATTTTTATCATTGAAATTAAATTTTGAGATATAATTAGTCAAATAAAAATTTTGAGTCAGATTTTTTAAAAAAAATGAATGTTTATGCAGGTTTATGTGGCATAACACGTGGAATAAATGTTTGACAAAAGTTTGGATGTTCTCTCTTAAGCTCTTCAAGTTTTTCAATAATCTCATCTTCTATTTCAGAATTTTTCTTGGCAGATACTGAAAAGAAATCATCTTTGATTTGAGCTTGAAGAATTTCATTTCCAATATTTAACTCAAAATCAACTGGTTTGCCAGCATCCATATCGTCTAGTATATCGTCTAAAATTTCCTGTGACAATTTGAGTAATTTGCCTGGCTCTGGAGTATATGTGGAGTCCTTTGTAATAATTTTTTTTATAAAAAATGGTGCACATCCCTCAGTTCTTGCAGCTTTTCTATTTGTCCAGAATAAACTCAAAATCCCAGATAGGTTTTTCATGTATCTCTGTTTCACATATGTGATCCATCTCATGGGATATTCCATACGCAGTTGAGCCTTTAAAAGTTAATGGTCCTTTGATTTTTTTTAAAATTATTTTTTTCATCATAGGATCCAATACAGCCCTTATTATGAACTCTGCATCAATAACAACCTTAAATGGCCTTTTTACAAGCTCTCTTTCCTTTTTATTCCCACATTTTTCCAGTCTGTAGACTTCACCCTCCTGATCTAAGATAGATGGATTTAAAAATAAAAATACATTCTCCAAAGTATATCCAAGATTTTCATTATCATCATAACGCGTAATTTTTTCTTTAATGGCCATTACATTAATAGAATTGGTTTTAATGCCCCAATCCCCACCAAATTTAATTGAAAGTACAAGAGGTAAAAAAGATTCTGGAGAGATCTGGAGTTTTTTTATTATCTCTTTTTCTTTCATATTAAAAGATAACCATTTTTTGATTTTTTTATATTCCAATAAATCACCTAAACAAACTTAAAATTAAATAATGAAGATATTTAAGGTAAAAAAAATCTAAGATTTACTAAAAGATGTAATTGCATCTTCAACCGTCTTTATTATAGCATCAGAGAGGCTACCTTGAGGTCCATCTACCACTTTTGGTATGTTGTCACAGTATACAACACCTAATCCTGCTTTCAGGGCATCTTTTGTGGCCACATCAACTGCTGCAGCCTTTAATTCTGAAAGCATTATATCTGCTTCATCTATATATTTTTCTATATCTTTTTGCAGTAAGGGTCTGTTTGAAAGGTGCGGAGTCGTGCCAACTACACTGCATCCATAATTTTTTTCTAAATGTTGTACCAAAACGCTTTTTATAGAATCTGGAGCAGTGGTGGCAAAAAGCACCTTTTTACTTTCAATAGTTTCCAGTGGTTTTGGTCTGAAAACCGTGGATATAACCTCTGTTTTAGAATTTATACTCCTAATAAACCCTTCAATTCTTTTAACCTTTTCAGGGCTAGTCATTGGCTCTTCACACATAGTTATAATAGCTAAATCTGCCATTCTTATCCTGAACGGTCCAAAAAATCTTTCAATATTAAATATAGGCTGATTTGCACCTATAATCACTATATTTTTATCCGTTTTTACCGGAGGTATAGCCGCTCCACTCCCCTCAATTATCACAAAATCTGCTTCAACTTCATTTGCGATCTGAGCTCCTTTCTTCATATTAGTTATATACACATCTCCAACCATCCCCCCCCCACATCTTCTACATCCAATGGTTAAAATTCTGCTCATTAACGCATCTTCCCAGTGATCTGATGCTGCATGCACCCCTTTATCTGATTGTTCCATAAGATATTCTGGTGTTATTTTGATCTGGTCACCGCGGACTATTTCGGGTTCCTCTGGACCACCCCTTCCCATTGCAACAACACAGGGGTTGTATTTGTTTTTATGAATCAGTCTTGCTGCATATGCTGAAACTGCAGTTTTTCCAATCCTTTTTCCTGTGCCCAAAATTTTTACAGAGGGTTTCTCTAAGATTTCACGCTCGGAGATGGGATAAAATTTAAAATCAGGACCTTCATATGAAATTCCATTCTCCAATGCAATGGTTGCTATTTTAAACCTCTTTGAATAATCCACAATAGGTTCATCACTTAAATCCATAACAGTATCTGCTTCATGTTTTAATAAAACTTCTTCAATAAGTTTATAGGGTATTTTGTGAGGATCATCTCCAAAATGAACAGGTCTTCCGAGTTTTTCCTTCACTGCTTCCTCAGAAGTTTCTCTTAACTTTTCAGTACCTCCAATAAAAACAACAGCAACAATTTCTATATGTTCAAGGTTATCCAAAGTATTTAGAGCAGATTTAGTAACTGGTAAGTAATGTTCACCATCAACTAAACAGACCATCTTTTTCATAGGTTCACTGCCACCTCGATTAAATAAGGAACTTTCTGAATTTATGTTTGTAATTTGATCTTTGTATATTGATGTTTGGTATATTTGATGTTCGATATGTTTATAGTTTGATATGTTTATATGTTGGTTAGCAGCTGGTTTAACCTGTTTGAGCCCTAATCATCTCTTTCCTAGAACGTTTAGCCAGTTCTGATAAGCCGTTAACCACAGTTGTTGGCAGCATACCATTATCTGTCTTGGCAATTATTTCCAAAATAGAACCTGATAGTACAAAAATAGCATATTTATGTTCAGCTTTCGTTCTGTGAATGTGATGTGGGCTTATATTAAGAGACATGTACTCATTGCATTCGCTTTTGACTTCATAACCGTTTTCGAGATATTTAAGCATGTATACCAAAAATTGATGTATTTGTATAAGTTCATCTTTATACATGTTTATCCGGCCCCTTAATGCATACATTTAGATTGAATCAGCATGTTATATATATGTTGGTGTTGTAGTAGTAAGCACATAAAAGATGTTACAAAGTAAGCATATTAGTCTAGGGTATCAGATATCAATTATTTATATCCTTTAGTGCTAAGATAATCTTTTAATTAGTTAAATAGATTTTTTAATTATTAACTTGAAAAAATAAAAAATAAAAATGTTTTTAATAATATATTTAATATTTCAATTAGATCTAATTAGTTTGTGATACGATGGAAATTGTAAAACTCCAAAATGAAGAAAAGAAAAGACTAACTAAACGCTCCCAAATGGATGTTGAAAGCGTTATAGATGTCGTTAAAAATATAATTAATGACGTAAAGGAAAAGGGTGATAAATCACTACAATTTTATACTGAAAAATTTGATAAAGTTAAATTAGACGATTTAAAAGTTTCGAGAGCTGACATTATAAAAAGTTATGATAAAATCGATCAGATAATAATAAAATCCATTAAAAAAGCAGCAGAAAATATAGAAAAATTCCACCAAGCACAAATTCCACAGGAATTGTCTATGGATGTGGATAAAGGTATTAAGGTAGGGCAAATTATCAGGGCCATTGAAAGTGTAGGATGTTATATACCTGGTGGCAGAGCTATATATCCCTCCACAGTTCTGATGACCATCATTCCAGCAAAAATAGCTGGTGTTGAAAGGACAATATGCTGTACCCCCCCTTTACCTAGTGGAAAGGTGGACGGCGCTGTTCTTGCAGCAGCAGATATTGCAGGGGCTGACGAAATTTACAAGGTTGGAGGTGCTCAAGCTATTGCCGCTATGGCATTTGGAACAGAAACCATTCCTAAGGTTGATAAAATAGTTGGACCTGGAAATATTTTTGTTACAGCCGCAAAAAAGCTCCTCTACGGAGACGTAGATATAGATTTTATAGCTGGACCATCTGAAGTACTTATAATTGCAGATAATAAAGCGAACCCTACCTACATTGCATTTGATATGTTAGCACAGGCAGAACATGATCCAAATGCGGCGTGTGTTCTAGTAACACCATCTGAAAGCTTAGCCGAATCTGTGTCTAATGAAATCCAGAACAATATTAAATACATGAAAAGAAGAGAAACAATAGAGGAATCCCTTGAAAAATATGGAAAGATCATAATCTCTGATTCTATTAAGGATGCTGTGGAATTTGCCAATGAATATGCTCCAGAGCACCTTATTTTAATGACAGATTATCCCGAAAATATCCTTAAGGATATAAAAAATGCAGGATCCATATTTCTAGGAGAACTGACACCTGTTTCTGCTGGTGATTATGGTTCTGGTACTAACCACGTTCTTCCAACAGGTGGATGTGCCCGAATGTATTCTGGGCTTACAACAGAGTCCTTTATAAAAAAACCAACAGTACAGAAACTCTCAAAAGAGGGAATTGAAAACCTTAAAGACGTTGTAATACCCCTTGCAGAATACGAAGGACTATATGCACATGCAGAATCATTTAAAAGGAGACTATTAGATATAGACAAGTAAGGTAAGTAATTTACATTATAAATTCAAAATTAATAGTGGTTCAAATAATGACGAGATTAACTTAGTAATTAACGAAAAAAACAATAAAATCACAAACCATTTTAATAAGTTTTAATAATTTATTACGAATTTATTATTATTAATTTAATGTTAAATTTAATGTAATTTAAATAGTTTAGAGGTGATCAATTGTCAGATTCACTTGAAAAATGGAAAAGAACTCATTATTCAAAAGAAGTAAATCAAGATATTAATGGAGAAACAGTTACCCTGATGGGATGGATTCATGAGATAAGAGACCTGGGGGGAATTATATTTATCCTTTTAAGAGATCGAGATGGGATAATCCAGGTAACAGCACCAAGTAAGAAAATATCAACGGACTTTTTCAAGGAAATAAGGAAACTGAAAAAAGAGGCAGTAATAGCCATTAAAGGTTCTGTCCAAAAGTCGTCAAAGGCACCTGGAGGTGTTGAAATTATTCCAGATGCCTTAAAGCTACTTAATGAGGCTAAATTACCCCTTCCACTTGATATTACAGAGAAGGTGAAAGCAGAAATAGATACCCGTCTAGACGCTAGATTTTTGGACCTTAGAAAACCTACAGTTAGTGCAATATTTAAGATAAAAAGTAGAATGCTGCATTCTGTAAGACTTTTCCTTGAGAGAGAAGGTTTCATCGAAGTTAACACACCTAAACTAGTTGCATCCGCCACAGAGGGAGGAACTGAACTTTTCCCTATAACATATTTTGAAAGGGAAGCTTTCCTTGGTCAAAGCCCACAGCTATACAAGCAGATGATGATGTCAGCTGGTTTTGATAAGGTTTATGAAATAGCACCCATATTCAGAGCAGAGGAGCATGATACATTAAGACACTTAAATGAGGTGATATCCGTTGATATAGAAGCATCATTCCTGGATCATGAGGATGTTATGAATATTCTGGAGAGACTGGTTAGCACCGTACTTGAAGAGGTTCAAGATAACTGCGAAACCGAACTCAAACTCCTTGAAAGAGACTTATTTGTACCTGAAACTCCATTTGAGAGGATAGATTATGATGAAGTGGTTGATATCGTAAATTCTAAAGGTACCCTAATGAGGTACGGTGAAGATCTATCAAGAGCTGCTGAAAAGGCTATGGGTGAATTTATGGATGGTTACCACTTTATAACAGGATGGCCATCTGATATAAAACCATTCTATGTTATGCCAAGTGATGAAAACCCTAAAAAAAGCTATGCATTTGATCTGATGTACAAAGACCTGGAAATATCCTCTGGTGCCAGAAGGGTTCATAAATATGACCTACTGGTAGAAAGAATAAAAAAACAGGGTTTAAACCCTGAATCATTTGAAAGATATCTTGCTGCATTTGAATATGGAATACCACCACATGCAGGGTGGGGTTTGGGATCTGAGAGGTTTACAATGTGTATTACTGGCGTTAACAATATAAGAGAGACTGTGCTGTTCCCAAGGGATAGAAGGAGGCTTACTCCTTGAATAAACCTCTTTATAAAGGTTGATAAGTCTCCTAGACCAAAATGTTAATCCAGTTATTCAGATTAACAGATAACCTCCCAAAAATTTACAGATTCTTTATTAGTGAATATTATTTAACCAATATTTTTTATAATTTTCTTATTTAGATGATTCAATGTGTTTGATGATTCAACAATTATTAAAAATTATTTTATTGTTTGAAAAATAATTTATGAAATAAAAAAATAGGTAAAATTCCAAAAAAAGTCAAAAACTAGTTGGCGTTTTTTAGAAGGGATTTTTATGATAAAAATAGTTTATGATATTAGAATTTATAGGGAAACGCTGGAAAATATTATAAAAAAAGATGATGTTGTGGTAGAACTTGGATGTCACATGGGTAACTCCACAAAAATCATATCCCAATTATCAGCTGAAGGGAAAATCATCACCATAGACAATAGCCCTGAATCATCTGAAGCCATGAAATCTTTGACAAAAAATTGTCCGAACATTGAATTTATAAATGGTGATGTAAGGCTTCATGAAACCTTAGAAACTGTAATCAAGAAAATTAAAAATTGTGATGTGTTATCTATAGATCTTGGCGGGGGTTACTATCCCGACACCACCTTCAAGGTCTTTTTTATATGGTCATCAACTTTAAAACCTCGCGACACCATAATCAGAAACAGAGGATTGTTGGACTTCATACATTCATCCTCAGTAGTTAAAGTAAACGAAGTAATAATATCTCAACATGGATGGCTGGAATCATGTGGTGATGGTGGAGTTCCACCTAGACTAAAAGAACTTAAGCTTTGGTCATCTAAATTATAAATTTCGTGTAAATAATTGCTATTTTTATATAATTTCAACGATAATTATTTATCATTCCAACTAATAAAAATCCCAATTTAATTTCTAAACTTTCTATTTCGACTTTAGATTCACTTAAAATCTTTTAATAGTATCCTTTCATCTTATTATATTCCCAAACTAACTAATCACTCTTTTTCTTCTTTAAATTTTCATATTATCCCCCTACTTCTTTTAACGCTGCGGAGTTTACACCTTGATACATACTTTTCAGCTTCTTCGATTATTCTGTGAATTTTAATCCAAAATAAGTGCATTATCGTCTTATATGGGTGTTATCATTTAGTGTATTCTTTAAGGCATCTGGTAGATTATAGTTGAATACGTAACCTTTTTAACTAATGAAGTTCATAATTGTTATTCATGAGCAGAACTCCTTCTTTAAAAGTTAAGAAATGGATTACTAGTGAAGATTTAAAAAAACGTATAAGAAAAAAGGAAAAAGACTTAAAAGTTTTGAACAGACTACATTATATAAATCACTTATACAATGGATGCAGTGTTCCTGAAGCAAGTGAAAAAATAGGCATAACAAAACAAACAGGTTACATATGGTTGGAACGATGGAATGAAAATGGATATACAGGTCTAATTCCTCGATTCGCCGGTGGAAGACCGTCCAAACTCACACATCAAGAAAAAAATGAATTAAAAGAAATATTGATGAAAAGAGATGATTGGACCACTAAAGAAGTCAAAAATTTAATCAAAGAACGTTTTGGGGTCGAATATTCTTCAAAACAAGTAGGAATCATTTTAAGGAATTTAGGACTAAAATTCGGCAAACCCTATCCACATGACTACAGAAGACCAGCAGACGCTGAAGATCAGTTTAAAAAAACTTAAATCTGCTTTGACCAAAAATCCGGAGATAATAGGTTTTTTAGACGAGTTCTCACCACAAAATACAGCTAACACCCAAAAATTATGGTCTTTAACCAAACCGGTTGTTAAGAAAAACACCACACGCCTAAGAGCTAACACATTTGGTTTTTACAGTATAAATGGTAAAAGCGTGGTGGATTTCAAAGAAAAATCAAGAAAAGAAGATGTAGCAGAATTTCTTCATCAAATACGGGATTGTAACCCAAAAGGCCGTATACTGATAATATTAGACAATTTCAGATCTCACCACGCCAAAATAACTACTGAAACCGCGATAAAACTGAATATTGACCTTGTATTCTTACCACCATACTCACCAGACCTTAATCCTATTGAATTCATCTGGAAAACCATTAAAAGAGAATTATCACCCTTATTAATCGAAACAAAAAGTCAGTTAAGGGAATTAATCAGAAAATATTATGTTGAATGTGTTAAATCGTTGTCATTTGCTAAAAACTGGATAGAAAAATTCCTAAGAAAAAGTTAAAAAAGTTTAGTAATTAACTATAATTTAAGATCTCTCACCTCATAGTAACATATTAATAAAAATAAATTCAGAATATTATCTCATTGGAGTGTGCAATTATATGCAAAGGTTAGGATACATACTAGGAATTTGTGGAAGTCCGAGAAAACAAGCAACAGATTATGTTTTAGGGGAAACGTTAAATATGTTGGAAAATGAAGGTTTTAAGACCGAATTCTTCACTGTGAGAGGTAAAAATATCAGTCCATGCCGTCATTGTGATTACTGCCTTAAAAACAAAGAATGTGTACTCAAGGACGATATGTTTAAGCTTTATCCGCTTTTCAGGGATGCTGAAGGAATAGTAATGGCTACCCCCATATACAACGGAGGTGTAAGTGCACAGATAAAGGCTGTTATGGACAGAACAAGAGCTCTAGGAGCAGAAAATTATGATCATATGAGATACAAGGTGGGCATGGCTATCGCTGTTGGTGGAGACAGAATTGGAGGTCAGGAACTTGCTATACAGCAGCTGATAACCTTTTTTATCTTAAATGGCGCTATACCTATAAGTGGAGGTGCATTAGGGGCCAATCTTGGTGCAACTTTCTGGTCAAAAGACACGTTTGAAGGTGTAAAAGAAGATGAAGAAGGATTTAGAAGCCTTAGAAAGACCGTTAAAAGGTTTTCAAAGTTTTTAAAGAATTATGAAATAAAAGAATAAATTACAGATACTTCTGATTATTTTTGTTTTATGTAATTAGAAAAGAGTTATAATCATACCCCATCAATACCTAATTCTGCAATCTTTAAATAAATTGATTTATATTTGTATATAATCAATCTATTAGATATTTAAGAAAAAATATTTCAAAAATAGATTTAGATAGGGATTTAGATAATTTTAAATCATAACTTTATAAACTAACAATTTAAATCAATAGTTACGATTTTCTGGTGATCCAATGGGAACCTTAAAACCGAAAGAAAATAGTTTAGATTATGATAACACCAAAATTGGTGTTAATTTAAATGGAACTTCCAAATTGGTCAGGGGAAGTTTCATGATGATGGTTAGCTACCTAGTATTCCGGGCGGGAGGCTATGTTTATCGTGTTCTAATGAGTAGAATGCTTGGACCGGATGGATACGGTCTTTTAGGTCTTACAATCCCGTTTCAGGGTATATTTCAAATATTGTCTGCCGGAGGATTGCCACCAGCCATTGCAAAATACGTAGCACAACATCATGCCCTTGGCGAAGATGATATGGCCAGACAGGTGGTTTTCACATCATTGAAGCTCATGGTGTTTTTGGGGATCACCTTTAGTCTAGTAATGTTTTTTTCTGCAGATTGGATAGCAAACAGCATCTTCCATAAACCTGGCGCAGCCCTTCCACTCCAAGCTGTTTCACTTATAACTCCTTTCAGTGTTATAGTAGGTGCATTTAGAGGTGCTTTTCAGGGTTTATACAAAATGGAATACATTGTTGCAACCCGTGCAGTTGAACAGATATTTATGATAACCTCGGCTGTTGTTCTTGTGGCCATTGGATTTTATGCTGCAGGAGCTGTTATAGGGACTGGATTTGGATTTATGGCATCTGCAGGATCTGCTGTTATTATATTCAGAAAGTATATGTGGAAGTATTTCCCAGAACCTGATCCTGAAAACAAATTGAGTTTTAGAGAGGAATTAGGACTCGTTAGAAAGCTTTTAGCATTTTCAATTCCAGTTATAATAACCGCACTTTCTGAAATGGCTATATATGATATAAGTACCTTCGTTATAGGCGTATACATGGCTGCAAAGTATGTAGGCTATTATACGGTTGCTGATCCTGTTGCAAGGTTGCCGTTGGTAATTTCATTAGCTGTAGCAACAGCAGTACTTCCAGGTGCATCAGAAGCATCCAGTTTGAAAGATAAAAGGCTTCTTAAAAATTATATAATCCAATCATATCGCTATGTTATTTTAATGGTGCTTCCCATCTGCGTGGGGATAGCAATATTCTCAAACCCAGTTCTAAGTATACTCTTTGGCTCCAATTATGTGTACGGTGCAGATGCTCTAAAAATTCTCGTGATAGGGATGACTTTTTACACACTTTTTATGGTATCTGCCAGCATATCACAAGGAATTGGGCATCCAAGACTCCCCATGATCATTCTAATTGGGGGTACCGTTATAAATCTTGTACTTAACCTTATAATGGTACCTTTGTATGGAATTTTGGGTGCTGCTATTGCAACCACAGCAGCTGCATTTTTAATAATGGTGGCCATAGTCTGGAAAACTTTCAAAATAACTGAGGTGAAACCTCCTTATCTCAGTTTTGCTAAAATAACATTTGCATCAGTTATTATGGCTCTTCCACTGATTTTTATTCCTAAAACAGAAATTGGATTTGTTATGGCTCTCATAATTGCCCCTGTTGTGTATTTATTTGCATTCACATTTCTGGGAGGATTTGAAATGAGAGATGTGAGAATGCTAAGAAGAATCGAGAGAAGATTAGGGCCACTGGCTGGAATTTTTGAAAAATTGGTTAATTTCATTGAGAAAAACACAAAAGAATAGACAATTTTGTCAAGAAACTGGTTAGTTTTTTCTAAAAAAGGGTGTTAACGTGATTTATACTTACGATCAAATCTTCGCACGGATTTAACAATGTAAGGTTCGCATTTATCTAACTCGGTTAAAAGACAGCCCCGGATGGTTTCAGTGTCGATCTTCTCTTTTCCTCCTAACTTTTGGGTGATGTTGGAGTAAACCTCATCTAAGATATCTTTTTTTTCTTCGACGGTGTAACCGGCATCTATGGTTGCCTTCTGCAGTGTTCCTTTGATTTTATCCGGATTAAAATCTTCTATCGTGCCTCTTCTTTTTATTACCTTGATCATGGTGCCTCCCTTTCTTATACTATTTATTCTACCCTGATTTTAGTTTGTATTTCCCTCGTTTAATAAGTTCCCATATAAAAATAAAATTTGTTTATACATAATGATCGTGGGGATTAAATGCCAGATTTAAAAATTTTCTTGGTGGAGCATGATGCTATTGAGGCCATGGATATTAAGCGAACCTTGGAATCATTTCATATGAAGTTTCATACATTGCTTGAAATACAATCAGAATTAAATAAAATTGAAACAATTAAAACTCCGCTTGAGAAAATTAGTTTAAGTTTAACAGATTTAGGGAATATGCAAGACCTTGGTTTTCAAACCTTAAACAATGAAATAACCAGACTTGCCGGCGAAATCAAGATGAATGTAATTCCAATGTTGCCTGAAACGAGCGATACTCAGACACTCATTGAGGAATTAGAGGATTTAAAACAGCCCGAAGGAGAAATCTGGTTCCATCGTGTAGCTGCTATTTCCTCTATTATAGCCTCTTTCTTACATTCATTTGAGTTAGCAGATAAGATAAAGTTTTGCTTTTTTATTCAAGAAAGGCATTCGTATGAAGAAGAAGAGTTTTGTAAAGGCTAAAAGAAAGATTTAAATTAATTTAGAGAAAATGTCAACTGTTAAAATACAAGTAATCGCTGAACATTTGGAGAATTTAGTGATCGAATGGAAGATAAATTTAGAAAGTGGTTTAATAGAGTATATATTCTCTATTCATTATTTTAAGTATGAAATGCCCATTATTGGGTGTACCTATCCAAGTTTCATCTATTGATTATGAAACCGATGTTAGGGTATTTAAATGTGTTGTAACAGGTCGTTGGGTAACTGATTATAAAGTTAAATATGAATTTATTGAGTTATTTTCTGGAGATATTTCAGGGGATAGAAAATTAAAAATAGATTTAAGTAGTATGTTATTAGGATTATGTAATGAATTAATTCTACAAATAAAGGTCTCAAACAAAATAAATAAAAATTATGTTCTCTGATTTTAATTATGCTATAATAAATCCTTTTTATGAAACAACCGAGTTCATAGTAACTGTTATAGCACATTTTGCTTATTTTATCAGGAAATTTGATATAGATGCTTCAAAATACAATTTTAAAACAGGCAAAAAGACAGGAAAAGTGATCAATATAATTTCTAAAAGAGATGGTGATTTAATAACAACCAATTTAAAGACTTAACAGAACCCGAATAACAAGTCAATGTCCATTTATCAGCAACAAGACCGCCTCCATTTATAGGACTGTCAAGAGAAGCATTTTGGACCATAATTGTTCTAATAAGGGTATTATTATTTCTTGTCCCTTAATATTTGCAATATTGGAAATTATAAAAATAATAATTACCAGATGAAATTTATATTAAAAATGAAAGAAATCACCCATATTACACCGTTTATTACATCATCATATCTAAAAAAGCCAAAAATTTAATTTATGAAAAAATACTAACTTAGAATGTTAGATAATCAGAAATTTTATATCAATACGAAGAGAACTTAAAAATCAATGCTAATGTAACTTACACATATTACTTAAAACTTTCACTTAAATCTAAGAGATTTTTGAAAAACCTCTAAAATTGAGTGAGGATAAAAGTTATAATTTAGTTATTACTATGAAATATGGCCTTACCA
>Ga0194125_10001654_pt1 | contig 37661 bp, 40 predicted proteins | sample TA2KigC250mmetaG_FD_148626 | JGI IMG/M metagenome (GOLD analysis project Ga0194125, IMG submission 148626) | Freshwater microbial communities from Lake Tanganyika, Tanzania - TA2015034 Kigoma Deep Cast 250m | ecosystem: Environmental > Aquatic > Freshwater > Lake | place: Tanzania: Lake...
CCAGTCTTTTCCTAAGTCCAAATGAGCCAATAAACACCCAATTGCTTTTCTGTAAGTTCCGGCAATGAGGCAAAAAGCCTCATCAAATCTCACTTCTCAGTGATTAGAGAACTGAAGGTTACTAAAGGCCATACCCTCTACCTACTATCACAAGTATTTCCCCACCAAGCGGTAAACTTGATGGTGGAACGAAAATCACCATCACAGGAGATAATTTCATTGAGGCGATACCTGGTGTTGAAGCAAAGATAACGGTCACAGTCGGAGGTATCGCCACTGAAACAAAGTTCATCTCGAAAAAAGAATTGAGCGTCACTACTCCAGCAAGCTCAAACACCGGGACGGTTGATGTTATCGTCACCAATCCTGATGGACAACAAGCAAAAACGACGTTCACTTACAATCCTTTCCCAAAGATAACGGGCATTTCTCCGCCCAGCGGCAACCCTAATGTAATCACATCCGTAATCATCACAGGCGAAAACTTCATAGAGCGCATCCCTGGGATGCCAAATCGAACTCAAGTCAGTATCGGTGGCGTGCGACTTGCGGATGAAAATATACAGTTCCTTTCATCAAACCAATTGAGAATTTTCGTTCCTAAAAGTCAGCCCGGCGAGGTAAGTATTGTCATCACCAATCCCGACGGGCAATCATCACAGGAAGTAAAATATGTTTATAATAATCCTCCAGAGGTGAACAGCATCTCGCCAGGAAGTGGGACAGCCGGGACAAAAATCACTCTCACAGGCAAGAATTTTATTGAAAAAATTCTCGATAAGTCTATCTGCGTGACCATTGGGGGCATCACCGTTGACAAGGATAAAATTGAGTCCGTGGCCTCTACAAAGATTCAGTTCACAGCGCCGGAAAGTAAGCAATTTGGCGCTGTGCCTGTTATTGTCATCAACCCTGATGGACAATCATCGCCACCGGCGGTAACATTTACCTATAATCCGCGCCCTACAGTGCGGAATATTTCTCCAGCCAGCGGAGGGCTATCCGGAGGCACGAAAATCATGATAGAAGGGACAGGCTTCGTCGAACAAATTGGCGATAAACGGATTCAAGTTGAGTTTAAAGGCATATCGGTAGTGCCCGATGCCGATGTCGAGTTTGTTTCCTCTGAAAAGTTGAGAGTTCCCACTCTAGCGCGCCCGGAGGCTGGTGAAGTAAAGATTGTCGTCGCCAACCCTGATGGACAGCAAACAGAGGGAAAATATACTTATAATCCATTTCCCACTGTCACCAGCATTTCCCCGCCCAGTGGCAAACTTGCTGGTGGAACAAAAATCACTATCACAGGTGAGCATTTCATCAAGGAAATTCCGGACGTCAAAGAAAATCTCACTATCACAATAGACGGCGCCGAAGCAAAAGATACGGAATTCATCTCTGCGACCCAGTTGACTTTGATTACCCCTGCAAGCGCCAAGTCTGGCGATGTTGCGGTTATCGTCACCAATCCCGATGGACAGCAAGCCCAAACTACGTTCACCTATAACCCTCTGCCAAAAGTCACCAACATTTCCCCGCCCAGTGGCAAACTTTCTGGCGGAACGAAAATCACCATCACAGGTGAACATTTCATCAATGAGATTCCGGGCGTCAAAGAGAAACTCACTATCACGATAGATGGTGTCGAAGCGAAAGATACGGAATTCATCTCCGCGACCCAGTTGACTGTGATTACCTCTGCAAGCGCCAGGTTTGGCGATGTTGCGGTTATCGTCACCAATCCCGATGGACAGCAAGCCCAAACTACGTTCACCTATAACCCTCTGCCAAAAGTCACCAACATTTCCCCGCCCAGTGGCAAACTCGCTGGTGGAACGAAAATCACCATCACAGGTGAAAGCTTTATCCAGGCAATTCCTGGGGAGGGAAGGCAACTTACCGTCACGATAGGCGGAACTGCGGCGACATCCATGTCGTTTGTATCTGACAAGGAATTACGCGTTACCACCCCAGCGCGCACAGAGCCTGGTGAGGTAAAGACCATCGTCGCCAACCCCGATGGACAGCAAGCAGAGGGAAAATATACTTACAATCCACCTCTCATTGTCACCAGCGTTTCTCCGCCCAGTGGCAAACTTGCTGGCGGAACGAAAATCACTATCACAGGTGAGCATTTCATCAATGAGATTCCGGGTGTCAAAGAAAAGCTCTCTATTACGATAGACGGTGTCGAAGCGAAAGATATGGAATTCAAATCAGCGACCCAATTGACTGTGATTACCTCTGCAAGCGCCAGGTCTGGCGATGTTGCGGTTATCGTCACCAACCCTGATGGACAGCAAGCAGTTGGACAGTTTACGTATAATCCATTACCCACTATCGCAACCATTTCCCCACCAAGCGGTAAACTTGATGGTGGGACACCTATCAGCATCACAGGAGATAATTTCATTGAGGCGATACCTGGTGTTGAAGCAAAGATAACGGTCACAGTCGGAGGTATCGCCACTGAAGCAAAGTTCATCTCGAAAAAAGAATTGAGCGTCACTACTCCAGCAAGCTCAAACTCTGGGACGGTTGATGTTATCGTCACAAATCCTGATGGACAGCAAGCAAAAACGACGTTCACTTACAATCCTTTCCCAAAGATAACGGGTATTTCTCCGCCCAGCGGCAACCCTAATCTCATCACGCCTGTAACTATCACAGGCGAAAACTTCATAGAGCGCATTCCTGGAATGGCGCCAGACCGGATTCAAATCAGTATCGGTAGTGTGCAACTTGCGGATGAGGATATACAGTTCCTCTCATCAAACCAATTGAGAGTTTTCGCGCCGAAAAGTCAGCCTGGCTCCGAACGCATTGTTATCACCAATCCTGACGAGCAATCATCAAAAGAAGATGTGGTATATACCTACAACCCGCCGCCAAAGGTTACGGGCATTTCGCCCGGAATTGGGCCAGCCGGCACAATAATCACCCTCCAGGGCGAGAATTTTATTCCCAATATCTCAAATGAGTCTCTTAGAATAACTATTGGTGGTATCTCAGTTGACGAAATTAAGTCTGTGAAATCTAACGAAATTCAGCTTATTGCGCCGAAGAGTCAACAATTTGGCCCCGCGCCTGTTATTGTCATCAATCCTTATGGACAGCAATCAGAAGCGACAGTAACGTTTACCTATATTCCACGCCCCGTAGTGCGAAGGATTTCTCCATCTAGTGGGCGGTTAGACGGAGGAACGAAAATTACAATAGAGGGTATTGGCTTTGTCGAAAAGATTGGCGAGCAGCGAATTCAAGTTGAGTTTGAAGGCATATCAGTATTACCCGATGCTGATGTCGGGTCTGTTTCTCCTGATAAGTTGATAGTGTCCGCACCGAAGAGTGAATCACCGGACAAGGTTTATGTAATTGTTACGAATCCCGATGGACGGTCATCTGAAAAATCTGAAGATGCTACGTTTACGTATAATCCATTGCCCAAAATAGATAGCATACTCCCAGAAAGTGGCAAACTTGCTGGTGGCACATTCCTCACTATCACTGGCAAACATTTTATTCAAGTGATACCGGGAGAGGAAAGGGAACTTACCGTTACAATAGGCGGCACTTCTGCTACATCCGTGTGGTTTGTGTCTGCTCAAGAGTTGCGCATTACTACCCCGGCACGCCCTGAGCCCGGCGAGGTGACTGTCATTGTCACCAATCCCGATGGACAACAAGCAAAAGGAACATATACTTACAATCCACTACCCACAATCACCGGTATTTCTCCGCCCAGTGATAAACTTGCTGGTGGCGCCCAAATCACTATCACAGGCACAGGATTTATCGGTCAGATTCCAGGGGGCGAAGCAAATTTCCATGTTACAATCGGAGATGTCGCTGCAGAGGGGGTACAGTTTATCTCCGAAAACCAGTTAACCGCCATCACACCTGAACGCTATCAGCCTGGCGAAGTTGATATTATCATCACTAATCCCGATGGACAGCAGGCAAAAGGAATGTTTACGTACAATCCTATACCCACTATCACAAGCATTTCCCCGACCAGGGGAAAGCTTGCTGGCGGAACTGACATTACTATTAGCGGCACAGGATTCATCCAGGAGATTCCGGGAGTGGAAGCAAAACTCACCGTCACGATTGGAGGTATTGAGGCGCCCATCACCCCCATCTCCCAAGTCGCAGAACAAATGCAGTTCATTTCGGCTAACCAACTGACCGTTACCACACCGAAAAGCGACAAACCTGGCGAAGTTGATGTCATTGTCACCAACCCCGATGGGCAGCAAGCAAAGGGAACATATATTTACAATCCACTGCCCACAGTCACCGACATTTCTCCAGGAAGTGGCAAGCTTGCTGGTGGGACCAAAATCACCATCACCGGTACAGGATTTATCGAACAAATTCTTGATAAACACCTGAATATTCAATTTGGAGATGTTGATGTGACAACAAAAATCGAATCCATCCTGCCTACACAAATTGCTCTTACTACGCCAGCAAGCGCGGGGCCCAAAGCAGTCGATGTCATCATTACCAACCCAGATGAACAACAAACCTCAACCAAATTTACCTACAATCCGATTCCAACAGTGAATAGTATTACACCAGATAGAGGAACAGGCGGCACGCAGGTGACCATCAGCGGCAGCGATTTTATTGAACAAATTTTAGACCAGTTTATCAGATTGAAAGTTGGCAATGTCTCTGTTGAAAAAATTAACTTTGTCTCGTCAAAAGAAATAATATTTACAGCACCGGCCTATGAAGTTGGTTCATTTCCCATCATAGTTATAAACCCCGATGGACAAGAATCTCAGCAGGTCATCAACTTCACCTACAATCCCGTTCCCACAATAACGGATATTTCGCCGCCCCGAGGAAGAATGGATGGCGGCACGGAAGTTACTATCAGAGGCAATGGATTCATGTGTGAGGAAATCCCCTCGCTGGGGAAAATTCAAGTTAAGATAGGGGACAAATCAGTGGAAATAAATAGATGTTCTCCGACGGAATTGAATTTTATAACTCCACCGAGTTCAGACCCCGGGGATGTTGATGTCATGGTTATCAATCCCGATGGACAGGAAGCTAAAGGGAAATTTACCTATACTTCCGCGCCTATTGTGCGTTCTGTAGACCCTAAAATTGGTACGCCAGAAGGCGATACCAAAATCACGATTGAGGGGGAAAATTTCCTCGAGGATATCCTGGGACAATCAATCAAAGTAACAATCGGAGGACGCGAAGCAAAGTTTGTTTCAAGGCTTTCCAATACCGAAATCATCGCGCGCACGCCGCAAGCGGAAACGCCTGGCAAGCCTGTTTCCGTGATTGTGATTGGCCCTGATGGGCAGAGGTCATCGGATAATGTCAAATTTACCTACAATGACTATTTGAAAATAAGTTATATTTTTCCTAATATCGGCTCACCCGCAGGTGACACGGAAGTCACTATTTCTGGCACAGGATTCACGGAGGAGATAACATTTAATGTTTGGTTCGGCGATACGAAAGCGAAAAGCATCCAGGTCGCATCTCCAACAAAGTTAATAGTACGTACTCCATCTGGTGTTTCCGGGGATGTTGATGTCAAGATAGAAAATGATGATAGACAGGAGTTCACACTGAAGAAGGGTTTTCAATACACGGATAAATTAATTGTGAGCAAGATATGGCCGAAAATTGGCACTGTCGTCGGGGGTACTGAAGTGGTTATTATTGGAACAGGTTTTATTGAGAAAATTGGTGAACAGAAGTTGGGTGTTACCTTTGGCGGAAAACCCGGAGTCATTATCAGTGTTGAGTCAACCAAAATTATCGTCCGCACGCCCCCTGGCGCACCCGACACTGCCGTTGAAGTTGTTGTCACGGGGCCTGATGGGCAAGAAGTCAAACTTGTAGATAGATTTCACTATATCGATTTTCCACCGGATGTGCAGGTTTATAATTATCCCAATCCAACGCCGGTTGGAAGAGGCACAACATTTCGATTCAGAGATAGCAACGGAAACATTGAGATTAAAATATTCAATATGGCGGGTGAGTTGGTGCAAAGTCTCCCTGGCAATGGTGGAAATACGATTTCTTGGGATGGAAAAGATCGATTCGGTAATGTGGCTCGGTTTGGATTATATCCTTATGTTTACCTGGTCGATGGCGTTGTTAAACAAGGACAGTTGTTGCATATTCGGCCATAGAGGTAGGGAATTTTTCTTTTTTACTCTTACAGCTTGACATATCTTTCTTTGAATGTTAAAATTTTGAATAAAACTATTGAGGAAATACCGTGCGAGAAATTCACTTTGAATGGGACGAATGGAACGTTGACCACATTGCACAACACGATGTTGAACCTGAAGAAGTAGAAGAGGTATTTGAGCATTTTCATATTATCCGGAAAACTCGCCAGGGAAGAAGAATCACTTATGGGCAAACACTTGATGGACGGCATTTGTTTGTTGTATTTGTCTATCGAAATTCACGAATCTATACTATCACTGCACGCGATATGACAAGACAAGAAAAACGATTTTATCGAAGGAGTAGACGGTAAAAATGAGTTCACTGAAAAAAGAACTTAAACCTATACCTCAATTCAAAACGCTGCAAGAGGAAGCAAACTTTTGGGATACTCACGATTCGATGGAGTATGAATTAGAAGATATAGATGAAATGCTTGAATTATCTGACTACCAAAAAGAGCAAATCAGGGAGCGATGGAAAAAACGCAAACGCGCGACGATTCGATTAAGCCTTGAGCAACTCAACGCCATTGAACAAATCGCCCGGCGAAAACAAGTTGATTACCGAGTACTTGTTCGCGAGTGGATAAATCAACAGATATCTTATGAACTAGAGTCTTCCAGAACCACTAAGGTTACGTCATAAACAAGTAGAATATGCAACAGGAACTTATAACATTTTTGCTCAACCGCAGGCAGGAATACCTGCGCCACCGGAAGGATTGAATATGAGCATTTTAGTCAACCAGGATAACCGAGTAATTTGTCAAGGCATCACAGGCAGCGCCGGTAGTTTTCATACGCGGCAAATGTTAGAATATGGGACTAAAGTGGTCGGCGGAGTAACACCGGGCAGAGGTGGCACTGATGTTGATGGCATTCCCGTGTTCAACACGATGACTGAAGCAATATCGGAAACCGGCGGAAATGCCTCGGTCATTTTCGTGCCAGCGGCTTTTGCCGCCGATGCTATTATGGAAGCGACAGATGCAGGCGTAGAATTAATTGTCTGTATCACCGAAGGCATTCCAGTTTTGGATATGGTCAAAGTCAAACGGTGCCTCGAAAACAAGCCGACGCGCTTAATTGGCCCGAATTGTCCGGGCATAATCACCCCCGGCGAATGCAAGATAGGCATTATGCCCGGTTATATCCACAAACCCGGGCGAATAGGCGTTATCTCGCGTAGCGGCACGTTGACCTACGAAGCCGTTGACCAACTGACTAAACTCGGATTAGGGCAGTCCACCTGTATTGGACTTGGCGGCGACCCGATTTTAGGTACAACTTTTATTGAGGCGTTGGAGTTATTTGAAGCAGACGGAAATACGGATGCTGTCGTCTTGATTGGCGAAATTGGTGGGACAGCGGAAGAAGAAGCCGCGCAATTTGTAAAATCACAGGTAACTAAACCGGTGATTGCTTTTGTTGCAGGTCGCACCGCGCCGAAGGGGAAACGCATGGGACACGCAGGCGCTATCATCTCTGGGAGACACGGCACTGCCGAAGAAAAAATCGCGGCTCTCAATGCAGCAGATATCGCTGTCGCTGAAAGTCCCGCAACGATTGGGGAAACGGTAGTTAAAACGTTAGGGAGGAGGAATTGAAAATGACACGCATTATTAGTATCAAGTTAAGATATCGAGCCTTTAGAAAATTTGGAAATCACAACGGTTTTTTAATTCCCCTCCCTCGATGGGAGGGGCAAGGGGAGGGTGAATGCAGAAGTGAAACTCTATTTCACCCCCACCTAACCTCCCCCGTCAAGGGGGAGGAAAGGAGGGAGTGCGAAATTGACCTTAAGTTGATAAATATGGGATTGAAAATGATACGTATATTTTGTTTGTCCCGATTATTGGGCTCACTGTACGGTATCATTTTGATGGTATTATTTTGCATGACAGCCTTTGCAGAGAAGGAGGAACTCAAAATCATCGGGATAAACGCGCCGGATTTCGCGCTTCAAGATGCCGAGGATAAGGACTACAAGCTGAAAGAGATGAAAGGCAATGTTGTGATTTTAATAATGGGCAATCGCCAAACGCGCAAAGAAACCGATAAATGGGCAGAGGCGATTAAGAAAGATTATGCCAAAGATGAAAAACCTGCCCTCAAGCGAAGCGAAGGTTTCGATGGTAAACTTCGCGAAGGGTTGAAAATATTCATGATTGCCGATATGCGTAGCGTTCCCTGGTTTATCCCCAAAGGTTTCATCAAGGGATGGTTGAAAAAAGATAAACCTCCGGCGCCTCTGCTATTGGATTGGGATGGAAAAACCCATTTTGCTTACGCAACTCAGGAGAAAAAACCAAATATTTTCATAATTAGTAAAGTGGGTAAGATTGTATACCGCATGGATGCAAACTACGATGATGAAAAATACAAAGGATTGAAGGCAGAAATCGAAAGAACTTTAGCTGAAAATACTCAAAGTAAAAAGATTAAATCGTAGCCCAACTTTCTAAGTTGGCAATGAAGCCCAAGTTTCTCACCTGGCATGTGCGGTATAAACCAAGATAGAATCTTGGGCTACGGGAAAATATCTACAACGGCAACTTAACTTCCGTTCCTCTTTTAGCTGATTCATAGATGGCAAGGTTGAGTTCCACCGATTTGCGTCCTTCGTAACCATCGACAGCAGGTATAGCGCCTTCGTTAATGACGCGAATTGCATCTTCAATAACGCTTCCTGGTCCAGGCGGAACTTCGATTACAGGTTCTTCACCGACAAATTCCCATACGTCTGGCCCTCTGCCGATGACACCTTTTTCGCCATGTATTTCAATCATGGAAAGTTGTTGCTTCCGATTATAAGTGGTCGTTGTCAGGATGGTGCCCAACGCGCCGCTTTTGAATTTCACGATGGCGGCGGTCATATCTTCGGTTTCGCAGTTCTGATGTCCGTAAACACCGTAGTGTCCGATGACGGAATCGACAGGCCCCATGAACCATTGTAACAGGTCAACAAAATGCACGCCTTGATTCATCACCGAACCGCCGCCGTCTAACGCCCAGGTGCCATGCCAACCTTCATAATAGGAATCAGCGCGATACCACTTCATCCGCAATTCAGCGAGATAGACCTTTCCTAACGCGTTCAGTTCCATAGCGCGGCGGATTTTTTTATTCATCCCACCGTAACGTTCGCCGAAATCGACCAACAACTTTACGCCATTTTCCTCACAACACTTTATCAATGCATCGCACTTCTCCAAAGAAACATCCATCGGCTTAGTAGTAATAACATGCTTGCCGCGTTTTGCGGCTTCCATGCCGACATCGGCGTGCAAGCCACTGGGCGTCATTGCCATGGCGACGTCGATATCATCGCGGTCGAACATCTCACGATAGTCTTCGTAAGCGTCACAGCCAAATTTTTCCGCGGCAGCCTTTCGGCGCGATTCAATTAAATCTGCAACGGCAACTAATTTCGCGCCTTCTGTCTGTGCGATAGTTCCCGCCCGAGACATGCCCATGCCTAATCCTACTACTCCAAATCCCAAAACTTTTGAACTCATTGATTGACCTCCAATTATGTGATTTCGTTAAAATTTGGGTTTACTTTATGATACCCAAAAGTAAAGCAAATCGTATCTTATACCAGCGATAATCTCATAACCTTTTCTCCCTCTGGGCCCTTACTATAATTTCATTCCGAACCCTTTTTCAGTCGGGATGCTTTTTCTGCTCTCCGCGACTTATCGTCCGTGCCTCATATTCTCCCCAGATGAGATAAGCTATTCCGACCACCAGTGCGACTATACTCAATACCAATAGCATCCTCATTTCCTTCAACGAGTTGGAATAAAATGACCAGAAACGCGTAAGCGCGTCACCACCACCCCAAACATCCTGACTACTAAAGCGCGCTACATTGAGAAGTGCTGCAACCACATAACGTGTCGCGAATAAAAGTGCCGAAATACCGCAGAATATCGCTCCTGTTACTCTCTTTTCCATGATGGCTTCCCTCCTTCTCGTACTCATTGAATGGTAGACTTAATGCGTTCGTATTATTTCTAATATCGCCACCTTAATGTGAATTGTAGCACGTTTGTTATACCTCTGCAAGATAAAAATAAAATTGAATTTTCAAATCAGAGATGATATAATGGATTTGAAATAAATCATCGAAAATGTCACTAAGAGGTGACGAAAATGAAAGCTAAAGTTGTTGTAGTTACTGAACCAGGGAAGTTGGATATTATAGAACGCGAAATTCCTCAATTACAACCTGAGGACCTCCTTGTAAAGATAGATATGTCTGGCGTTTGTGGGACGGATATTCATGAAGTCTACGATGCCCAGCCATATAGTGGCCAGAAGAGAAATTATCCCGCTTTTCTTGGCCATGAGCCTGTTGGCACTATTGTGGAAATGGGCGATAATGCGCCGAAAACGGATTCTGATGGGATACCCATCAAAGTCGGTGATAGGATAATCTATGTTAGCATTGGCCGAACGACAAGAAGACCTATCCCCTATATTGGCGGAGCTTTCTCGGAATACGCTTATGTCGGTGGCGATTATACAATATATAAAGTTCCACCGAGTGTTCCAGTGGAAACAGCGGTATTGGCGGAACCCTTCGAAAATGGGCTTCGTGGATTGGGTAGAGCTTTTCAGCCCGGTTTGCCGTATAGTCTGAATTGTATGGGGCCTGGAAAAATTGTGGTAATCCAGGGTGCCGGATGCATTGGCATCATGACGCTTGCCGCGGCAAAACTGTCCGGCGCCTACAAAGTCATCGTCATCGGCGCGCCGGAAAACAGATTGGATATGTGCCGTAAGTTCGGCGCTGATTTAGTTATAAATTTCATGGAGACAACTGAAGAAGAACGCGCTGAAATGATTAAAGGTCTGACTCCCAGAGGTGTCGGGCCAGATATTGTTATAGAAGCAGCCGGCGCGCCAAAAGCGTTCCGAGAAGCCCTAAACCTTGTGTGTCGTGGCGGAACAGTTGTGGAAGTTGGACATTTTACCTATCGCGGCACCATAGAGATTAATCCAGAAATTCTTATCCGCAAAGATATGCAGATCTTCGGACATGGTGGATTTAGCATCAGTGATTTCCGGAATGCCCTGAGACTATTCGAGGCTTATGGTGATTGGTTGCCCTTTAATCAAGTTGTTACACATAAATTTCCTCTGGAACAGACAATGGATGCCATAGAGATATCAAGAGAGGAAAAGTGTGTAAAGGCAGTTATTGTGCCGTGATGGCTAGATGGCAAGACGGCAAGAGGGCAAATTAGCAAATGAAATCAATGTCAAAACAAACATGACGAAACATAACGAAAGGAGTAAATTATGGTTATTAAATACGACAAGATGGCACCGCGCGCCAGTTGGGTGCAGAGGTATGAAATTCCTTACGACCAGACGAATTTAGACCACCTTGATTATAACATTTCCACTGCTGAAATTGAGTGGAAAGACCCACACAAGCATGATGCGATGGAGGAATATTGGTTTATCCTGAGTGGCTCTATGCGTGTTTATCAAGCTGACCAGGTAAAAGAGGTGGGACCTGATACGCTAATCATCCATGAGCGTGGTGTATGGCATCGGATGGAATGTAATGACCGATGCGAATGGCTCTGCTTAGCGTTTAGCGGCCGTTTCGCCGACCGTATGCGGCAGATAAGGGAAAAAAATAGTTCTTATGGAAAGGATGACCGCGAACCGCGGCCTGTGAGCAGAACTATCCTGACACCTGCTGACCTTCCTCCGATGGAAGAACATGGATGTCAACGTTTTCCCACAGATAGCAGTATTCGTGACCTTGACCATTGGGATATCAATACATGGAAACCACACCGAGTGTGGAAAGATGGTCATAAACACGAAGATATGGAGGAATACTGGTACATCTCTGAGGGCAGCGCAAGGGTGTATCAAAGCGAGGTGATGACCAAAGTCGGACCGCACGATTTTATCATTCACCCGCCGGGTGTTGTGCATCGTATGGAAACCGATGCGGAAGGTTGCAAGTGGTATTGTATCATGTTCAACCGCTTGTTAGCTGAACCATTGAAAGACTTGCTGAGATGATACCACTGACCTGATTGACGCACGCGGACAAGATATAGACTGGTAGCCGAATTCGCCAGAATTCGGGCATATCACGTCCCTAAGTCTGGTGACTTCGGCTACCACATAGTATTGTCTGCATTCGTCCATAAGGTCTGTGGTATCTACTATCTTAATGAGGAAAATAATGTTACGTTGGGCAGAAATTGATTTAAACGCAATAAAATCAAATCTCAAGGCCATCAAAAATAAAGTTGGCAAGCGTAAAATTATCGCCGTTGTTAAAGCGAATGCTTATGGACATGGTGCCATTCCAGTAGCGCGAGCTATCGCGGAACAGACTGATATGTTCGCGGTGGCGACACTTGAGGAAGCTATCGAATTGCGTGAGGCTGGCATTACACTGCCGATTCTAAATCTATTCTCAATTCTTCCAGACCAGGCAGAGGCAGTCCTGAAATATGAGATAACCCAGGCAGTGTGCAAGCTCAGCACTTGTGAGGCGATTTCAGATTGCGCTAAGCAGGCATCCCCCCGTGTACGGGGGGAACGAGGGGGGGGGGATATAGCTAAAGTTCATGTTGAAGTAGACACAGGAATGAATCGTCTCGGCGTTCACTATTCAGAGGCGGTGTCGTTCCTGAAACAAGTTTGCGCTTTGCCCAATCTAAGAGTTGAAGGTATCTTCACCCACTTTTCTTCGGCTGACGAAGTTGATAAAAGCTATACTAATCTTCAATTAGAACGATTTAATAGCCTCTGGAAGCCGGAATTGGGATTTCGGATTTCGGATTTCGGAATTAAAAGGAATAATTCCTTAATTCCGCCTTCCGCCTTCCGCCTTCCGCCTTCCGTTCACTTAGAGCGTTCAGCTTTTCTCATACACGCCGCCAACAGTCCGGCAATTCTTGACCTGCCTTCGACATATTTCGACGCGGTTAGGCCGGGGTTGATTTTGCACGGACTTTATCCTTCTGATGAAGTGTCAAGAAGCATTCCATTAAAACCGGCTCTTAGCCTCAAAACCCGCGTAATCCATCTCAAAAACGTTGTTTCTGGGGAAAGTATTAGCTATAACCGAAGATATATAACTTTAGCGTCGACTAAGATTGCGACGTTGTCGATTGGTTATGCCGATGGATATCGCACAAGCCTGAGAAATATCGGCGAAGCATTAATCAGAGGAGCCAGAGCGCCGATTGTGGGTACGATTTGCATGGATAATATAATGTGTGATGTGGGACATATTCCTGATGTGGGGATAGGTGATGAGGTTGTGTTGATTGGCAAACAGGGCGATGATGAGATAACAGCCGACGAAGTCGCTAAAAAAGCGGGTACTATTTCTTATGATATATTTTGCGGTTTAGGGCGGCGAGTTGAGAGAATTTATATTGACGGGTAATTTAATTCCTCTTATTTCTTTTGATCAACCTTTTCTTTCTAAAAGAAAAATTTGGTTTAATCGTTCAATCAACAAAACACAGGAGGTAATTAATATGGAAGTGATGGCCCAAAGTCTTGTGCAGCAGATACAGAAATTAGAAGCGAAACTTATGTTGTTTCCGCAGTCTTTCCCAAAGCAGATTCAACTGTTCAACCTGCGTAGCACTGAATACGCGCTGACGCAGCCAATTTCTGTGCTCCTTGAAGAAGATCAAGAGCAATACGTTGCGACGTTCTTCGATACTGGCGATTTCGGCGTTGGGGAAACAGAACAGGAAGCCATTGATGATTTATGTAGCAATATCATTGCTGAATATGAAAGTTTGCGAACAGAAACTGCAAAATTAGGGCAATTGCCTGCGCAAACGTGGGCGTTTCTATCCGGACTGATTCGTAAGCGAGGAAACCCTGAAAAAGATTGAGGCAGAACGACTGCTAAAAAAATTCAATTTTCAATTAACAGGGACAACGCATCATCGCAAGTGGGCTCTGTATTACTTTATTCCTTAGTGTTTCTTTTGATCAAACTTTTCTTTCTAAAAGAAAAGTTTGGTTACGAAGGAACTCGCATTTTGAGCGCTTATTATTCCAAAGGAAGAGGAGATATGAAAACTACAGCCGAAAACAAATTCCGCGCTCAACTACGCCTCAACCAGCAACAATTGCGTGATGCTATCTCCTGTAAGTTGGAATTTGAGGAGTACATAGAAATGCTTCAGCAAAAAGGGCTGATTCCTTAACAAACTTAATTCAACTTTATAAGGAGGCAAATAAGATGAAAACCATTGTGGTACTATGTGCTTTGTTGATTTCCTTGCCAGCATTGGCAGGGACGTTCAGGGATAACTTCGACGACGGGAATTTCGAGGGTTGGATGGAAACATTTGGTGGCAATCCCAATATAGAACCCGACTGGAAAGTCCAGAACGGTGCGCTCATTGGCAGGCGTGATTCCGGCTGGTGTGTGCATCTAACAATTGGCGATGCTGATAGGTGGCGTGATTACACCATCGAGTGTGATGTGCGGGTTACCGAACGCATCCAAAATGAGTGGGGCGGGATTTTGCATTACGCAGGAGTCGTGGGACGCTTTCGACATGAGAACAGATTGACCCACGATGGCATTTGGGTTTCGCTAAATCTCAAGGTGCCACCAACGGTCTGGGAAGGTGTCATTGTGACACAGAATAACCTATGGGTATGGTTACGGGATGTCGAGACGCCCTTCAACGCGCAATTAAATACCTGGTATCACCTCAAATCCGTCATAAAAGTGGATGCCTTCAAATTTTATGTAGATGATGCTCTTGTTACTTCTTTCAACAGCGGAGCTATTCCCACCGGACAAGTGGGCATCTGCATCGGGGTCTGTACTGCGGAATTTGACAACATCGTTATCACAGGGGATGATGTCCCGGATACTGGCCCGAACGGGTTCTCGGTTAAACCTAAGGATAAACTGCCCATAGTCTGGGCGAAGCTCAAAGACGCCCGTTGAGGCGGGCGTAAAGATGAGAACTTTCACAACTAAGAGATGATTATATTGGCATGCGGAAGGGCACCAAGCCCAAACTGATAGCGATAGCATGATTCACTTTCTCCATCGTAGATTCTGGAAGCATGCCTACTAACTGGTTCAACCGTTTTTGGTCAACCGTATAAATTTGTCCTAAATGCACCGCTGATGGATGCGGCAGCTCGCTTTCTTCCGGAGGGATTTCAATACCGACAGGAAGTTGGGCAACGCGCAAGTTACTCGTTATCGCCGCAACAATAGTTAATTGGCTGGCTCTATTGCCAATATCATTTTGGATGACAAGCGCAGGGTGCAGTCCTGCGATTTCTTTGCCAGCCGAACTGCCAAAATCGAGGTAATAAATTTCACCGCGTTTCGGTTTCTTCATTGTCATCTCCTTTGGAATTTGACAAAATGGTTTCTGCTGAAATAGACAGGAATGCTTCGTTGAGTTGCAAGTCCGAATCCGCTATCTGAGCATAAATCTCTTTAGCAGATAAAAAAGCTTTCTTTTGTTGATGTTCCTCAACCATAGCACTAATAGCTGCTTGAATCAAGGTGTTGCGAGTTTTTCTTAATTCTTGAGCTATCTGGTCACATTGCTGTAACAATTCTGTAGGTAAACTTATTGCAATTTTGTCAGTTTTAGCCATCTTTGGAATACCTCCATTCATAAATAGTATAATCTAAGGAACGAGTTCTGTCAATAAGAAAATCTAATCGCTAAAAAGCACGCTATTAAGCGCGTTTTGTAGCCCAATGAGCTGTTTTGACTAAGAGCCTATCCGAACACTCCCTAGAAGCTCAAACTTGTTTGGGCGATAATCCCGACAAGTCGGGACGTCCGATAGGTTTTCGGATAGGTACTAAATCATTTTAAGGAGTAGAAAATTTATGGATATTGGAAAAGTAATTGGTACAGTTGTTGCTACACGGAAAGACCCAAAACTTGTCGGGACTCGATTGTTAGTAGTACAACCGTTAGACCATAATCAAAAACCGATTGGCGACCCATTAGTTGCATTGGATCCAGATTACGCGGCGGGTTATGGGGATTTAGTATATCTGGTGACTGGCGGGGATGCGATGTTTACAGCGCCAGGGAAGATCCTGCCAGTTGATGTCGGCGTTGTGGGAATGGTAGATTCTATAACCTTAATCGATGAGGTGAAGGAAGACGTGAAGAGTGATACGTGATGCGTGATAGGTGATTATACTTATCACGTTTCACGTTTCACGTTTCATTTTTTCATCTGGGTGGATTCTAAATCTTCGCAGGTCAGCCCAAGAAAGGAGATAAGCTCATGGCGCAACCATTGGGCGACATGAGCCACCGACTTTGCTTCTTCGTGATTGAGATATCGCTCCTGGCGGCTGACGATGAGCGCAAGTCTCACTCCAGTAACTAATTTTTCATCGTTGATGTTCAGTTCAAAATGCCGTTTTATCTTTGATTTTGTGGTAGGAACGATTCCATGCGTTTCCAAAAAGAGAATAGAAAGATTTACGACCACTCGGGCGATGAGTTCACTAATGTGGCAGATGCATTCTTTATCGCAATATTTCTTATGCCATTCCTCCGAACGCGCAATATCATCCATTCCCCATTCATACAACCTGAACCAGTGAAGCGTCCAGTCCTTCATCCATTCTTTGGTGGGCAACCCGATGTCTTTTTTAAGGAAATTGCTTGCAAAGTTCTCCTTCTCATAGATGATTACACCATTTTTGACTGAATGCGCCATAGTTGTTTGTTTCTCGAAATGAGATTGAAACAAGGCTTCATCGAAGAAAATCACTTTTACTCGACTGTCCAATGGTTCTGTAATCTCCTGTTGTTTTTGAAAAGAAATTTTCTCTTTTTTTACGCATAGCAGGTCGACGTCGCTTTCGGGACAGAAATCTCCTTCAGCGACGCTACCAATAAGCACCAGCGCGTAGACATCAGTGCAACCGTAAGCCTTTGGCGTCGGTGAGCCTTGCGAACAGTCTAAAATCCGCTGACACGCATTCAAAACTATTTGTTGATATTCCTGTGGAACATTTTTTAGGATAATTGTTTCGCTTTGGATAGTTATCAACCTCCGCCCGAAACCCGTTTTCCCAGAGAAAACGGGTTTTTTATTCACCAAGAGATACATAGAAACCGAGTTTTTCCGAAAAACTCGGTTTCTAATTCTTTATAATGCCATAAATACCCCCAAAAGTCAAATGAGATTTTAGAAATTCCTCAGTGTTTCTTATGATGGAACTTTTCCTTCCTCTTATTTCTTTTGATACAACCCCCTGCCCCCTTTATTAAGGGGGATTAAGGGGGACTTTTCTTTCAGAAAGAAAAGTTTGGTTTTTAAAGTCTTGACACTCAAGCAAAATAATGTTATAGTTTTTATCGAACTGCGAGCCGAAACGGAGCAAGTTATGCCTTATTTTGGTTTTTTTGACAGTCGATTGTCTTGTTTTTTTCATAGTCGATTATGAAAAAAACAAAAAGATTGTCAAAAAAACAAGACATTTGGAGGTTTACCATGCAGATAGATTTTGCCAAAACCGGTTTAGAATTTCTATCCGACAGCGACCTAAGATATCTGATAGAGAATTTTCCCAAACCGGGTCAAAGCTATGAGGAGATTTCCCGTGCTATCCAACATTTTCCTGAAATTCTGGAATCGATACTTCATAGTGAGGAACTCTTCCTCAAAATTCGAGACAAAAAGAAGCTGTTGTTGGATATTTCGCCATTTTTATTGTTCAGTGTGCTGGTCAGAAGAAGCCTGGTGGATAAACGGCTTATCGGCGATAAGAAAGTAGTCAACTATATTGCGAATTTGCTGAGTTTGTTTGTCTCTAAAGACAGGGCATATCGAATTGCGCGCGGTGACCAATACACACATTCCTACATAACCGATATGATTCACGAAGCGCAGTCTGTTGATACTCGACGTCAATTTCTGATATATTCACATATCGGCAATTATTCCCTTTTTCTTACGGGCATTTTCCCCCAATATATTGAATATCGCTATAAGTACAAACGGCGTCCTGTGAATATGCAGTTCTATGTAGATTTTGGAAAAACCTATTATGAATTAGCTTCTGAACATGCGCTGGCAAGAGAGTATGATTTGGCTGAGGTATTTCTGCGGTTGTCCATGATGTTTGAGGTTTACAAAGATGCCTTGAACCATCTCGCGAAGGAATATCTTGGGTTTTCTTAGTTCGCCAGAAACCTGTTTTCTCGAAGAAAACGGGTTTCTTAAAGCCAGAAAGGGTGATAAAAATTTATTCATTGTTAGAAGAACTCCAAAGAAAGATTGAGAAAACTTATGCTATGGATACCGGCATCGAAGATGTCGGCAAATTCATCATCGGAGATAAAACCTATCAACGGTTATATGGAGATGAACGAATTGTAACATCAATAAATAGCTCGAATACCGGCGCTAGAGTTCTTATTCGTCAGTATGCGGAGCCATTGCGAGTCAGTTTGTATTATCCTAATTGGATGATTGAAAAATTGGAAAAGAACGACCCAAGATTTGGGGTCTATGATATCAATATTGATGAAGTTGCGGTGTTTGTAGAAGAGTTAGACCATCTGCTGTTAATCGCACAAAATTATAAACACCAGAAGCCATTTAGCCTATTGGGGCTTGAATTACATGCGAACATCACTAAATATTTAGTGTTAAGTTATTTTATCGCAAATCAGATGGCGCTTCCGCGCTTGAATCCGGTATTCAGGGAATTGCTGAAGCGTCATCTATTCGAAGAAAATCAATATGTTCGCAAGGCTGAACCTTCGCAAGCTCAAGAACGACTTCGTCTTGTTGCGAGGAACGAAGCAATCAGCAAATCACCTCAAGAAATTCGACGGTACAAGGAGGCTAATCGGTTAGCATGGAAATATATCAATTTTCTCGAAGAACTGGACAAGGAAACGTACCTTCAGGAGATTCGAAAATTTAATAAATTGACGAGTACCGAAATGGTGAGCTATATTGAAAAAATAGCGTAATCTCAGATTATGTCAAAGGAAGGAGAACGGTTTTTCCCCTATGGTAATTCTATTTTTTAGCCGAATAGGACATTGGGAAAGCATCTCCTTTTGAAACTTGAAATAATTCAATGGCTCAAAATCAAGACCAGTGCCAACGGCGCTGATACCGCACCCAACGGAGTTATACTGTCTTGATACACTGGTGTTACGATAGATACACTCAAAGCAGCGGTGGGGGCTATCTAATGGAATTTGAATGGGACGAGAATAAGAATAGAGAAAATAAAAGAAAACACGGTGTCAGCTTTCAGAAAGCCGCTAAAATTTTTGAAGGTCGGGTGTTTAGGAAGGTAGATAACCGTTTTGACTATGGAGAGGAACGCATTTCGGCTTTAGGGAAAGCTGATGGTCGCGTGCTAAAAGTTATCTACACAATACGAGGGAAGAAAATTCGTATTATTTCTTCAAGAAAGGCGAACAAAAATGAACGACAAATCTATTATTATCACATGCAATTTGGACAATCTCCCAGAAGATGAGACAACGTGGGACCGTTTCGATGCAATGACCGATGAAGAAATTGATTATTCCGATGACCCACCAACAGATTTCGGCTTCTGGGAAGGGGCTGAAATAGTTATCTCTGAATCTCAACAACTCATTCAGCTTTGCATAGACAAAGATGTGTTGGATTGGTTCAGGAAAAAAAGCGAGGACTACTTTACTCACATAAACGCTGTGCTCAGAGACTATGTCCAAGAGCACCGGTTATAATTACCCTCATGTTCAAGACAAAAATTTAACGATTTTAATTTCCACTACGACCTATAAAGTAATGGAGTAAAATATGAAACCCAGAGAACGGATTCTTGCCGCCTTGAATCATCAAGAAACAGATAGAACTCCGCTTGATTTAGGCGGAAGTCATTTCACTACCATCTGCGCTGGTGCCTATGAGAATTTGAAAAATTATCTCAGTGAACCAAATGCGCCTTCAAAAATTCTGAGTTTGTCGTTTGAAACGGTCATCATGGATGAAGCTGTTCTACGACATTTGCCGGTGGATACGAGAGGCGTCTTTGCCAATCCCCCTTCAAACTGGAAAGCCACCTGGTCGGATGATAATACCTTTATTGATGAATGGGGCATCACATATCACAAGCCGCCCGCTTGGATGCAATATGACATGGTTGCGCATCCGCTTTCTGAAGCGACGATAGATGATATTGAACATCATAACTGGCCTGACCCATTAGACGAAGGACGGTATGTCGGACTCAGAGAGCAAGCCAGAGAATTAAAAGAAAATACAGATTACGCGGTGATTGCGACAACGGTGGACAGCGGATTTTTCGAGAGGTCCTGGTACGTCTGTGGCTGGGAGAGATTTTTCACCAGTCTTGTTGCAGAACCTACTTTCGCAGTGGCTCTGATGGAAAAAATCTGTGCTATTCAGATGCAGCGATGGGACAGATTTCTTCAGGAAGTTGGACAGTATGCGGACGTAATAGCCGTAGGCGATGATATAGCTATTCATAATTCACCTGTGATGTCGCCCGATATGTACCGCCAAATGGTCAAACCGATTCAGGCAAAATTTTACCGTTTTCTCAAAGAGCGAACTGATGCCAAATTACTCTATCACACCTGCGGAAATGTCAGCCCGTTAATTGATGATTTAATCGAAATTGGCGTGGACGCGCTGAACCCCGTTCAAGTGTCGGCTGTTGACATGGATAGCAAACAGTTGAACGAGCGAGTTGGCGGGAAAATCTGTTTCTGGGGAGGCATTGACACTCAGCGGGTTTTACCCTTTGGCTCCCCCGACGATGTCCGCGCTGAAGTCCGCCGGCGTATTGCTGACCTCGCCCCAGGCTATGTGTTGAGCGCAGTTCACAATATTCAAGATGATGTCTCACCTGAGAATATCTGCGCGATGCTGGATGAAGCAAAAGGGACGAGTGACGTGTAGAGGTGGGTAAACAGGGTCTAACAAAGGAGTTTTGTATGCCTGAAATTAATGTCTTTGACCGAGTTATGAAAATCATAGCGCGTGAACATGCCCGAACTTTTTGGCGAATCGCTTTCCCAGACGAAGAGATAAAATTAGTCGGAACACTGGAAAACGTCGAATTAATCTTTTTGATTGATATGCTTTACATATAGTTTTAAAATGTTGTGCCAAATTAGAAATTTGGCTACAATTATCTTAATAACTTGGAGGTTTAACATGCCAAGAGCAATCAGAGGCGTATATGAAAATGGAGAATTTAATCTTCCCTTAAAAGAACTGCCTGAAGCAAAAGGAGGACTTCAGGTTATTGTTATCTTCCTGGACGCTGATACGAATACACAGCAGGCAGAAGAAAGTATGATGACAAAAATAGATGTCGCTCCTGAAAAGGCATTACTGAAAGAAAAGAAAGTTTTTTCTATCGCGGATAGCAACTTCTTTTCACTTCCGCCTGAGCATCTAAGTAGAACTTCTGCAGACGAATTGAATGAAATTATTGCAAAAGAAGCTTCAGGAGTCAAATAATGGAACTTATCTTTCTGGATACTTCCTTTTTAGTCGCTTATTACAATGCAGATGATGTCAATCACACAGATGCGCGCAAATTGGTCAGGGAGATGGAAGGAACAAAAATAAGCTTTTTGACATCTGACTACATATTCGATGAAACATTAACCATTCTGCTGGTTCGGGCTGGAAAGGAGAAAGCAATTAAAGTATGCAACACTCTTCTCAAAGATATAGAGGCAGGAGATATCAAATGGATGCGCGTGAATGAGGAAGTCTTTAGAAAGTCAACAGAGATTTTCACCCGCTTTGTAGACAAAAAATGGAGTTTTACAGATTGTACTTCATATATCCTGATGAAGGATTCGGGAATCAAAAAGGGTGCTTCTTTTGATGAGCATTTCCGACAATTCGGATTTGAGACGTTGCCACAAAAGCAGAGATAATTACTATAATTGGCTCCATATTAGAAATTGGGGCTACGGTTATTCCTATTTCTCAAAAAATATCAAAAAATACTTGACAAACAATTTCCCATCTTATAAACTATCTTTGTAAAATTTCAAAACTTTGGAGGCTCAAAATGAAATTAAATCATAATTTAACAATGCACCATTTTGGAGTGCATCAGTCTCTGTGTACTCTGTGGGAGATTATTATACCAGGAGGTAACAATGAAATATTTACAAGCCACACTGCTTTTTACAATTTCTTTGTTTTTCATCTTTGTTTCAGCATCTCTGGCAAAGGTAGATGAACACATCGTTTTATGGCTTCAATTCGATGAAGGAAAAGGCGATGTGACAGCAGATTCTTCCAGCTATGGAAATAATGGGAATATTCATGGCCCTAAATGGGTGAAAGGCAAATATGGTTCTGCTCTTTCGTTTGATGGAGTAGATGACTACGTAGAAGTTAAAAGTAATGACAGCCTCCAACTTAGCGACCAGGGCTTAACTCTTGCCTCATGGTTCAAAACAGAGGAAATAGCCAGGTCTGATTTGATGATTATCGAGAAAGGCCCCTGGGACCCAGGTGAATATGCGCTATCATATCCGGGATATGCCAACAAGAGAGTCCGATTTCAAATCTATCAGATCTACGGAAAAGAAACCAGTCAAATTGATAGCACAAGCGGCGTTCCAGAACTAAGCGATAATGAATGGCACTATGCCGCTGGAACTTACGATGCTGTTGAGCATGTCTTTAGAGTTTATGTCGATGGTAAACTGGAAGAAGAACAGGGTGCTAATGCTCATGTCTTCACTCCAGATGACCAGCCCGTCTACATTGGCACTCGAAACAATCAGACTCTTTACTTTAACGGAGTCATTGACGAACTTTTAGTAGCAAATGTACCTTTCACTGCCGACCAGTTGAACAAGCATAAGGAAGGCAAGTTCGCCTCTGTCCAGCCTGCTGGTAAGTTAGCCCAAACTTGGGGGAAACTCAAGAATATGAGTGAATAATCTTCTTACCAAAGGGCTTATACTGGTTAAGGTTGCTTTTTCTCATATAACTGAAACGTGAAACGTAATACGTAATGAGTAATGAGTAATGTTTTCTTTTACTCATTACGCATTACGCATCGTAAATATGACATTGGCAAATTAAACGGGAAACAGAATATTTTCCTCCATAAACACCTGACTCACTGACAGATGTTGGTGAATTCTCTGGATTGCTTTTGCCAAAAGTGGCGCTATGGAGAGCACTTTTACTTTTCCACCCAGTCGTTTTTTCTCAGGAACTAGTATGGTATTTGTAACAATCAGTTCCTTGACTGCAGGAGACTGGAGCCGTTCCATTGCCGGACCAACCAATACGGGATGAGTAATGGCGATGTAAGCTTCTTTAGAGCCGGCTTTGACAAGCTCTTCCGCTTGTTTAGCGATGCTGCCGGAGGCAATGACATCATCAATGATAATTGGAGTTTTTCCTTTTACATCTCCCACAATCTCAAGAAATTCTACTTTTTTACCGCCAACGCCGCTTCTGCGTTTATTCATCAGCGCCATTGGCAGATGAAGAATGTCCGTGTATTTATCGGCTAATTTGGCGCGTCCCACGTCAGGTGAAACGATAACCGCGTCTTCCAACGTATTCTCCTTGAAATAATTCGCTAAAATAGGAACAGCAGTCAAGTGGTCCATGGGGATGTTGAAGAATCCCTGGATTTGCGTCGCGTGTAAATCAACGGAAACAACGCGGTTTGCGCCTGCTGTGGTGATTAGGTCGGCGACCAGTTTCGCGCTGATTGGCTCTCGTCCAGTAGATTTGTGGTCCTGACGCGCATAGCCGTAGTATGGAATGATGGCTGTAATCTGGTGAGCCGACGCACGACGGAAAGCATCAAGCATCACCAATAATTCCATCAAATTTTCGTTCACCGGTTCGCAGGTGGATTGCACTATGTAAATATCTTTGCCACGGATGCTTTCGTCAATTTGAACATGAACTTCTGAATCGGCAAATGTGCTAATGCGAATTTTACCCAAAGATACGCTCAGGATTTCAGCGATTTCTTTGCCCAAATCAGGATTTGCTCTTCCGCAGAAAAGCTTGAAATCATTGACTAAGGGATTTACTGTAGACATCTTTTACCCTCCATAAATTACCTTTATTCCTCAGTGTTTCTTATGATGGAATTTTTCTTTTTGAAAGAAAAGGTTGGACAATTGCAGGCGGGAATTTTCCTGCTTTGACTAACTGAATTAAATTGTTGAGTTCTTGCCTTGCTCTTTGAGCTAATGTATTATCCATCCAACCGTTTTTTACTGCTAATTCAAACTCATCTTCATCTAAAATATGATAACTGCCATCGGGACTGTAAGCCGAAGGCGTCGGTGAACGAAGTGAACATATCCACAAATCCAGGCAGAGGTCGGTTATTTCGACGGTGAAGAGGAATTGTTTATCTTGGGAGATTGTTCGTTTCATTGGCATGATGATATCGCAGTAGTATCCGGTACATTCGCCTTGGGGATTATGCATCTTTCCCATATCGTACCATTTATCAGGGAAAATAAACCAGAGCGCGGTATAGTTATCGTCAAGCACCGTTACACTGTCGATTACCAGTGGGGATGAGGGCTTAACTCGCTGTCGGGTGACAATGGCAGTATCATCTTCGTAAATCAATTCCTGCTGGAAAAAACTGACTCGATTGGGTAATCGTTTGTAAATAAGTTCTATCTGTTTCATTTTTAAATTCAGCAATAAATTTTGCTTGACAAGATTAACGGAAATTTTTTCTGATATATTATATATTATTAAACAACAATTTTTCAAGGAGAAATGTTATGAAAGTGGCATTTTGCAGGTTTTGTTCAATAGTGTTTTTACATTGCTTTTCGCGGTTGTGGTGTCGGTTGGAACTGCTCAAGGCGCGACTATCGACCAGGAAGTGTTTGAGGTTGCAGGGCTTCAGGAATCTTTGAAGGTCAAAGTGTTTCTCACTCACCAACCAGGACATCAGATTGCACTCGCAGAAAAGCAAGCTTTTCAACCTGAATTTGAACGTCTCTCCAGTCAGGTTCAGGAACTTATTCAGCCGTTTGCAATCGGCAGGTAGCAAGTGGGGTTTACTTTTACTACCTAACCGCTGGAGAGTTTGCCGCTACCCGCAAAATGGTGGTCTTGGAGTAGTGCATTGTAAAATATGTAAGAAAAACACGGAGACACGGAGACCGTAAGCCGAAGACGTCGGTGAACTCACAGAGGAAAAACAATGTTTCTCTGTGTCTCTGTGTCTCTGTGGTTAGTCAAAACATATTTCACAGTGTAGGGATATAACAATGAATAAGTGTTTGAAATGGGGAGTGCTCCCAATGGGAAGTCCCCCCACCATTGTATTGGTGATGGGTTTTGTTTTAGCCTCTGCCAGTTTTATCCTTCTTAAAGATTCAGTGGAAGGACAGCCCCAGCTTGCCGACACTCATATCGCCTTTGCTTCAACTCGTGATGGGAACATGGAAATCTATGTGATGGACGCAGATGGCTCAAATCCGATCAGGCTGACCCGTGGTCTGGCAAGTGATATCTCTCCTACCTGGTCCCCTGATGGGAGGAAAATCGCCTTTATGTCAGACCGCGATGGGAACCTTGAAATCTATGTGATGAACGCAGACGGTTCGAATGTTGTCAGGCTCACCAACGCTCTGGGAATTGATGTGAATCCCTCCTGGTCGCCCGCGGGGAAGAAGATTGCTTTCGAGTCCGAGCGCGACGGTAACTTTGAAATCTATGTGATGAACGAAGAAGGTAAGAAGCCGATTAATCTTACCCAACATCCGTCAGTAGATGGCTCTCCTTCCTGGTCTCCCGACGGGAAGAAAATTGCTTTTACATCATCACGTGATGGCAATTACGACATCTATGTGATGAACGCGGACGGTACCAACCCCGTTAATCTTACCGACCATCCGGCAGCGGATATGAGTCCTTCCTGGTTGCCCGACGAAAAGAAGATTGCTTTTGTGTCAGACCGCGATAGGAACCTTGAAATCTATGTAATGAATGTGGACGGTACCAACCCCATCAGGCTCACCAATAATGTGCGGTCAGACGGGTATCCTTCTTGGTCTCCCGATGGAAAGAAGATTGCCTTTGAAGCAAACTGGCAAATCCACGTGATGGACGCAGATGGCTCCAATCCTGTCCAGCTTACCAACCCCCCAGAGGATGGTACGACTCCCTCCTGGTCTCCTGTAAATCCGTCCGTGGTTTCGCCGGGGGAAAAATTGCCCGTCACGTGGGGGGAGATACGACGAGAAGGCAAAAGCAGTGGACAGGAAGCAGAATAAGCGTCTGTTTGAACGTTTATGTTAGAAGCTGATTGTTGGAAAGGGAACCACATCATGAAATCCGTATTTTTTCAACGTATGAAACTAACTCTTTGGCTATGGAGCGTATCGCTCGCGTTGGTGATGAGTGTTGTACTGGTCACTTTAACGGAAATTTTTGATATAATTCATTTTTGGTATTGCCGTAAAACCGCATGAGAAGCGACTTCTTGGATTTTTACCTCGTGCTTTAACTTGTCTAAAATCGCTGCAATCTCAGTCTTGTAGCGGAATGAAGCGTTTAGTCGTAAACTGCAGATTTTGCCAATGACTTTAATAGACGCTCCATGATAAATTAGCTTGTACCGTAAGGTTTCCATTGAATCGTGCTGCCATTTGTAAGGCAGAAGTTTTTGGCCCAGAGCATGCAATTTTCAGCACTCGTTACTAACTGCAAATAAGCTTCATTGGCTCGAAATTTCTGAGAAGGCATTTTGCCGGCACAGAACGGGCCGTTTGACTCTTTAAAGAACTGCTCAATGGTTTGTCTTTGATGGTAGAAGTCGTAAACTCCCTTGGCATCAAGATTAAAAGCAAGATTTTCACAAATCCCATAACGGAATAACTTCCTTTGGCTCTTGCTGCCTGGAAATGGCTCTTGCTTTTTCTCAACTAAAACGACTCGGAAAGGGTAGTAACAAGTCGAAACAATCCCACTCATACCAACGTCATAGAGACGGGTGTTTTCATCTATTTGCTGCCAAGAAGGCTCGTAGAGGGCAACGCCTTGACTTAGAATCCAATCGTAACGACAGGCTATAATGATTTGCAATCCCAATTGCAAAAGAGTGTTGAGAATCTCCCCTGATAGGTAACCACCGTCTAATCGGAGAATCGTCAAATCGGTCTTCAGTTTTTGATGAACATCATCTAAAAGCTCAAGCAGTACGCTTCGGCAGTGGGTATTGCCAGAAACGAGACGTTGAGCAACCGCTTCTTGACAAACGAAGGCAACATTCCAGTGGTAGCATGGTTTCCCACGCTTTTTGCGATGGAAGCCAACAACGGCTTGTTCACGCTCGCGGCTTTCTAAAGTATGAGTTTGAGCATCAATATCAACCATGATGATACTTTGAGAGGTACAACTGCCATGACGAAGAAGAAGTTTTAGAATGATATTATCTAACTGTTTGACATGCCATTTGGTAAATTGGTTGAGATACTCATGTCCGGTGGATTGAGCAAAGAAGCGAGGTCAGGAAAGCAGTTTGGCAATCTCACTCTCGTTACTCAACCGTTCAGTCATTTGACCAATACGAGGAATTCCTGGAAGCGGCAAGGCCAGCAGTCCAAGGCACATTTCAGCATCTGAAAAGACTCGTTCTTTCGGTTTCCGTTTTGGGTTTAAATTACGTTTTTTGTTGACCGTAACTTGTTGAAAATATTCAGGTAATTTTAAACCATCAATCCAGTACCAGGCAATTAGAGGGAAAAGCCCGAATTGACTGAGATCCTGACCATGATAACTAATGTTAATAGCATCGATATGCAACTGAGACATTGTATTGTCCTTTCTTAGAAGTTGATGAAAACTGCACTTTTAAAGGAAACGAAATTTCTGCAGTTTTTTTGCTTCTTAGAAAAAACGATTCAGGTATCATGCGGGTTTCAGGAAACTGCACTTTTTCAAAATCTCTATTGAGAGTAGATTTCATCAGGCTTTATAAAAATATCGCAAATTTCCGTTAAGTGATATCATCTTGAGCCAGGCAGAAATAAGACTCGCATACAGTAAGATTGCTTTTTATTCAACTCGCGATGGAAACCCTGAGATTTATGTGATGAACCCATACAGAATCAATCTCCAAAGACTTACTAATCACTTTTTGCCAGACCATTCACCCTGCTGCTGGTCCCCCGATGGGAAGAAGATTGCTTTTGTGTCATTACGCGATGAAAACAGGGAAATCTATGTGATGAATGCAGACGGCACCGACCCCATCAGACTCACCAATCATCCAGAAGATGACTGGCTTCCTTCCTGGTCTCCCGACGGGACGAAGATTGCCTTTGTGTCGTACCGCGATGGCAACTATAACATCTATGTTATGAATGCAGACGGTACCAATCCCGTTCCTCTAACCAAACATTGGAAATGGGACTGGTTTCCTTCTTGGTCACCCGATGGGAAAAAGATTGCATTTATGTCAGAGCGCGATGGCGGGGAGGAGGGCCACTACCAAATTTACGTGATGAACGCGGACGGAACCAATCCCATCAGACTCACCAATCATCCAAAAGCAGACTGGACTCCTTCCTGGTCACCTGACGGAAAGAAGATTGCTTTTGCATCGTACCGCGATGGCAACGGAGAAATCTATGTGATGAACGCAGATGGAACTAATCCCATCAGACTCACCAATCATCCTGCAACAGACTGGAATCCCTGTTGGTCTCCCGATGGGAAAAAAATTGCCTTTGCGTCGATGCGCGATGGCGATTATCAAATCTACGTGATGAACGCGGACGGAACCAACATTGTTAAACTTACCAATCCACCAGGAGAAAACGATAATCCTTCATGGTCGCCTGTGGATTCGTTTGTGGTTTCGCCTTCAGGGAAGTTGTTGCCGGCCCTGTGGGGGGAGATACGACGAGAAGGCAAAAAACAGTAGGCAGGAGGCGGAAAGTGAACATTATTAGAAATTCCAGTAACTCATATAACAGCCCGCGCCACTTTCGCCGCCGCGATAAAATCTTTCAGTTTACTGTGGTCTTTTTTACCTGGTTTTGCTTCAACGCCGCTGGAGACATCGACGCCATAAGGATGTACTTGCTGAATCGCTTTCGTCACGTTTGCGGGGTTTAAACCACCGGCAAGTATCACCAACCCGTATTTCTTCGCTTCCAACGCTAATCTCCAATCAAATGTGACGCCTGTTCCCCCCATCGCGCCTTTGACGTAAGGATCGAGCAGATATGCGCTCACAGTATATTTTGGTAGGTCGGTCAAACTTTCTTCATCTTTTACCCGGAAGGCTTTAATGATTTTACGGTTAAATTGTAGACAAAAATCAGGCGGCTCTTGCCCATGCAATTGAAGGATATTTAACTTGCATTGGTCTGCGACCTGTTTGATATGTTCTTGAGAATCATTGACGAATAATCCCACTGTCGTTACGAATGGAGGCAGTCGAACTATGATTTCCGCCGCTTTCGCTGGCTTGATATAGCGTGGAGTGTTCGGGACAAATACAAAACCAATCGCATCCGCGCCAAACTCCACTGCCGCTAAAGCATCGTCAAGATTGGTAATTCCGCAAATCTTTACTTTTGTCATCTTTGCTTCCTTTCAGACTTCCGAAGTCTCCGAGACTTCGGAAGTCTATACTTTATCACAACTACACCTTCGGCAATTTCTTCAATGATTCAGCAATCTTTTCATCGGGATATTCATAGTCTTCCAATTTACCGGCAAAATAGGCATCATAGGCGCCGAGGTCAAAATGCCCATGTCCGCTGAAATTGAAAACTATTGTGCATTCCTTGCCTTCCTCTTTAGCTTTGAGAGCTTCATCAATTGCGGCTCTTACTGCATGGGCGGTTTCTGGGGCTGGCACAATTCCTTCTGAACGCGCAAACTGCGCAGCCGCGTCAAAAACAGTCCTCTGATGATATGCGACGGCTTCGATGTATCCTTTGTCATAGAGCAGACACAGAAGCGGCGCATCGCCGTGATAGCGCAAGCCGCCTGAATGAATCGGCGCGGGGATAAAGTCATGCCCAAGTGTGTACATTTTCACTAACGGCGTAAGTTGTCCAGTATCTCCAAAGTCATAAGCATACAGTCCTTTGGTAAGAGTCGGACAAGCGGTAGGCTCAACCGCAACGACGCGAACATCGCTTTTGCCAGCCAATTTGTCCGCAACAAAGGGGAATGCAAACCCTGAGAAGTTGCTGCCGCCTCCGACGCAACCGAATAAAACGTCTGGATATTCTCCCAGTTTCTCCAACTGCGCTTTGGTTTCCAGACCGACGACTGTTTGATGCAACAGCACATGATTGAGGACGCTTCCCAACGAATATTTGGTGTCATCATGTTTCACCGCGTCTTCGACAGCTTCGCTGATGGCGATGCCAAGACTACCTGGCGAATCTGGGTCAGCGGATAAAATCTTTTTGCCTGCATCTGTCTTATCACTGGGACTGGGGATGACAGTTGCGCCCCAGGTATGCATCAACGACCGGCGGTACGGTTTCTGTTGATAGCTTACTTTCACCATGTACACCGTGCATTCCAGACCAAATAGACAACAGCCAAACGCTAAGGCGCTTCCCCATTGACCCGCGCCTGTCTCAGTAGCGATACGTTTGACGCCTTCTTGCTTATTGTAGAAAGCCTGAGCGACGGCTGTATTCGGCTTATGGCTGCCCGGAGGGCTGATACTCTCGTTCTTGTAATAAATCTTCGCCGGCGTATCCAACTCTTTTTCTAAACGATATGCTCGATGCAACGGCGTCGGCCTCCAGAGACGATAGATATCCAGCACCGGTTCAGGAATTTCGATCCAACGTTCCTGACTGACCTCCTGCATAATTAACCCCATCGGAAATATAGGGGCTAAATCATCAGGGCCACAAGGTTGCAAAGTCGCCGGATGTAACGGCGGCGGTGGCGGCACTGGTAAGTCTGGAATGATGTTATACCAGACTTTCGGCATTTCTGCTTCGGTTAATATGGTTTTATATGTTCCCATTAATTACCTCCATTGATTTTGTTTTGATTTTTTATAAAGTAAAGAAATCGGAAGCCCGAACTTGTTCGGGTAGTGGGGCTGGCACGGGAGCGTTGCGCTCGCTTGAGAATCGGCCCCCTACGACCTCAACAAGTTGAGGCGTCCGTGGGAAAATTATAACAATCGTCTATCTAAATAAGCTGACCTTGTGCGGTAATCAAAACGCACTTGCAATTCCGATAGAAGGTCAGCAAAGCCAAGCACCATTGAATTGTCGATTGTCGATTGTCGATTGATGATTGATGATTGAGGTAACTTATCAATCATCAATCATCAATCAAATGATTGGCGCATTTGGTTCAATTATATCAATATCACATAGTGTCCACAATTCCTGCGGTACTACTGACCAATAAGAAGCCGTATCGACAATCGCTCTTTGCACGGGGGTGAAACCACCGCCTTGTAAACACAATACCATATCTGCAATGATGCGGATAACAGGCATAATTTCCATTCGTGGACCAACAAATGTACTTCTGACATCAAAACTAAGTTTGACGATAGAGCGCCTTGCTATCCTCCACATAAATGATGTACAACTCCTTTCGCGAAACTCCGGTTTTCTCCAACGCAATTTTCTCTACGATGCGTGGGTTTTTATCAGACACCACTACCTGCTGGTCATAAATGGCAACCCACGTTCGTTCGTAGCTATCATGTAATTCTTGACTATGTTCACGCGACCAGTTAATATCGCGCCATAGTTTTTTATCCTTTTTTTTATCACCTGTTATCAACATATTCATCCCTCCATCAATTCCTTAACTTTAGCATTAATATCCGCGCTCCTCATCAGCGCCTCGCCCACTAAAATCGCGTTAACACCACATTCTTGCAACATCTTCACATCCTGCCGCGAATGAATGCCGCTTTCACTGACGACAACTTTATCTTGTGGAATCAGCTTTCTTAATTGTATAGTGGTATCAATGTTCGTCTGAAAAGTCCGTAGGTCGCGATTATTAATTCCAATTATCTGGGCGTCTGTATCCAAAACCTTTCTTAACTCTGATTCGGTATGAACTTCGACGAGACAATCAAGATGCAAACTATGCGCTATATTCAGAAAGGTTTGCATCGTTTCAATCTCTAAGATAGCTGCGATAAGCAATATGGCATCCGCTCCGGCGGCACGCGCCTGGTAAATCTGATATTCGTCAATTATAAAATCTTTCCGCAGGAGAGGAATAGACGTGGTTTCGCGAATGGCTGTTAAATATGCTAAACTGCCTTGAAAGAACCGCTCATCCGTCAAGACGGAAATAGCTGAAGCGCCGCTGGATTGGTAAATCTGAGCGATGGCAATTGGGTCAAAGTCTTCGCGGATAATTCCTTTCGATGGCGAGGCTTTTTTGACTTCGGCGATAAGATTGATTTTCCCTGGCCTTGATATTGCTGCTTTAAAATCGCGCGTCGGAGATATATCGCGTAAGGTTTGCCTTAGTTCCGACAACGGTAACTGGCTCTTTTGAATTTTAATTTCTTCTTGTTTGTGAGCAACTATTGTGTCTAAAATCACTTTGATTTCCTATTTCTTGAAATTAATCGGTTTTTATTATACCATATTCATTCAATGAGAGCAAGTATCAATTTATCGTTGGCGTAATTGTAGTAATGAATTTATTCGTTACAGCGCAAGCAAACGACTGAAGTCGTTACTACAAGTACCTAAACTTTAATACTGAAACTTACCATTATGCGAAAAATTTTTTTCACCCCGCGTGATTTTTGCCCTATTTTTTCTGTCTATATTAATAGTAAGGTATTTCACGCGTGGAATACTTATGAAAAGAAGGATATCCTTATAAATGTTACTTGAAGATAAAACTCTTGTAGAAAAGTGTTTGAATGGCGATGGCGACGCCTTTGGCGAGTTAGTGGAGAAATACCAGAACAAGTTGCATTGTATTGCATTTTCCATCCTTGGGAATTTCCACGACGCCGAAGACGTTGTGCAAGAGACTTTCCTGAAAGCGTATGTCTTTTTGCACAAGCTGTCTAATCCAACTAAATTTTCTTTCTGGCTGTATAAGATTGCCAGAAATGTAAGTTATGATTGGCGGAAACGCGAAGCAAAACAGACAGTGTCATTATCGGATTTATCATTAGAGGATGTGAATCAGATGTCTCTGCAAAGACATCGTGAAGAAGAATTATCCGCTGAAATTATGGAGGCTCTGGACTCACTTTCTGAGAAACAGCGGTCCCCGCTTATTTTCTCTTTGGCAGGATACTCGTATCAGGAAATAAGCGAATTTTTGGAAGTACCTGAAAGCACCATCCGCGGCCGGATATCCCGGGCGAAGCAATCTCTGAGAGAAGAGATTCTTGATGACCTGCACTATCAGCTCAACGCCCGTAAGCTGGACAAGCAATTCACGCAGAGCATCATGGCTATGATTCGGCAACTGCCAGAAAGACTGAGACCGTCTCAACCTAAATCCAACCCCACTCTGAATAGGATTATTCCAGTCGCTGTTATCGGGTTGTTGGCAATCACCGCTATCGTCCTGAGAATGCTCTATTCCGCGCCTGACCAAAAAGATGCCCAGATGGCTCACGCTGAATTGCCCCATAGTTGGACAAATTATGAGTGGACAAGAACCTTAATCTCCAGTTGGACGAGCACTGGAAACCGCGTGGTTTATAATCCTAATGATGGTTACATCTACACCGTCGGTTTCTTCGCCGATACAGTGGACTTTGATGCAACTGATGGAACGGATAACAATAGTTCTACTGGTTGGACTGACTGGTATATTTGGAAACTCAATCCATCGGGTCTTTATGGAAACAACGGATGGTACCTCGTAGGCGGCGGCCCAAGAGGGCATGACGATGTAAGAGATATTGTTTTCGATGGAAACAACAACTTCTATATTGCAGGCGTTAAAGACACGGCCGTGGATTTTCCCAACATTCTTATTGCCAAATACAATCAAAATGGACAAAGACAGTGGTCTTACGTTTTTGGCAATGGAAACAGTTGTGCTTCTGCAATCGCTCTTTCTTCTGATAACAGAAGCATATTTGTTATTGGGAAATTCAGGGAAAATGTGGATTTTGACCCATATTTCCGCTGCTACATGGATGTCCATACCGCCGTCGGTTCTTGGGATGTCTTCGTTATGAAGCTAAGTACAGACGGCGATTACTTGTGGACAAAACAGTTTGGCGGTCTCAATGAAGAGTTGGGTAAAAATATCGCAGTGGACATTAACGATAATATCTACATCTCCGGTGATTTCGTAGAAACTGCCGATTTCGACCCAGGACCTGGAGAGGATTATCACACATCGAACGGTTTGAGAGATGTTTTCGTCATGAAACTTACTTCAGATGGAAACTATGCTTGGGCGAAGACTTTCGGTGGAGCCGGAGATGAATTCATTGGATATAGAGACAACAACGGCATGTTGGTTACCGAAGATACAATTTATCTGGTCGGTTGGTTTGAGAATGAGGTAGACTTTGACCCAGGCTTTGGAGTCGATATACGAACATCCAGGGGTAGCGGGGACGCCTATATACTTTCTTTAGATTTGGACGGAAATTATAATTGGGTTAAAACTTTCGGAAGTAGTAATTCTGACACATGCTACGGGATAACGAGATGGAAAGATGAGATTTACATCGTGGGGTCATTTGGGGGAACGGTGGACTTCGACCCGGGTCCAGAGGTAGATGAACATACATCCTCTGGAACAACCTGGAATGATATGTTTATTTCCAAATATGATGGCAAAAACAATTATTTATGGACGGAAACGGTTGGTACGACAACAGGCTGGGTCGGTGGTCATTCTATAGCCATTGATGATTATGGCGGGATTTACATCACGGGTGACTTTAAACATACAATCGATTTTGATTCAAGCTTTGGCGCTGACATCAAGACCGCTCAATCTATGGATGCAAGTATGTTTTTGACTAAATTTACTCAACGTTGACATCATAATCGCCAGAAACCCGTTTTCTCAAAGAAAACGGGTTTCTTAATTTACATGCTACTTAGGTAGGTGAAAACATGAGCAATTTATTAGAAGAATCAAAGGGAATAATCGAAACTTTAAAAACTGATGGAACTCAGACGGGTGCGAAGATTCTCTTAGAGCTTTTAATCAAGGCGAACATCATTAAAAGCCTTTTCCTACAGATACACGGTATCACTGATACTCAGTTTAATGAATTAGTCAACATCGAAAAGCGCCGTATTGGGCTTATGCTGTTGGATGAATCGACAATAGAATTTGACAAGTTTAGGATATAAGGAAAACTAATCTGTATGTATCAATTTAAGCGTGAATAAGCAAATAAACCTTGTCGCGCCGAACTAAAGATGCAAACTAAAGTATCGGCGCTGGTTTAGTAGTAGGGTGTGCATTGCGCACCAATCAACTCAATTCGATTTGGTGAGCAATGCTCACCCTACGATTGGTTAGAACTTACACCAAACGTTTAAATATTAACGCATTAAATGTTTCAACAAACTTTTTTAGGAGGAGAAAATATCAATGAAAACGAAATTACTATCAGGTGCTTTATTATTTGTAACTATTACAACGCTGCTAATATGGGAGACTAAACCAGCGTATTCTGGCGGCGATCTTAAGTGGAAGTTTCCAACTGGCGGCCCCGTTTTTTCTTCTTCCCCCGCCATCGGGACAGTCGGGGGAGATGGCACCATTTATGTTGGGTCATCGGATAACTACCTTTATGCAGTAAATCCCAATGGGACGCAGTATTGGAAGTTTAAAACAGGTGACGATGTTCGATCTTCCCCCGCCATAGGGACGACAGATGGCACAATTTATGTTGGGTCAAACAATGACTACCTTTATGCCATCCTTACCAATGGGTGGGAGTGGTGGAAGTTTAAAACTGGTGGCGATGTTTCTTCTTCTCCCGCCATAGGGACAGATGGCACAATTTATGTGGGATCAGGAGATAAATACCTTTATGCCATCAAGCCGGATGGGACGCAGAAGTGGAAGTTTCTAACTGGCGGCGCTGTTAATTCTTCCCCCGCCATAGGGCAAGATGGCACGATTTATGTTGGGGCATCTTACTACCTTTATGCCCTCAATCCCGCTGGGACGCAGAAGTGGCAGTTTAAAACTGGCGGCGCTGTTAATTCTTCCCCTGCCATAGGGCAAGATGGCACGATTTATGTTGGGTCAGGTGATAAATACCTTTATGCTATCACTCCCGATGGAACGCAGAAGTGGCAGTTTAAAACTGGTGACTATGTTTCTTCTTCCCCAGCGATAGGGACAGATGGCACAATTTATGTTGGGTCAGGAGATGACTACCTTTATGCTATCAATCCCGATGGAACGCAGAAGTGGCAGTTTAAAACTGGTGGCAATATTGAATCTTCCCCCGCCATCGGGCAAGATGGCACGATTTATGTTGGGGCATTGGTGGATAGCTACCTTTATGCCCTTAATCCCGATGGGACGGAGAAATGGAAGTTTAAAACTGGTAACTGGGTGTATTCTTCCCCCGCGATATGGACAGATGGCACTATTTATGTTGGGTCAAGTGATAACTACCTTTATGCCTTATCCTCTGACAGCATGGGGCTTGCTGATAGTCATTGGCCGAAATTCCGGCATGATAAGCGAAACACTGGAAATGTGTTTCTGATTGACATTAACGTCTCACCTCCTTCCTGGTATTATGGCGGTGTCAAGATTGGTGAGTATAAAGATAAGACCTTCGCAGTAAAAAACGAAGGCATAGCACTGCTTTCTGTCAGTAGCACTACATTGATTGGCGCTGATGCTTCTGAATTTAGCATTCAGAGCGGCGGCGGCAGCTTTGAGTTGAAATCAGAGGAGACGCACAATGTCGTCGTTCGCTTTTCGCCTCAGTCCAGCGGAGACAAGAATGCCACGCTACGGATTGTTAGCAATGACCCCGATGAAAGTCCTTATGATGTTCCTCTCTACGGTAGCAGATTTTTATGGAAGTTTGAAACTGATGGCGCTGTTTCTTCTTCCCCCGCGATAGGGACAGATGGCACAATTTATATTAGGTCAGAGGATTACTACCTTTATGCCATAAACCCCAGTGGGACGCTGAAATGGAAGTTTAAAACTGGTGGCGGTGTTGAAGCTTCCCCCGCGATAGGGCAAGATGGCACAATTTATGTTGGGTCATGGGATTACTACCTTTATGCCATAAACCCCAGTGGGACGCAGAAGTGGAAGTTTCTAACTGGCGGCGCTGTTAATTCTTCCCCCGCGATAGGGCAAGATGGCACAATTTATGTTGGGTCATGGGATTACTACCTTTATGCCATAAACCCCAGTGGGACGCAGAAGTGGAAGTTTAAAACTGGCGGC